>Ga0134105_1002506_pt1 | contig 10061 bp, 10 predicted proteins | sample 16_3_2metaG_FD_94457 | JGI IMG/M metagenome (GOLD analysis project Ga0134105, IMG submission 94457) | Switchgrass degrading microbial communities from high solid loading bioreactors in New Hampshire, USA - 16_60_3.3_214_A3 metaG | ecosystem: Engineered > Bioreactor > Semi-continuous > Anaerobic... | reverse complement strand
TAACCATTATTGTGTCGTTTATTTCGTGGACAGGTTTGGCAAGAATTGTACGTGGAAAATTTATCTCTTTGAGAAAAGAGGATTATATAATGGCTGCCCAAATCGCCGGAGTGAGTAACTGGAAGATTATTTTAAAACACATGGTTCCTGGATTTATGAGTTACCTTATTGTCAGTCTGACATTAGGCATACCGGGTATGATTATCGGTGAAACATCCATGAGCTTTTTGGGGCTTGGCATCCGTTCTCCGGCTACAAGCTGGGGTGTCCTTCTGCAGGAAGCCCAGGAGATAACCAGTATAGCAATGCATCCGTGGAAGCTTATACCGTTATTTGCCGTTATAATTACAGTACTGGCTTTTAACTTTATCGGTGATGGATTGCGGGACGCAGCCGACCCATATAAATAATATTTTGGAGGACAGTATGGACGGAAAAGATACTATTGTTCAGGTTAATAATCTCCATATAAATATAAAGATGGACGAAGGTATTCTGACTGCAGTACGCGGTGTCTCATTCCATATTGACAGGGGAGAGACTCTGGGACTGGTTGGTGAATCGGGATGTGGCAAATCGCTTACATGTAAAGCCATACTGGCGATTAATGAGCAGAAATGCTCCACCAGCGGGGAAATTCTTTTTAATTCCGATAATGGCGTGGTAGATATATTGAAACTGCCACCAAAGGGATCAGAAATACGCAATATCCGCGGAAAGCAGATATCAATGATTTTCCAGGAGCCCATGGTTTGTTTTTCACCGTTATATACAATAGGAAATCAGATAAATGAATGTACCAGACTCCATATAACAAAAGACAAAAAGAAATCAAGGGAAATTTCTATAGAGATGATGAAAAAAGTGGGGATTGCGAATGCCGAAAAAAGATATGACCAGTATCCGCATGAATTTTCAGGCGGAATGCTGCAGCGTGCATTAATAGCAATGGCGTTGGTATGCAATCCCAAACTTCTTATAGCGGATGAACCAACCACGGCACTCGATGTTACAATACAGGCCCAGATTCTGGAGTTGATTAAGGAACTGCAGAAAGAACTGAAAATGTCGGTCCTGTTTGTAACCCATGATTTGGGCACGGTAGCAAGAATGTGTGACAGAGTTGCGGTAATGTACCTTGGTAAAATTGTAGAAACAGGACCTGTGGAAGAAATATATCTGAATCCGAAGCATCCGTATACGATAGGTTTGATTGGTTCTGTGCATAAAATCGGCTCAAAAAGGAAGGAAAGGCTGTATTCTATAGATGGCACTGTCCCGCTGGCATTGAATTTACCGGCAGGTTGCGGATTCTACGACAGGTGCAATTGCCGGATAGAAGGTGTGTGCAATGTAAAGGAACCCAAAGCAGTTGCTGTGGGACCGGATCATTTTGTCAGCTGTCATGCTGTGGGACAAAAAACCTGCGAGGAGGGGCATGGTATTGAGTGATTACATACTTCAAATAAAGAACCTGTATAAGGTATATACGTCGAAGAACATTACTGTTAAAGCAGTAACCGATATAAGCTTTAATATTAAAAAAGGAGAAACCATTGGAATAGTAGGAGAATCGGGCTGTGGCAAGACAACACTCGGCAGGTGCATAGTCCGGGGTATACAGGCCACCAGCGGACAGGTTTTGTATACCGCGGAAGATGGTGCAACCTATGATTTTTTAAATATTGATAAAAAGAAATTAAAAGAACTGCGCAAGGATATACAGATGATTTTCCAGGATCCTTATTCATCACTGGATCCGCGAATGACAGTACTTAATATAATAACGGAGCCATTGAAGGCAAATTTCCCTAAAATGAAAAAAAGTGAAATGGAACTTCGGGCGGCAGAAATTGCAGAAAAGGTAGGTCTGAACTCCAGTTACTTAAAGCGGTATCCTCACGCTTTTTCAGGTGGCCAAAGACAGAGAATCGGAATTGCAAGGGCTTTGGTAATAAATCCGCGGGTAATTGTCTGTGATGAACCTGTATCTGCACTTGACGTGTCCATCCAGGCGCAGGTCATAAACCTTTTAAAGGATCTGCAAAGAGAACTTGGCCTTACGTATATTTTTATAAGCCATGATTTGTCGGTTGTTGAGCATATTTCGGACAAAGTCGGGGTAATGTATTTGGGAAAAATGGTGGAGTTTGCCGAAACCGAGGCTCTGTTTTCAAAACCTCTGCACCCGTACACCGAAGCCTTGTTGTCTTCAGTTCCGGTAGCAGATCCCACCGTTAAAATGAACAGGATTCCCCTTAAAGGCGAAATACCGAATCCCGCCAATCCTCCAAGCGGCTGTTATTTCCATGAAAGATGCAGTTATTGCATTGACAGGTGTACGAAGGAATCACCCGAATACCGTGAAATCGAGAAAGACAGGTTTGTTGCATGCCACAGGGCTGAAGAACTGAAACTGAGAGGATTTTCATATGACGACGAAAAAGCAATCTAAAAAACTTATTATTTTCATAGACAGCGGTGATACGATAATTGACGAGTCCACAGAAGTTCGAAACGAAGACGGAATTGTCATCCATGCTGAAACAATTGAGGGTGCTGCGGAAACTCTGAAAGCACTCTATGAAGAAGGCTATACCATCGCATTGGTGGCAGACGGAGAAGCACAGTCATTTGAAAATATGTATAGCGAAAACGGTCTTAAATATTGCTTCAAAACGTGGACCATTTCCGAAATTGTGGGAAAACAGAAGCCTGCAGCGGTCATGTTTGAGGATGCCATGAGAAAAAACAACTTAACCGAAAAAGACAAGAAACGAATTGTCATGATAGGCAATAATATAAAAAAAGATATAGCCGGCGCAAATATGTTCGGCATAACATCAATCTTGCTGGACTGGTCCCCTCGATACAATATGGTGCCGTCATCCCCTGAACAGGTACCGGATTACATTATTCATAAACCAACCGAACTACTCCCCTTGATTGAGAAATTAAACAGCCGGCTGGAAGAGGAATGACATTATCTGGCGAATTGAATTATGCATAATTAATGGACGCAATTAGGCATTATCTTATTTTATATGTGTGCGTCCATTTTTTTGTAAAAATGAGTGCCGCTATTATGGTATTATTTATTAGTTCGCCATCTTACATCATCTCCACAAATGAAAAAATCTTCTATCACCGGTTCATACATTTTTGCAAGAATACCCGCTTGGGATATATTATGGGTTAATGTTATATTTCGTTTTAAGAGAATAAATCAAGTTTTCAATCTGCTTCAAAGAGAATATATATTTGTATAAATGTACGTAATCTTTCCAAAGACTATCCTGATTTATTAGCTCTTTACTTAGTTCATTGACAAGTATAATATCATCTGATAAATTCTGAACATCGTTTTTGATCGATTCCCCAATGACATCCGCCAGGTCAATTTCATATTGTTCACCACTGGAATCTTCGACGACATCCGGCACAGAAGTGTATGATAAGAAGCTATTATCACCGATTACGAAAAAGCAAAGAGAAATCCTTAATGCATGCGGCCTAGCTCCGGAAGATGCCCTGCCTGGCTCGCGAAGCTTCCCGTATAGTATAATTTTCCGGGAATTTAGGATTTAGGGTTTAAAGTGGTGCAGAAAAAAATAAGCGGGTAACAGGTATAACCTGAAATCCGCTTATTTTAGTGGTCGGAGTGACTGGACTTGAACCAGCGGCCTCTTGGTCCCGAACCAAGCGCTCTACCATCTGAGCCACACCCCGATTTTGGACAGCAAATTAATTATAAAGTATATCGTAAAAAAACTCAAGGTAAATTTTTAGCAACCAACAGAAAATTCAATAAAATTATTACTCGGACAAAGAAAGTATTCCTGTTGAGAAACTTATTTTATAATTAGATGGATTTGAAAACACGATATCAAAATTAGATAAATATCTAATTTTGATATTGACATTAGATGAATACTTTAATAAGATAATAGAAAAAGAAACATCAAGGGGGCATAAGGATGAATTTAAAACTTATAAAACAAAAAGATTTTTCCCTGCTTATATTAGGTAAACTGGTTTCGCTGGTGGGCAGCAATATGCAGCAATTTGCGCTGTCGCTATATGTTCTGGCAATTACAGGTTCAGCAACTATTTTCGCATCTATGCTGTCAATTTCTATTATACCAAGGTTATTATTGTCTCCTGCAGCCGGAGTGTTCGGAGACTGGTTTGACCGGAAAAAGACCATTGTGTCATTGGATTTTTTAAATGCAGTTATAATCGGAGCGTTTGCAGTAATATATTCTATTAATGATAATCTGTCAGTTGCAGCAATCTACGTTCTGGTCATTTTACTAGAAATAACGGAGATATTTTTTCACTCGGCAATGTCAGCGGTATTGCCAAGCCTGGTGAAGAAGGAAGAATTACTTGAGGCCAATTCATTTGATTCCCTTGTGATGAATATTGGAAATGTACTGTCACCTGTAATAGCCGCTGCTCTTTATGGTACTTATGGCATGAAAATTATATTGATAGTAAACTCTGTCAGCTTTGCCTTATCGGCCATCAGCGAAATATTTATAAACATACCAAAGTCTCATAAAAAACCCGGGAAAATTGACATTAAATCCTTTATGAACGATTTAACGGAAGGTATAAACATTATTAAAAGCAACAGGCTCATATCTGCAATGATAGGTCTGGGAACAATGATAAACTTTTCAATTTCCCCGCTTTTTAGTATCGGTTTGATTTATATAATCAAAGAGGTGTTAAAAGTAAACGACATGCAATTCGGAGTTTTTGAAATGGTACTGTCTGCTTCGATGTTATTGGCGCCGGTTTTGTGCGGAAGCATTGTTAAAAAAATAAAGATTGGGCGGCTTACATATTTAAGCTTTGCAATTACTGCCATATTGATATTAATCATGTCGGTATTTCCTTCGGGTTATATGTTAAAAACATTCAATACGAATGTGGTATCTTATATAGGATTGTTGATAATATCCTTTATAATAGGATTAATTGTTACGGTGATCAACATTGCTATTGGTACATTGTTTAATCAAGTAGTACCATTGGATCTTATGGGAAGAGCATCGACGGTCTTTAATCTTGCTGTTACTGTGTTTATTCCCGTAGGGCAAATGATTTTTGGTTTTTTATATGATATTATAATACCAGAGCTGGTAGTTATCATAAGCGGAATTATACTTATGCTGGTTACTGTGATTTATAAAAAAACTTTACTTAATTATGATGAATTGGAATTAGTAGCTAAAAACCATGAAGAACTAATTGGAGAGATGTAGAGGATGATGTTTAGGTTTTATCCGGCAGAAAGCAGAATATACGACTTTTTGAAGTTTCCCAGGCTGGTTTTTTTGCGGGAACGGTATGAGAAATCAAAGGAAGAGGATGATTTTAAAGTACCTTTCTTTGCTGATTACCTGGATCATATAAACAGGGTTGATATGAGATTAAATCCCTATATAAAAGATATTGAATTATTCTATATGAAAAACTTCTTTGAGGATTATGATTTTATAGATTTAATTTCAAATGTTAACAGTATTTTTGGCTATAACAGCGAAGACCAATATTTAGACATGCTGTTAAAACTAAATGAAAGGGAGATAAACAGAAGTATTGCTTACTCAATAATCTCCGGCAATGAAAATAATCATCAGTATTCAGAGGAGATTATGATCAGGGCTGAAACCCTTAGTTCAAATAAAAGTGAGTTTATTTCCCTTATAAAGGATTTGCCTGTTGAGGCATCTTCAAAATGGACCATGTTTTTAATTATTGAAGAACCAGTCAAATATATGAAAATGTATGTGGATTTAATGTTAAAAATACAGCCTGTATTCAATGAGTTTTATGGTTTATATGAAGAAGAGGTAAACAGGTACGGCCAATATTTAACAGAGTTTTTAAATAAAAACGGCTCAAAAGGATTTGAAGAAATAACTTATTCCACATTGGATTCAAAGGTATTGAATAATGACGAAAACCGTATCTTAATTTCTGCAATTATGCAATTTGCTGTTTCCATATCGGGTATCGGACAACATAAATACATTGCCTGGGGTTTGAGGTTAGAAGAAGCATTCAGGCGAATGAAGGAAATAAACGAGAACAAAACTAATGAGAGAGTAATGATATTCAAAAACCTCGGGGACAGGACCAGATACGATGTTTTAAAGCTAATAGCCTCGGGAGTAACTTCTACTAAGGAAATAGCCGAAGCTTTAGGTGTGTCAAGCGCAACCATATCCTATCATATAAATAACCTGTTGCAATCCAAGATAATAAAAATTGACAGAAAAGACAACAGGTATGGTTACGTGGTAGACCATAAATTACTTGAAGAAATTATAAACGGATTGAAAGAAGACTTAAGAATTTCCCGAAATTAATTTGTGTCGGTAAGTAAACCTGATTACTCAGGAACAGTACAGGCCGTATTGCCTGATGAAGCAAAAAATACTTATGCAATGATTCAGGCCACTGCAGCCTTTCATTGCAGCAGTGCCATTGAACGCGAGATTAATAAGGGAACGGTCAAAAGCTTCAGATTCATATAATGTTTAATACATGGCTTGGGATGATTCATTATTATCTGATGAACAAGGCTTGACTCTGCCCCTGGGGCATGGTTTACACTTCAGCTTAAGGGGGCAGAAATATGGATCTGTTCAAAAAACTGTTATGCAAACGTATCGGCTTGGTTGTACTGACTGTCTGTATCAGCATAATTTCCATCGCAGTATCATTGTGGTGGAACGCACAGCTTAGCATGATTATTAACACTATCAATGCTTACAGCGTGGTTCCAGTAAGTTCAATTATTACTGCCGGCGTGACAATTCTAATCAGCATGGGGGCATCTTATTTACTGGGAATATGCTCAGGCTGGACATGTGAAACACTTGCGCACGATTTGCGCATGGGATATGCAAGACACTTCACGACCCTGCCAATAACCGAAATCGAAAACATGAATGCCGGAGAACAACTCTCCAGGCTACAGAATGAAATTGGTGACATATCCGTTTTTATCCGCACAAACCTGTTTGCCATGACAGATGACTTGATAAGATTTATAGCCACGTTGTCATGGATGCTCCGGATCAATCCGAAACTGACTCTTATATCCAATGCTCCAACCATCATTATTATATGGTATACGGTTTATTCCAGCAAATTTATTGGTAACGCCGTTCAAAAAAGACAGCAGGCCAATGCTGATATGAACGGTTTTGCAGATACGCTTATTTCAATATTTCCAATTCTGCGGCTGTTTGATGCAACCCAGCTCATTCTGAAGCAATACAATGAAGCACTTGAGCGATGGGAAAGCGCAAGTATATCGGAAGAAAGCAGACGGGCAAAACTTATGTCTCTGTCGGCATTAATGTCATGCATTCCTTTGCTGCTGCTTATACTGATTGGCGGCACACAGGTAATTGAGGGATCAGCGGCAATCGGGACTTTATATGTCTTCATCAATCTTTCAGGGAATGTTTCGGGGGTTATGATGAACTTGCCGGGGCGGATTGCCCTGTTTCGCAGATTTTTCGCTGATTTGAAGCGGATAGAACCGTATGTGTCATTACCCGGGAGGTAAAAAATGAGTATACATATTGAAAACTTGTCATTCTCGTATGGTGAAAAGCAAATCCTGCACGATATCAACCTTGATATTGAAAGTGGAGAAAACATCGGGATTGTCGGGGTGAGCGGCTGCGGGAAAAGTACATTGTTAAAACTCCTGGCCGGTCTGTATCCGGTACAAAGCGGCATTATTGAAGTTTGCGGGGCACGCAGACCCGAGGATATACGTAAAAACGCAGCCATGGTAATGCAGAGCACAATGCTGTTCCCGGCAAGTATTAAAGACAATATCACCTGCGGACATCCTTTGAGCGATGAAGCAATAAGGCAGGCTTGTGATGCAGCCCGGCTTACTGAATGGATTGCCTCGTTACCTGATGGAATTGATACGTTTGTCGGAGAACGTGGTGGAAAGGTGTCCGGAGGGCAGGCGCAACGCATCGCCATAGCACGTGCCATAGCGAAAAACGCACCGGTTGTATTGCTGGATGAAGCAACAAGCGCGCTTGATGGTGAAACAAGCAAAGCTGTCTTGTCTGCCCTTGAAAGCCTTACAAGAGGAAAGACGGTTGTAAGGGTAAGCCACCGGCCTGAAGACTTGTCGGGATGCAGCCGCATATACAGGCTGGAAGGAGGCCGCCTTTACAATGCGTAATATGAAGGATATACAAAGATTATTCAAATTGGCGGGCAGGATCAGGTCCTTCATTATACTGACACTGCTGCGCTGCCCGTTCGATGCTTTGCGTACGGTTGTTCTTGCAATCTTTTTACAGTTTGCTTTCGAAGCGATAGGTAAGGGAAATCAAAATGAATTATTTAAAGTTTGCATGATGTATGGTATTGGAAGCCTGCTTCTTTTTCTATATAATGGAACTGTGTGGACACTGTATGCGACCTATGTTACAAAATGGGTGGGCAGAATACGCAGAAAACTGTTTAAGCATATATCCTGCCTGTCTTTGCAGCAGATTGAGGCGAGGCCGTCAGGTGAATGGATAACAAGGCTTAACAGCGATGTTCAGGCAGCAACGGCATTGCTGAACCAGTCTCTGCACCTGCCGCATGCAGTTGTGTCAATTGTAAATTTATGCGTGAGTTCCATTATTCTAGTGGTGATGAATCCCGATATTTTCGGGTTGATTATAGCGTTTGTAATTCCGCATATATTGATAAATCAGCTTTATATAGCAAAGCAAATGGTTAGGGATGCAATCTCCGTGCAGGAAATGGCCGCAAGGAATACCACTGATATGAATGCAATAATTACCTGCGCGGATACGGCAATCCTTTATGACGCACAGGATTTTTTATTGAAGCGCTTTGAGGAAAGCAGTCTTGAACTTGGAAGAGCAAATATGAAGATACAGCACAGAAGGGCATTGGGAAACGGATTGCTGCCGCTAATGGGTATGTGCGGATACCTTGTAATTCTGCTCGTGGGAGGGCGATGGATGGCGGCCGGAACCATGACGTTCGGTGAGCTGACTGCAGCTTTTCAGTACAGGGGAGGACTGCTGACAGGTTCAATGATGTTCATAAACAGCATGATTAATATAAAAACCGCAATAGCGGGTGTAAAGCGTATCAATGACACAATGGACATAACGATGGAGGAATAGGTATGGAGGAAGATTTATTGAGAATTGGCCAAATTGCCGCATTTTTCAATGTTTCGGTAAAAGCTGTACGTATTTATGAGAAAAAAGGTATCATAGTACCTGCAAAAATAGATCCTGCCACGGGTTACCGATATTATACCGCTGACCAGGTTCAGACACTCACTGCCCTGCTGGAGCTTAAAGCTCTCGGTTTTTCTTTGTCCGAAATAAAAAAAATCATGTCAGGAGGGGCTGATAAAAACGAGTTCGTAGACGCACTCTGCCGGAAACGCCTGGCATGGCAGGACGCTATTGTCTCGGCCGAGCACAAGATAGATGCCATTGACAAGATAATAGAACGCATCAATAAATCGAAAAAGGCCGCCAGGCTAAAGGAGCTTACCGATGAAGAAAGGGCATGGCATCTCGTCAGAATGGTGTGTGTGGAAGATTTGAAAGGCCAGAATGTACTAAGTGAAGCACTTTGGCTGTGAGTAATACATAAATACCGGTATAATATGAGCGTATTATCGATTTCAAAATCATAAACCCGGTGTTGCAAACTCTTATGCATCAAAAGGAGAGAGAATAAATGTACCAAAAGTATATGACCGAACAATATGATTTCACATGTTCAGTCAGAAAATCAATATTACACTGCCTGCAGATGCTGTCTGGGATTTAAAGAACAGTATCGAAGTCATAAAGCTATTTCGTGATTTGTAAGGTTTGAAGGAATTACCCGTATTGACATGTCTCTTCGAACGACACATGTTGAGTGCGTAGTATTGATTACAAAGTTATAAGCCTTGATTTTACTGGGTTTTCGGAATTACATCTAAGTTGTCTACTCAACCTAAAGGTCCAAAATACGTACAT
>Ga0134105_1002504_pt1 | contig 10073 bp, 4 predicted proteins | sample 16_3_2metaG_FD_94457 | JGI IMG/M metagenome (GOLD analysis project Ga0134105, IMG submission 94457) | Switchgrass degrading microbial communities from high solid loading bioreactors in New Hampshire, USA - 16_60_3.3_214_A3 metaG | ecosystem: Engineered > Bioreactor > Semi-continuous > Anaerobic >... | reverse complement strand
TAGGCCTTGCCTTTGGCATCATTCAAGGCTTTCTTGTCGCATATATGGAAATGCAGCCCTTTATCGTCACACTGGCAGGAATGTTTATGGGTAGGGGGCTGGTTGCCTTAATAGAGGTCAATCAGATTCAGGTTCGCAACGAAGCCTTTGAAAAGCTTTCAGGCTCAAGAATTATTGTTCCGTTTCTGGGCGACTACAATAAAAAGGGTGTATTCATACCGTCAAAGCTGGAATATGGAGTAGTGGTTGCTATTTTAATTGTAATCGTATGCTACCTGCTGCTTAAGAAAACAAGGCTTGGCCGAAGCTTTTATGCTGTGGGCGGTAATGCGCAAAGCGCCTTGATGATGGGTATTAATGTAAGGAAAACCAGATTCCTTGCCCATGTATTGTGCGGGCTGTTGGCAGGTATCGGAGGCTTTTTATACCTGTTCCATACCCGTTCCGGCTCAGTTCAGCAAGCGACCGGTCTTGAGATGGATGCAATTGCTGCATCAATCATTGGTGGAACCTTGCTGACCGGTGGAGTAGGCAATGTCATAGGCACCCTGTTTGGCGTATTGACAAGTGGAATAGTCCTGCTGGTAGTTACTGCTATTGGCAGCCAGGATCCCTGGTGGCCTCAGATTACACGAGCTGCCATGCTCTGCTTCTTTATCGTACTGCAGAGCATTATATGCTCCAGAAAAAAGAAGTGAAAATTTCTGGTTACATATCAAGTATGTTAAATTTAATGCCTCTATTATAATTTGTTAAGTAAAATGTAAACAATATAGGCGATCTATCGGCTGCGCAGAGTAAAAAATATTAAAAACCCTCCTCAAATTACTCTCTGCGCAGTCTTTTTGCAATCCATTTTTCCTGCAAAATACGTCTTTACTACTCAGGAGATGAGTTAAAAGGGTGTAAAATTAAGGGAGCTTATGATATAATGTAAAAGTCGGTAAGTTTGTATTTACATATTTGGAGGTCTAAAATTTAATGAAAACCTGAATTTTCTGAGTCGGTAGATAATATTAAGTTCAAAAAGTCAAATTTTCAATATAATTATTATAGAGTGGAGTGGGGCTATGAGCAAAGCTGATTATTATCTTGACTTTGAAAATGAATATTGCATAGGTGTGCCATCATTAAATAAAAACCCTAAAACCCTAATAGGTTCTTATGTCATTATTCCTAAATCACATGTGAAGTCTCCCTTTGACTTGTCCGTTGAGGAATGGCTTGCGACTAAGGATTTGATGGACAGGATTAAGAGCAATATTGATGAAAATACAAGCCTGACGGTTATAATCTTGGATGGAATGTCGGAGCGGTGGCCGGTCAGGAAGTGGAATATGCCCACCTGCACATAATACCCAGATATAAGGATGAGCCTTATGCAGGAAGGGGTATAAGGTATTGGTTGAAGCAGGATGAAAACATTCGACCTGAAGCTAAAAATTAAGTAATCAGAGGTTAAAACTTAATTTTATTAGGCGATATAACCATATACCTAATATTATTAATAAAAATAAGTTTATATATTAAAAAACTAAAGTAATATACTTGCAAAAACTTAACCGACGTATTATAATGTAATTAATAAGCAAAGGCGTTTATAGACCTTTTCAGGTTTGTAAGCGCCTTTTTTTCGTATTTGCATTTAATTTAGTATCAAAAACGACTATAAGCCCATCGGGCAGATGCATATAAAAAGGAGTTGGTGTATATGAAAATAAGTTCAGCAGACAGAAAAAAACTGTATCAGGAGCATAATGGTCTGTTCGATCCGGATTTTGAGCATGATAATTGCGGTATTGGTGCGGTTGTGCAAATGAAGGGAATTAAAAGCCATACTGTAGTTGAGAATGCTTTGAAAATTGTTGAAAATCTTGAGCATCGTGCCGGTAAGGATGCTGACGGCAAAACAGGCGACGGAGTTGGTATTCTGCTGCAGATTTCCCATAAATTCTTCTCCAAGGTTGCAAAGGAAGCAGGAATCGAGCTTGGAAATGAACGGGATTATGGAGTTGGCATGTTTTTCTTCCCTCAGGAGGAACTGAGCCGCAAGCAGGCTATGAAGATGTTTGAAATCATAGTTATAAAGGAAGGCTTATCCTTCCTGGGCTGGAGAGAGGTACCGATTAACCCGGAAATACTGGGTGAAAGGGCCAAGGCCTGTATGCCCCGGATATATCAGTGCTTTATAGCAAGGCCTGAAAATGTTAAGCCGGGCCTGGACTTTGACCGCAAGCTGTATATAGTACGCAGGATATTTGAGCAAAGCAATGACAACAGCTATGTCGTATCCTTATCCAGTAGAACCATAGTCTATAAGGGTATGTTTCTGGTTAAGCAGCTTCGCCGCTTCTTTTATGATCTGCAGGATAAGGACTATGAATGTGCTATAGCACTGGTTCATTCCAGATATTCCACAAACACCAATCCTAGCTGGCAAAGGGCTCATCCCTACAGATTTATTGTACACAATGGTGAGATTAACACCATCAAGGGTAATGTTGACAAGATGCTGGCAAGGGAAGAGAACCTGGAGTCTGAATATCTTAAGGGAGAGCTCCATAAGGTCCTGCCTGTAATAAATACGGAAGGCTCTGATTCGGCCATGTTTGACAATGTGCTCGAATTCCTGGTAATGAGCGGTATGGAGCTGCCTCTGGCAGTTATGATTACCATTCCTGAGCCCTGGACCAATGATGCCAGCATGAGCCAGGCAAAAAAGGATTTTTATCAGTATTATGCCACGATGATGGAGCCCTGGGATGGACCGGCTTCCATTCTGTTTACCGACGGAGAGGTTATGGGGGCTGTTCTGGACAGGAATGGACTGAGACCGTCACGCTATTACATTACAGATGATGATTATTTGATATTGGCATCAGAAGTTGGAGTTTTGGAGATAGCGCCGGAGAAAATAGTTAAAAAGGAACGCCTTCGACCTGGCAGAATGCTTCTGGTGGATACTAAAAAAGGCAGCCTGATTGATGACAGTGATCTAAAGAGCTATTATGCCGGTAGAAAGCCTTATGGCGAATGGCTTGACACCAATCTCGTCCAGCTGAAGGAGCTGAAAATACCTAATGTGAAGGTAGCGGAGATTGCTTCTGAAGAGCTTGAAAGACTTCAAAAGGCATTTGGATATAGCTATGAGGATTATAGTACGGTTATCCTGCCTATGGCAGAAAGCGGACAGGAGGCAGTGGCAGCCATGGGTGTCGACTCACCTTTGGCGGTACTGGATGAAAACAGTCCCTCGCTGTTCAATTACTTCAAGCAGCTGTTCGCCCAGGTAACCAATCCTCCTATTGATGCAATACGTGAGGAAATTGTTACCTCAACAGTAGTATATATTGGTGAGAATGGCAACCTCCTTAAGGAAAAGGCTGAAAACTGCAAGGTATTAAGGATAAATAATCCGATCCTGACAAACACCGACCTGCTGAAAATCAAGGCCATGAAAAAAGCAGGCTTTAAGGTGGAAGTCATATCTATGCTTTATTATAAAAATACTCCACTGCAAAAGGCTATAAATCATCTCTTTCTGGAAGCGGACAGGGCATATAAGACGGGAGCAAATATATTGATATTGTCCGACAGGGGAGTGGATGAAAACCATCTGGCAATTCCGTCCTTGCTTGCTGTCAGCGCGCTGCAGCAGCATCTTGTTGCTACCAAGAAGAGAACAGCTCTTTCTATAATTGTAGAAAGCGCGGAGCCCAGAGATGTCCATCACTTTGCCTGCCTGCTGGGATATGGTGCATGTGCAATTAACCCTTATCTTGCGCATGAAACCATAAGACAGCTTATTAACAACAACATGCTGAACAAGGATTATTATGCAGCGGTTGACGACTATAACAAGGCAGTGCTGAAGGGCATTATAAAAATTGCCTCCAAGATGGGTATCTCCACCATACAGTCATATCAGGGGGCTAAGATATTTGAAGCTATTGGAATCAGTAAAGAGGTTATAGATAAATATTTCACCGGAACCGTGAGTCGTGTTGAAGGTATTACCCTTGAGGATATACAGGAGCAGGTTGAAAGGCTGCATTCTAAAGCCTTTGATCCCCTGGGCTTAAGAGTTGATTTGAGCCTTGAGAGCAGTGGCTCCCATAAGTTCAGGAGCGGCAAGAAGGAGCATCTGTATAATCCCAAGACCATACACCTTCTGCAGCAGGCTACCCGGACCGGAAGCTATGAGCTGTATAAGGAGTATTCTAAAGAAATAGCTAAAGAGCAGGAGCATATCACTCTGCGTGGTTTACTGGACATTAACTTCCCTGAAAAGGGAATCAGCCTGGATGAGGTAGAAAGTGTCGAGAGTATTGTAAAGCGCTTTAAGACAGGCGCTATGTCTTATGGCTCCATTTCACAGGAAGCACATGAAGCTCTGGCAATTGCAATGAATAAAATCGGAGGAAAATCCAACAGCGGAGAAGGTGGAGAAAGCGCCGAAAGGCTTAAGCCTTCAGGAGATGGCTTAAATCGTTGCTCAGCAATCAAGCAGGTGGCAAGTGGACGATTTGGCGTAACAAGCGAGTATCTGGTGAGCGCAAGGGAGCTTCAGATAAAAATGGCCCAGGGAGCAAAGCCGGGTGAAGGCGGTCAGCTTCCCGGAGAGAAGGTTTATCCATGGATAGCAAAAACCAGGCATTCCACTCCTGGTGTTGGTCTAATATCGCCGCCGCCTCATCATGATATATACTCAATTGAGGATCTGGCACAGCTCATTTACGACTTGAAGAATGCCAACAAGGATGCAAGAATATCTGTTAAGCTGGTGTCGGAAGCCGGAGTTGGCACTATTGCATCCGGTGTAGCAAAGGGTGGAGCAAGTGTTATCCTTATTTCAGGCTATGACGGTGGTACCGGTGCAGCACCCAGAACCTCCATATACAATGCAGGTCTGCCCTGGGAGCTGGGTATAGCCGAAACCCATCAGAGCCTGCTGATGAACGGACTGCGAAATAAAGTGGTACTGGAAACCGACGGCAAGCTGATGACAGGACGGGATGTGCTGATAGCTGCCCTCCTTGGAGCAGAGGAGTTTGGCTTTGCAACAGCTCCGCTTGTTGTACTGGGATGCGTTATGATGAGAGTCTGCAATCTGGATACCTGTCCGGTAGGTATTGCAACACAGAATCCGGAGCTCAGGAAGAGATTTGCCGGCAAGCCTGAATATGTGATAAACTTCATGTATTTTGTAGCCCAGGAGCTGCGTGAATACATGGCAAGACTTGGTGCAAGAACAGTTGACGAGCTGGTGGGCCAGACTCATTTCCTCAAAAAGAAGGAAAATTTGAAAAGTAATGCAAGATACGACAAGGTCAACCTTGATGTAATATTGAATAATCCTTACACCTCTCATGGTGTCAGACAGCACTTTATTCCGGACTGTTCTTACGATTTTGAACTGGAAAAGACTGCTGATGAAAAAGTACTTAAAAAGAAATTCAATATTGATAATCCGATTCCACAGAAAATCAAGCTAAAGGTATCCAACACCGACAGAACCTTTGGCACGATTTTCGGTTCCGAGATCACCAAAAAATATGGCACCGATTTATCCGAGGATACCTTTGTGGTGGAATGCAAGGGCAGCGGAGGGCAGAGCTTTGGCGCCTTTATTCCTAAGGGCATGACCATCATCCTTGAAGGTGACAGTAACGATTACTTTGGCAAGGGTCTCTCAGGTGGCAAGCTGGTTGTATATCCGCCGGTAAAAAGCAGCTTTAAGGCAGATGAGAATATTGTCATAGGCAATGTAGCTCTTTATGGTGCCACCAGCGGAAAGGCCTTCATAGCAGGTGTTGCAGGCGAACGCTTCTGTGTCCGCAATTCAGGAGCGATAGCGGTTGTAGAAGGTGTCGGCGATCATGGCTGTGAGTATATGACAGGCGGCAGGGTTGTTGTACTGGGCAGCACCGGCAAAAACTTTGCTGCCGGTATGAGCGGTGGAATTGCTTATGTACTTGATGAGAACAGTGATCTCTACAAGAGATTGAACAAGAGTATGGTTTCCTTTGAGGCGGTAACTGACAAGTATGATGTTATGGAGCTTAAGGATTTGATTACCGAGCATGTTAAGCATACCAATTCCGTAAAGGCGAAGATGATACTTGAGCATTTTGATGAATACCTGCCTAAATTCAAGAAGATTATGCCTCACGACTACAGACGCATGCTTAAGACTATAGCAGAGCTTGAGAAAAAGGGCATAAGCTACGATAAGGCGCAGATAGAGGCCTTTTATGCCAACGCAGGCAAGGCATCATAATAAGATTTTGAAGAAAGGCGTGGTTGTTTATGGGAAAGCCAACAGGATTTTTGGAATATAAAAGAGCAGTCAGTCAGGCTCAAAGACCTGCTGAACGTATTAAGCATTTTAACGAGTTTCATCCGCCTTTGAACATGGAGCAGCGCAGATGTCAGGGAGCCAGATGCATGGAATGCGGCGTACCCTTTTGCCAGTCAGGCATGATCCTTGGAGGGATGGCATCCGGTTGTCCGCTGAATAACCTTATACCGGAATGGAATGATTTAATATACAGAGGTAACATGCAGCAGGCGCTTAAGCGCTTGTTTAAGACCAATAATTTTCCTGAATTTACCGGCAGGGTGTGTCCCGCCCCCTGTGAAGCGGCCTGCACCTGTGGGCTGAATGGTGACCCGGTTACAATTAAGGAGAATGAGCTGTCTATCATAGAATACGGCTATGATAAGGGCTATGTAAGGCCAGAGCCTCCGGCCATAAGAACCGGCAAGAAGGTAGCGGTAATCGGTTCCGGGCCTGCCGGGCTTGCCGCAGCAGATCAGCTCAATAAACGGGGTCATTTCGTTACCGTATTTGAACGCTCGGACAGGATCGGTGGTCTGCTGATGTATGGAATACCCAATATGAAGCTGGAGAAGAATATAATAGAGCGAAGAATCTCCATCATGAAGGAGGAGGGAGTGTCCTTTGTAACCGGAGCTAATGTCGGTGGCAATTATGATGCCAAAGCAATACTGGAGGAATATGACAGCGTAATTCTGGCATGCGGTGCCTCCAGGCCGAGGGATATTAAGGTTCCGGGAAGAGAAAGCAAGGGAATATACTTTGCAGTGGATTACCTTAAGAGTGCTACAAAGGATATATTGGAGGCTAAGAATACCACAAATCTGCAGGATATAGACTTTACGATTTCGGCCAAAGGTAAAAGGGTTCTGGTAATCGGTGGCGGTGATACCGGTAACGACTGTGTAGGAACCAGCATCAGACAGGGAGCAGCAAGCGTAATACAGCTGGAAATGATGCCAAAGCCCCCTCTTACAAGAACAGAGGATAATCCATGGCCGCAGTGGCCTAAGGTCTTTAAGACTGATTATGGCCAGGAGGAGGCAGTTGATGTTTTTGGGCAGGATCCCAGAGTATACCAGTCTACAGTCAAGGAATTCATCCCTAATGAGAAGGGTGAGGTCTGCAAGGTAAAAATTGTCCGCCTCGAGAGTAAGTATAATAAGGAAGCGAACCGCTACATTATGGAGGAGGTAGCGGGCAGCGAACATACTGAGGAAACAGATTTGGTTCTGATTGCTGCCGGCTTTCTTGGAGCAGAGCCTTATGTGGCGGAGGCCTTTGGTGTTGAGCTGGATGGCAGAACAAATGTAAAAACAGAGGCAGGCAAATATAAGACCAATGTAGACAAGGTATTTGCCGCAGGTGACATGCACAGAGGCCAGTCTCTGGTAGTCTGGGCAATCAGGGAAGGCAGAGAGGTTGCCAGGGCAGTTGATGAGTTTTTAATGGGTTATAGTAATCTTCCATAATATGTTCACCTTTTGCATGTTATAGCATAGACTATAACGTGTAAACAAAGGCGTTCACTCACTATAGGTCAAACTATGGCTTATGGCTGGGAGGACGCCTTTATTGTTACAGAGGAAAAAATATTGGTTATCCCGGGCAATCAGGCTTGAACGGGCGTCAGGCACCAAACGGGCCGGATGTATAGGAAGGAACTGTTAATTCCCTGAAAAGAGGTGTATATTATGTGTGGAATAGCAGGCTTTTGCAATTTTACTGCAGATTACTTACTGCAAGAGAACTACTGGCATGATTGTCTTGTACGTATGAGGGAGTCTATCGCCCATCGGGGCAAGGATAATGTGGGTGAATATTTAAACAAGCATGTAGGCTTTGGCCATACCCGTTTGTCCATAAGGGATGTCAGCCATGGAAAGCAGCCTATTATCAGAAGAGTAGGAGATGCGGAATATGTGATAATCTATAACGGGGAAATATATAATACGGATGAGCTGCTGCCTGAGCTTAAAAGGGCGGGATATCATTTTGAAACCACTACCGATACTGAGGTTATTTTATATGCATATATTCATTATGGTATTGATTTTGTTGATAGGCTTAACGGCATATATGCCTTTGCCATATGGGACGACAGGGAGAAAATGCTGCTGCTGTATCGCGACAGACTTGGTGTGAAGCCGCTTTTCTATACAATAAAGGATAATACTATTATATTTGGCTCCGAGATCAAAGCCCTATTTTGCCATCCGCAAATAAAGCCTGAAATTGATATAAACAGCCTGAGGGAAATTTTTGGCATAGGTCCTGCAAGAACTCCCGGCAATGGAGTGTTTCGGGAAATTAAGGAGCTTTTACCGGGGCATTATATCAGATTTACCGTAAACGGACTCTCTGACACCCTTTACTGGGATTTGGAAAGCAGGGAGCATACCGATAGCTTTCAAGAAACTGTAGAGAAGGTATCTTATCTGGTGAGGGACGCTATAATTAGACAGATGGTTTCAGATGTTCCTGTCTGCAGCTTCCTATCTGGAGGAGTTGATTCCAGTATTGTTACTGCTGTTGCCAGTGATTACCTGAGGGCTGACGGGAGCTTTCTTAATACCTTCTCCTTCGATTTTAAGGAAAATGATATCTATTACCAGGCAAATGCCTTCCAGCCGGAGAGGGACAGACCCTTTGTTGATATAATGCGTAAAAAATATGAATTGGACCGGCATACTTATCTGGAATGTGATGAGGCTATGCTGGCAGAGCTTTTAGATGATGCGGTAAGGGCCAAGGATTTGCCCGGCATGACCGATATAGATGCATCCCTGATGTATTTTTGCTCCCTGGTGAAGCTTCATAACAAGGTTGCCCTTACAGGTGAGTGTGCAGATGAAATATTCGGTGGATACCCCTGGTTCTACAGGGATGAGCTTACCTGGGCGGACATTTTTCCCTGGTCGAGGGACATTTCAGCCAGAACTATGCTGCTGGATGATAGCTTTGCAGCCGAGCTGAGGCTGGAGGAGTATATTAAGCAAAGATACAACGAGACCCTGCAGCAGGTGCCATATCTGGAGGATGAGGAGCCGGCCGAAAAAAGACGAAGAGAGATTACTTATCTGAACATAAAATGGTTTATGCAGACTTTGCTGGATCGTATGGACAGGGCCAGTATGTTTAATTCTCTTGAAGCAAGGGTTCCATTTGCAGATCACAGGATAATGGAATATGTATTTAATGTGCCATGGGAAATGAAGTACAGAAACGGTGTGGCAAAATCCCTGCTAAGGGAGGCCTGTAGAGATTTGTTGCCAGCGGAGCTTCTTAACCGCAAAAAGAGCCCATATCCGAAAACATATCATCCGGGTTATGAGAAGCTGCTGAAGGAGAGATTATCAGAGATTATAAGCAACAAGAATTCGCCAATCCAGCCGATGATAGACATAAAAAAGGTGCAGGCCTTTTTAAAGGAGCCGGCTGTATATGGCAAGCCCTGGTTTGGACAGCTGATGGCAGGGCCGCAGCTTATGGCCTATTTAATCCAGATAAATTATTGGCTGGAAAAGTATTCGCCGGCTTTTATATCATAATCATATGTGATAATTAAGTTAAATAATAAATAATATTTAAGTAAAAAACTAAATTTACCTGATCGAGTAGGAGGCGGTGACTAACCGCCGTCCTCTCACAGCACCGTACGTACCGTTCGGTATACGGCGCTTTCAATAGTTGACGTGCACTGACTGATATGCCGTGGCTAAATCATAGAAGC
>Ga0134105_1002500_pt1 | contig 10075 bp, 9 predicted proteins | sample 16_3_2metaG_FD_94457 | JGI IMG/M metagenome (GOLD analysis project Ga0134105, IMG submission 94457) | Switchgrass degrading microbial communities from high solid loading bioreactors in New Hampshire, USA - 16_60_3.3_214_A3 metaG | ecosystem: Engineered > Bioreactor > Semi-continuous > Anaerobic >... | reverse complement strand
CTGATATATAATATTACTCACAAGAGACTCCTCCTTGGTATTTTGTTTGTTTTTGCTGATCAATATTTTACCAAAAAAGAGGGGTCTCTTGCTTTTTTAACCTAAAACAATTTTACACTAAGTCAATTCCCCGTATATCTGGCAAGGAACTGCTTTGTCCGCTCTTCCCTGGGATTGCCGAACACTTCCTCGGGAGAACCCTGTTCAACAATCACACCGCCGTCCATGAAGATCACGCGGTCCGCCACATCACGGGCAAAATCCATCTCATGGGTGACGATGATCATCGTCGTGTGGCGCTCCGCCAGATTCCGGATGACCTTCAGCACTTCCCCGGTAAGCTCGGGGTCCAGGGCCGAAGTAGGCTCATCAAAGCACAGAATATCCGGCTCCAGGGCCAAGGCGCGGGCAATAGCCACCCTTTGCTGCTGTCCGCCGGAGATCATGTGAGGGTAATAGTCCAGCTTATCCGATAATCCAACCTGGGCAAGCAGATTTCTGCCCTTCTCCCGGATCTCTTCCAAAATGGCTTTCTTCCTCTGCTTATAGTCCGGGCGCTCTTTGGCAAGAAGCTCCAGCGCCAGGGTCACGTTTTTCAGGACTGTGTACTGGGGGAACAGGTTGAAGTTCTGAAAGACCAGCCCGAAATGCAGGCGCTTTTTGCGCAATTCGCTTTCTCGCTGGGTTCCCGGATCCGTCGCGTCAAAAACGACCTCATCGTTCACAATGATTTTGCCCCTGTCAGGCCGCTCCAGGAAATTGAGGCAACGCAGCAGCGTAGTCTTCCCGCTTCCGGAAGAGCCTATAATCGCAAGCGTCTCACCTTTTTCCAGGGAAAAATCGATCTTTTTCAGAACCTGGAGAGTTCCGAAGTTTTTCTCAATGTCTCTGACTTCCAGGATTGGCAATGGAATTCCTCCCCTTATGTACGGAAATAGCTCAGTTTCTTTTCCAACCAGCCTATCAGCAGTGTCAGTGCCCCTACAAAGACAAGGAAATAAATACCCGTGGCAAAGAGAGGCCAAATCAGTCCTTTGCTGGTGTATTCGCCCGCTGTCATGATGATCTCCTGGTTTGCAATGATTCGGGCAAGGGCCGTATCCTTCACCAGCGTGATTACTTCATTGCCCACCGGAGGGATGATGCGTTTGACGACCTGAAGCAATATGACGTTGAAGAAGATCTGGCTCTTGGTCATACCCAGGACCTGGCCCGCTTCATACTGGCCTTTCGGTATGCTCTCAATGCCACCGCGGTAAATTTCCGAAAAGTAACAGGCGTAGTTGATGATAAAGGCTACGGTTGCGGCCACAAAACGTCCGGAAGTCCCGCTTGGCCACGAAAAAGCCATGTGCATGAGTCCCGGACCGAAATAGATGATGAGAAGCTGCAGCATGAGCGGCGTTCCCCGGATTATCCAGACGAAGGTTCGTACCAGCCACTTGATGGGGCGGAAACGGCTCATGGATCCGAAAGCGATCACAAGCCCCAAAGGCAGTGAAAACAAAAGGGTTAACGCAAAAAGCCTGCAATTGAGCAGAAAACTTTCAGACAACCGACCAATAATCACAGAAACATTATTCATATCCGTCTAACCTCAAATAACAAGTGATGGGACAGAGATGGAGCCCTCTGTCCCAGTTCCGTCGTCTATGTATTATGGCATAGGTTTAGTCAGCCAGTTCAAGGCCGTACTTATCGGCCAGTTTCGCCATGGTGCCGTCCGCTTTAAGCTCATCAAAAATCCTGTTCACTTCCGCGCAAATATCGGAACCCTTGCGGAAGGCTACCCCATAGTCCTCAACGGCCAGATAATCCACGATTTCAATATCCGCATAATCGGTCCCCTCGCCGGTCATGGTGTTGGCAAGGGTCATATCCAGCACAGCCGCATCGGCGGTTCCCGCTTTCAACTCCACCAGGCACTCTGTCTGCAGGCTCTTGGGTACATAGTTTGCCTGCTTCAGGTTATCATCATTCTGAATGACTTCCTCACCGGCGGAACCCTGTTCAGCCACAACGGTTTTCCCGATCAGGGATGCCGTCCCGTCATAGGACGCGCCTTTTTTCATCAGGACCACCTGGGCATTCTTCACATAAGGCTTGGTGATTTCCATGGTTTCCTTACGCTCGGGAGTGATGGTCAAACCGTTCCAGACGCAGTCAATTGACTTGGCATTCAATTCGACTTCCTTGGTATTCCAGTCGATCTTAACGAATTCAGGTTTCACACCGAGCTTCTCACAGACCAGGATGGCCAGTTCGGTATCGAATCCTGTGAAATTGCCGTTTTCATCCGTGTAGTTCATGGGCGCATATTCTGTGTAGCCAATGATCAGTTTGCCGTTTGCCTTCACGTAGGCCAAATCGCTTTCAGCCTTTTTGCCGCAGGCCGCAAATGTAAGCATCAAGGATAATGCCAGAAGCAACGTCAATAACCTTTTCATGTTCTGTTCCTCCGTCTTCATTCACATTGTCTTTTTTCAATTCACTTTTCCATTATATCACTTTAGCGAGATAAAGAAAAGCCTCATTATGAGGCGTTGTTTCGTAGTAGCTCGATATGCAAAATGCTGCTGTAAACGGGTAAGGTAAATATAGCGCAGGGCACCGTTCCCTAGAAACAGTCCCAGGAATGAATAGATTTCAGCAAATATGAGGGCAAGCCAGTAGCCTCTTTTCAGTTTGGATACAAGGGCTATAAGAGGGGATACGGCAAGGAAAATACCGACTCCTTGCAGGAGATAGGTTTTTGCGCAGTTCAATACCGTTTTAAGATCCAGCGAAGCGATGTGAAGCACTGATTCCACGGAAAGCGCAACGGCAAACAGGCCAACATACAGCACCACCGAATGGCATACATGGCTTTTCTCCTTTTCGTCTTTCAATATAGCACGGAAACCTTGCCAAAACCTTGCTGGTTTCTTGCTTGTTTCTTGTTTTATGAAAAAAGCCCCGCGGTCGTCGCAGGGCGAGATGGCTTTATTCGAAAGATCAGTTTGAAGGCCTTCCGGCGAACTGGAGTATGCTGTCCCATACATTCAAAAACAGTTCCTGATTGACATCAGGGTAATCAGGGATATTGCCCAGTCTCCATAAGGAAATGCCCCCGATTCCGAACATGGCGGCCAGCTTCAGCTTGGCTTTTACACTTCTGGCATCCTCATACCAGATGATGTTTTCGGTACCGTCCTGGGGGTCCGTATAGCTGGCATAGGGGTTCTGGCTGAAGTCCGAGTATTGAATGCTGACGCCATCCATAAGCAGCCTTTTATGGAGCGTTTCATAAGAGACGTTCAGAGGTGTCCGGTTAACAACCGCGCCGTCTTTCTTCTTCCATTGCACCGCATCGAAAGATATCTGGAGCATGATCTTGCCGGGGTCCTGAACGCCTGTGGTCTTGTCGGTGGCAGCCTTCAGGGCGTAATAGACCTCATCAATAGGCGTAAGCGGCGTCGTGGTGTAGCCTGCTGCCATCTCCTCGTCAGTGAGCTGCCTGGCGTAATAATCGTGCGCCATCAGTATCACCTTGTCGGCAATCTCTCCGATGGTTTTAAAGTCATATCCGTCATAATAGGCCTGGCCTGGACGCCTTGCCGGCTGAACGGCAACATAGAGCAGCTTGCCGGTTTTATCTAGTTCCTGCCTCAGTTCTTTAAGGAATGCATTGAAGGCTTCCTTCGCGTCGGCACGGAGTCCTTCAATATCTATGACAACACCGTCGAAGCTCAAAGGATAGCCATCTTTGGAGTCTGCATTGACCTGCTCAGCGATGTTTCGTATCACCGAAGACCTGATCCCGGGCCGGAGGATGTATTCTGTTAAGGGCACTTTTGCTCCCGTGGCGGGATCGGCGACCGTCTCATTCTTTACGGCAACCATGAGCTGAGTGGACAACCCAATTTCATTGGCTCTGTCCAACACTTCGGAGAAGCCCTGTGGAAACCCGTACTCGTTGTCATTTTGGCGTGATGTATTGAGGATGACCTTTCCGCTTGCGGGATCATATTCCAAGCGGCTCCAGCCGAAACTGACCGAGTCCAGCGAGGACAACAGGTTCACCTGACTATAGGAGCTGATGGCATAAAAGCCGTGCAATTCCCGAATGTCTGCATGAAGTTTGTCATACATCTTCATGAGCATATAAGCCGCCTCTTCCCGGGTTGCGGTTTTGTCAGGGCTGAAGGTTTGCCCGCCTGTGCCGGACATGATGCCGAAATCCTTGGCAATCGTCATGTAGCCTTTATTGGTGCTCACATCGCTGAAACTGTTCAGGTAGGAAAGCTGCCTGGCAAGCGCGTCATATCCCAACGCTCTGACAATCATGACGGCCATTTCCTCGCGGGTGATGGGGTCATCCACCCTGAAGAAATCGGAATCCTTGAGTATAACCCCATGCTGAAGGGCTGTTTCTATGGGGCCATAGTAGAAACGATTCGGATCGGTGTTATCCTTGAAGCTCCCCTGGACCGGTCTTACCTGCTCCCATCCTGTAAGTTTGATGAGAAACGTGATAAACTCACCGCGGGTAACGGTCTGACCCATGCCGAAGCGGTTATTGCCCACACCGCCGGTAATATTCAATTCCTTCATCCTGCAAATAGCCTCATATGCAAAATGGTTCTCAGGCACATCTGCAAATGGCCTGCTCTCAGCCGAGGCCATAACCGGAAGCAGGAAGGACAGAATGAGCAGCATACAAAGCACTTTCCCTGTTCGTTTCATATCAATCTCCTCAGACAATTTGTATATTACTTGACGGACGAGCCAAAGGATCCGCCACACCATTTTATCGTATTAAGCGCAAAAAAGGTATCCCCATCTTTCCTCGCCCCGGCCGCCATAACTCCATTCTCGTTACAGGGCTTTGGGAAGCGTTATGGTCAATGTTTTTCCTCCTTGCGGAGGACATTCAGCGCAAATCGAACCACCATGCGCGCTGACAAGCTCCCGAACGATGGACAGGCCAAGGCCGTTTCCGGCGCTCCTGCGGGACTCATCCCCCTGGTACAGGCGTTCAAAAATATGGGGTAAATCCTTTTCAGGAATTCCTTTACCATTGTCCGCAACGGTGATACGCACTTTCTTTCCATCATCCGACGTGCGAATGGATACCTCATTTCCTCCGCTATGCACAATCACATTCTGGAGCAGGTTGTTGAGGATGCGCGTGTAGGCGTTACGATCCAAACGGACGCTGCATTCCGCTTCGGGTATATCGATTTTATAGTCAAAGTGTTTATCTTCCAATATGGGTATCCAATCCGTCAGAACATGGCGGGTTACTTCATTCAGATCGCAGACTTCAAACTGAAAGACCTGTTCCTTCGCATCCAGTTTGACCCAATCGAACAGGGACTCCACAAAATTCTTCAGGTGATGGGTCTTATCCAGGGCCACATCAATGTATTCATCCTTTTCCTCAGCTGTCACCATCTTGTTCTGGATGGCTTCCAGGTATCCGACCAATGAGGTTAAAGGTGTTTTGACATCATGGGAAAGGCTCGTCATGAGGCGTTTGTATGCTTGTTCGGCTTGCTTCTGCCTGATAAGCTGCGCCTGATAATAGGTTGTGATCTCATTGATTGCATTGCAGATGGATTTTGTCAGATCGTTTTCACCTGCGAGAATGCGGCGGTTAAGGTTTCCATTTTTAGTATCCGCCAACGCTTCTTCAATAACAGCAAGCTGTCCGCTGACTCGGTTAAGCCTTGCCGCAAGGCATATCACGCAGATGCACAAAAGGACGGTAGAAAATAACAGTATCCCATTCATGCGCTACGCCTACCTATTAAAGCGGTAACCGACGCCATAAACGGTCAGGATATAAAAGGGATGTTCCGGATCCGGCTCAATTTTCTTTCTCAGCTTGCTGATAAATGACATGATATTATTGTCGTCAAAGGCGTATTCGTTTCCCCAGACCTGCGTATAGATTTGCTTCTCCGAAAACACACGCCCCTTATTGGAAGCTTATTGGAAGCCAGAAACATCAGCAAATCAAATTCCTTGCCGGTAAGTTCAACCGGTTCGCCGTTAATGCAGACTGTGCGCGTTTCTTTATTGATCACCATATTTTTGAAGTGAGGAACATCGGAAACGATTGGCTGATTGTATCTTGTGTATCGCCTTATCAGGGATTCCATTCGCGCCGTCAGTTCGTTGATGCTAAAGGGTTTTGTCAGGTAATCGTCAGCGCCAAGCCGCAGACCCGTTACCTTATCAATTTCATCGCCTTTTGCCGTCAGCATCAGCACGGGAACCATGCTTTTCCGGCGTATTTCAGGCGCTTTGGCCTTTATAAAAACCACCATACAGCACATAGGCCGAACAGGCAGGATCATCTGCCAGGGCTTTCTGTTATCATCTGCATTCGTCACTTGTAAAGCTGATTTCCATCAGGTCATAAACCTTGTAAAAATCCTGCATCCTCAATTTTTCCGGTATAGCAGTTCACAACGCGATGATTCGCCTGAAGCATTACGGCCCAGAGCGCTTTCACAAGTTATTTAACCCTACCCGCGCGGAAAATGCAATAATCACGCCGCAGGCAGGCATAAAAAGCCCCTGGAAGAACCCCATGCATATACCCTCTGGCTTTGAATATATGCAGACAAGGCAGGGAACGGGTGAACCGCCCTGCCTTGTTCAGTATAACGCTCAAATTAGATTCTGAGTTGGTCAATCGCTTCCTGCCACAGGAACCGTCCCCATGGCTTATCCTGTCGTCAGCGACTGGTATTGCCTTCTCCGATTCTATCCTCCAGTATTTTTGCCACTGGTTCCAGCCAATCACCGTCAAACAGCTCGATCATTCCCTTATCACAGGCAGCAGATATCTTGGGATTGATGGGGATCTTGGCAAGCACCTTCAGCTTATGCTCTGCGGCAATTTCGTCAATATGGCTGTCTCCGAAGATCTTGTGCTCTTTACCGCAATCAGGGCACTTAAAATAGGACATGTTCTCCACCAGGCCGATAATGGGGATATTCATCATTTCCGCCATCTTAACCGCCTTTGATACGATCATGGATACCAGTTCCTGAGGCGAGGTCACAACAATAATCCCATCGACGGCGATGGACTGGAATACCGTAAGCGGAACATCACCGGTACCGGGCGGCATATCAATGAACAGGAAGTCCACATCGGTCCAAATGACGTCCGTCCAGAACTGCTTCACCACGCTGCCGATCATGGGCCCTCTCCAGACAACAGGATCGGTGTCTTTCTCCAAAAGCAGATTGATGGACATGATATCAATACCGGTCTTGGATCTGACAGGGAAAATACCAAATTCATTGCCTGTCGCTTTTCCCCTGATACCAAAAGCCTTTGGGATGGACGGGCCGGTAATATCCGCGTCGAGAATAGCGGTATGGTAACCCATTCTTTTCATGGTCACAGCAAGCATGGCGGTTACAAGCGACTTGCCCACGCCACCCTTGCCGCTGACAATACCGATGACTTTTTTTATATTGCTCATCGTATGGGGTTTCTCGATGAAATCAGCATTCTTTCTTTTTGCACAGTTTTCCTGGCAACTGCTACAGCTTTGATCGCATGTTCTGCTCAAGGTCATATCTCCTTTATACTGGATTGTTACCGAATGGCGCAGGGTCTCCGGATTCTGTCTGAAAGCCTTTATTTGTCTGACTCCCATTTCCCTTTCAATAGCCCTCGGCACATTTCAATAACACGTTATACTATACCCCGTCTGTATTATATGTCAATGACTAGGATTAATCGCTCACCCATGATACACAAGTATTTCCATTAATTATATGAATCTGCACACTTCAACATCGCTGGTTTCCGCCTGGCCGCAGAACAACCATTTTCCTGGAAGAATTATTGGACGAGTCCTTCCAGGTATTCAACGATTTCCCTTGCCTTTGGTGGACAGCCCCTGATACATTTGTCAAATCCTACGGTGCATGCGCCGACGCCTATTCCATCAAACTTCTTGTTTTTAAAGTTCTGCCCAATGTATAGTTTTTCTTTCAGCTTTTTCAGCAGTCCTTTTTCATCCAGCCTTTCCAGGGCATAAATCAGGCTTCCGTAACAGGCCGAGCAGGCGCTGTCCTCGATAATATGCTCCGATAGCTGCCGGACCCTTCTTGAAGGTGTCAGTTTTCTGGAGCCATTATCCTTATTCAATTCAACAATATCCGCATGCGCCAGATCAGCGCTGCCCACGCCCATCCGCTCTGCCATGCCGATGTAGGGCACTTCTTCAATGCCAAAGCCCATCAATTGTGCCGCATAAGCGTCTATCAGCACAGGATCCTTTCCCGCGATGATCCGGTTCATCTGGACCGGATTGCCGCCTTCCTCAAAGTTGAGATCGCCGTTCATGCCGTCAACGATGACGAGGTCCTGTCTGACAAGTTTGTTCAGGCAGGCGATAGGCTTGTGCAGGCCCATGGTGTGAAACCTCCTCTTTTCGGAATCGGGTATGCAGCCTTTCATATTCTTCAGGGCACAGGTGATGTTGGTCTGGCAGTGGCCCTTGAGGACCGGAATGTTGATCAGGTAATCAACCTTCAAGACTTGCTCGCATACGTTTATCCTCATGCCATCTATGGCATGTTCCCTGTACCTGTCCTTCTGGAGATCGATGAGGGGAACATGGTACTTCTCTGACAAATCCTCATAGCCGCACACTTTGAAGGCCTCCGATGTCCTGCCACCCACCCAGGAGCCTTCCATGATGACGATGTTGCGACGGTCTTTTGACTGCAGATATTCAATGAGTCCGGCCACGATTTCAGGTGAGGTCGTGGCGCCCGAACTTGCAGGCTTTGAAACGACGAGATTAGGTTTTATACCAATAAGCGCGCCTTTTTCGATCTCTTCTTCCGGCTTTATGGCTTCAAGCAGATCTTTGATCATTTGCTTTGGATTATCGCCATAGATGATGCGTATGCCGTTCCTGGAAATCATAAACTCAGCCCCCTCATATCGCGGCAGGGAAGGCCTGTTCCTGATTTATGTCGTGACCCCCCCAGCGCCGCGTCTTTCATCCCGGTCCATTTCATTATGACAGGTTCCAAAGCATTTTTCCAGCAAGAAAGTTCTCATGTCAATCTGCCATATCGTGTTTACGCATTCGCCAGATGGCGCCTGCATTGATAACACCGATATACAATATGTTCATAGCCAGAACACAAGGTTTTCTCCGGTGGAAAGGCCTGTCTGGCTGATCACCCCATGCCCATGGTCAGCAGTGAATTGGGAAAAAACAGCCCCAGGCGGGCCACATACATACCCAAGCCGATAAAAATAGCGCACACCCCTATACCGACAGGGACAGCAAAACTTCTGATTCGTAAAGACAATGAATGCGATAAGACTCACCTCAGTCGAGACGATGCTGCCGAATCTCAATAAGATAGTGTTTAAACTCGCTTATGTGAAATAAATAAATAAAACCTGGCTTTAAGCCATGTATTCGTGCTAAGATTAAGGAAAACTTAATCAAATCAGCGAGTTAACTTGAGATGCTTTATGATAAATAGATATCTTGTAGAAAACCTTTTTGGTATTAGTGGGCTAAATATTGCCTGGTATGGCGTTATTATAGGGTTCGGTATTTTATTAGGCATTTTGATTGCATGTCGTGAAGCAAAACGGCAGAACCTGAAGAGCGATATTATCTTTGATTTTTTTATTTTGGCACTCCCTCTCGCAATCATCTGCGCAAGACTTTACTATGTCATATTTGAGTGGGAACAGTACAGGGGAAACTTTATGAAGATGGTTGCTATATGGGAAGGCGGACTTGCTATATATGGTGGTGTTATAGGTGGATTCCTTGCTGCAGTTATATTCTGCAAACTCAGTAAATTTCCGCTTTGGCGGCTTATAGATATGGTTGTACCCAGCTTAATTCTGGGGCAGGCAATCGGACGTTGGGGAAATCTTGTAAATCAGGAGGCATTCGGGAATCTGGTTACAAACCCGAATCTCCAGTTCTTCCCCTACGCTGTTTTCATCGAGCGGTTGGGAGAATGGCATCAGGCTACATTTTTCTACGAAAGCATGTGGAATCTATGCGTGTTTGCTTTATTG
>Ga0134105_1002491_pt1 | contig 10108 bp, 20 predicted proteins | sample 16_3_2metaG_FD_94457 | JGI IMG/M metagenome (GOLD analysis project Ga0134105, IMG submission 94457) | Switchgrass degrading microbial communities from high solid loading bioreactors in New Hampshire, USA - 16_60_3.3_214_A3 metaG | ecosystem: Engineered > Bioreactor > Semi-continuous > Anaerobic... | reverse complement strand
GGGATACGTTGAGTGTTGACCCATCGGTATTAGTATTTGAATTCGAGATTGATATGCCTGATGTGGTTGAACACAAAACCGGCATTGTGGTCTCTCAGAAAACAACCATTTATCACGATAAAACATTTCACTCGATTCCATTTACAGTTATTTCTATTCAAAATGCCCAATCTGGCGACTACTACGAACTGTCAAATGAAACTCCAGAAAAATTTGATATTGTGATCAAAAACAATAATACAGTTGTAACGCGAACAATAGGGTATTTTTCAAGGGGGTATTAATATGATCGTAATACCAAATGGCACCGGGAAAGCAGTGCGTCTGAAAATACAAGATGAGTTAAATAATGTGGATAACAAGGTTGATGCGCTTATGTCTAATCACGGTGTTCGGGTTTTCGAAGCAGATGATATATTTATTGTGCCTGCCAAAACAGTGTGGGTTACTGCGTGCGGCGGCGGGGGCGGCTGTTGGCCAAGAGGGGAACTAAATAACAGAGGAAGAGGAGCTGATGCATGGGGGATTATAGATTATCCTATAACTGGGTTGACCATTGGCGAACAGGTAGAAATTAGAATTGGCGCAGCAGGAGAATCAGAAGAGTATTATCCAACTGACGGTGGAAGTACAAGTTTTGGTTCTTATTTAGTTGTTCCTGGTGGCACGAAAGAGCATAGTGAACCAACTAACGTTTATCCTAATATCCAAAATTGTTTATGTGAAAGAATTGTTCATCGTGGAACAACATATGGTAGTGGAGCGCTTTCATATACTATACAAGATGACGAAGGATGGCCTGAGAGAATATTAGAACCAGCAACTCCAGGGATTTTGATTGTCAAGTGGTAAAAAATAGGGCAGAAAGGTTATCTGCCCTAATATTCAAATGTTCCATCTTGATTGCTGGTAAAAACAATCATTCCGCATCCTGAGCCTGCTTTAGATGTTATTCCGGATACAGCTATTTTTGTTTTTGCAAATTTTCCCTCTGATGTTTTGACAATAACTGTACCATAATGATTATAATTAGGCGGATATTGAGTCGATGTATATCCATTAATTGGGGCAGTCAAAATTGTTGATATTGCATCATTTACACCAAGAGAACCATAAGGAGTATACAAGCCTCCATGTTTTTTATCAATATAAATATCAACACGTGGGTCATTTATATCTGAAAGCCAAGTATTCGCGTCAAAATCATAGGCAACATCGCCTTCAATATAAAAAACTTGATCAAGGTTGAGAGCCAAATAATCATAGACACGAACCGGAATGTTTAAAACTTGGCCATTCCAAGTTGCTGTAATGTGCTGAATGCCCGTTTTGGTTGCAGCATATGTCACGTGTTGGCTGGTCATAGATGCATATTGGTTTCCATCTAGATCCCGAAAATGTCCATTGGTGACAATATTAAATGTTGACTCAACAGGAGTAGAAGTAAGCTCAATGTCATCTTCGTAATAAGTATAAATTGTAGTAAATGTCCTTGGTTCGTTGTTATACAGCGAAATACTGGTGTATGGAGGAATATATGAGCTCACATATCCGGCATTAACTACACCAGAACTTGAAAACTGTTGTGGCGAGACCATGCTATATTTTTCTGAAGATGTTCCTAAGGCCTCCCATTCGTAGTAGTAGCCGCGGCCTTTCTTACCGCCTCCGCCGCCACAACCGACAACAGCAATTAATACGGTTACGACCAACAATGCCGTCAAAGTTTTTTTAATCATTTAAACCACTCCTTTCTAATACTTATTTTACCTTTTTTGCATGTGGTTTACAACTGATTAAGTCCTCAATATGGGGACTTTTTGCATATAAAATCTATAATGAAAGGAATGAGAAACATGAAATATAATCAGCCCGCAAATTATACAGACGATTTAAAAGCGGTTGTAACAAAACCGAGTCCGCGAAAAGATGGCAACTGGGTGATGGAGGTTGAACCGAAAGATGTAAATGGAAATCAATTATTTACAGGGGACAACCCTGGATCAGTATCCATAGAAGATGCAATGATCGTTATACCTACGGATGCTCAAGCTGTAAAACGCACAAAACAACTTGAAACCGCTACAAATCTTGCTGCTAATGCTACATACACCGGAGCAACCATCAACACGTCCGCCGAACGCCGAATCGTCGGAATTGTGTCTGCGAACCAAGCTGGGACGATATACGTTGAGTCGAGCACTAATGGGTCCACTTGGTATTCTATTTTTAAACAGGATATTGCTGCAAATACTCCATTCGGCTTTGAAGTACCGTGTTATACCGAATACACCAGAATAAAATACACCAACGGCGCGGCGGCCCAAACCGCGTTCAGATTGGCAGCCTATACTTTGCCTATTTAAAGGGGGATAACACGGATGCGAAAACTATATCCAAGACGATATGATTTAGGTGATGCAACATTCTCGAGAGCATCTTCGGCATATGGTTCGGATGGGAAAATGGCTATAACGAATGTACCCCGTATTGAGCGGACTGAGTTCGGGAAAATGGTTTGGGTTGAGGAAGCGACGACGAATTTAATACCTGTTGATCGCCAAAAATTCGAGGGGTGGTCTCTATTCGGAGGAGCGACAGTAACCCTGACCCAGAATCAAGTAGTGCCAGAGTGGGGATGCACAGATGCAACTAGAATACAGATTAGTGGTGGATCAAATGTTATTAAATATTTTTATGCGGTTGGATCACCTGCCGAGGGCGTTGCGTGGTCCGAACAGGTCTATGTAAAAAATATTGGTAGCGCTACAGTTATAGTACACTCAAATTTAAATGGTTTACAAAAAAATATTGCAGCAGGAACTTCGGATTTGGTTGAGTTTAAGTTGGTTGGTAATGCTGTCGGAGGACAAGCACATATACAATTTAGGGTTGTTAATGTTTCAGATACGCTGGATTTTATCGCCTGGCGGCCGATGGCAGAAGCCAAGGAATATGCCACATCATTTCACGAAACCACCCGCGCCGCCGAATCTCTCACTATGCCGACCGCTGGATTGACGGGTGCAGGTACAATTGAAGGAATGGTTGATATTAACGACATGATAAAAAGACAAGGCGCCGATACGCCATTGATTTATTTGCCAGGATTGGCTGGCGGATATATATCTGTTGCTCATATGTATAATAATCCGGCGTGGAATTTTACCTGCAATTCTGGATCGGCATATAAATATAGCATCATAAACGATTCGAATACTCCTAATGGGTTGTATTATTATAAATGTTATTGGTCAACGTCCGAAGCAGGCCTAGAATTTTGGGATTTAACATCTAGAAGCAAAGTGGCATTTGCTAGAATTACAGATCCAAATTTGCCGTCTACGTTTACGGCTTATTGTTATTTAGGGCATATTAGTTCTGGATATTATGCCAATACACGTTTCGGCAGACATCGTCTGTCAAATATCGCGAGGACGACAGATCCTGATTTCAACAATTTGATGCCGCGAGACGAATATACGGTTGCATTGTTCGACCCGACGTATACATTTTTATAAAGGGAGGGGTTTGGATGGAGGTAATCTGTAGTATTTGTAACCAACCGATGGAGATTGATTCGTCGTCTGGGGTAGCTTACATCCAGGAAGCAAACGGCGACATACATCATGAAATATGTCCAGAAGAGTCGCAAGATTTAGCCGAATAAAACGGCTTTAATTTTTTAAGGTGGGGTGGTTGTCGTGGGCGAAACTCAGGACGAAAAAGAAAGACTCGCGAGGCTTGAAGAAAAGGTTGACCAAATATTAAAAAAAATTGAAGAGAAAACATACAATGAAAAAATTATTGACGAGCGGGTGAGAACTTTAGAAATAAAAGTCGGAGTTATAATGACCGTCGGAGCAGGGGCATGGGCGGTCATTTTAATTTTGATTGGCAAAGTTTTTGGAACGCTGTGGGGGTGAGCGAGAATGGCCGATTTTCTCAAAGCATATAAGCGCACCTGTGTGCACGAAGGGGGATATGCCAATCATCCGAATGACAAGGGCGGGGAAACCTGGAAGGGCATTGCTCGAAATTATCACCCTAATTGGCTGGGGTGGAAGATTGTTGATCAGTATAAGAAAAAACACACCGTTAACGGCAAATTGAATGTGAAAGAACTGAACAAGTCTTTATTTGCCGACAAAGAATTACTTGGGCTCGATCAGGCGTTTTACCGGAAGAATTTTTGGGATGTTAATCGACTCTCGGAAATAAATAGCCAGTTACTTGCTGAAAATGTTTTCGACTGCTCGGTAAATTGCGGAACTAATACTGGAGCGAAATTGCTTCAAAGAGCCGTTAACGAGGTAGTTCCCAACGCATTGACGGTTGACGGTGTAATTGGCACCAAAACCTTGTCGGCGGTAAATTCAATCGATGCCACTGAATTAGTCGAGGCCTATGTTGACCTCCGCAAAAACTACCATAGGAAAATAGTAAAACGAGATCCTTCTCAGCGAGTATTTTTACAAACCTGGCTTAACAGGTGTGAAGCCATGAGGAAGGCGGTTTGACCATGAGAACCGGAACAAAGTTTGCGGGATTACTCACATTATGGGCTGTTGTGTTAATCAGCGGTCTTTTTTTATGGCTCATTATCAGCGATAGTCCCATAACAAATACCGTTTGGCCTATTATGCCGCAAATTATAACCGCAATCCTAGGAACTGCTGGATTGAATTTAAGTGTAAACGAAGTAAGAAAAGCTCTAGAAAACGGAGCTTTATCTGATGTTGTCCGTAAGATTAAAAAGAAAGGAGATGAAGTATGATGTTGCAATTTCTGCTGGGGTTTGTAAGTGCTGTTTTATTGATCGCTTATAAGGCTGAAGTTGGTGCTTTGCTTGTTAAGGTTTACAATTGGGCAAAAACCAAATGGGGTTGATGGTATGAAAAAACTATTGTTAGGTGTCCTTCTCGGTGTCATCATCGGCTTTACAGTCGGTGTTTTATTATTGCGGCAAGACAAGCCGACCCCTGTCATAACTGTCAACCCCACCCCAGAAATCGAAAAACAAGCCGATTTAGTGGTTGATGTCAAGCAATCGGGCAAACTATCCGGTCAAATCCAAAATCCCACCATTAAAACGGCTCCAGATGCCATAGAATCGTCCAAACAAACGTTCGAATATAAATCATCGTCCGATGAAAACAAATCAATACAGGGCAATTTAGAGCCTTTTACGGGGACTGTGCCGGTTGCCGGGGAGATTGAATCTATATTTGTTGATGCGCGAACCGGCGAGGAGTTAGGCCGGGGCGTTGCTCCGGTATCCGGGGAAACTACGGTGGCCATTGGGGAAACAATAACGGTCGAAACTAATATAAGTAGCGAATTAAACTTTGCTGTTGATATACCAAACCAGCAGCCGAAACAAAATGAGATTGGCATTATTTATGATGGAGATTGGATCGCTTATTATCGGCGAGAGTTAATTAATATTGGTTCCGCAACTCTATCAGCTGGAATTAGTTATGATTTCGATGACAATGATTTTAAGCTGACCGTTGGAGCAAGTTTTAAATGGTAAAATAAAGCCCTCTGCTGTAATGGCGGAGGGCTATTTTTTATTTTTTCGTTTCGACAGTTTCGATGATATCCCGGACATTTTCCCGGAACCATTCTGCGCGGTTTTTATAACCAGCTTTTTTCAAAGCTTCGTCAAACCTGGCGAGTAAGCTGTTGTCGATCCAAAAAGTAAGTTTAGATTCGTTAGTGTGGTTTTTGTCGCTCATGGTTAGCACCTCATTGAAAATCGTCTGCATAAAATACGCTTTCTACATGATCCATCATGCCTACCGCTTTAATCATGCCGTGATGTTTTGCTAAAGGAGCTAAATCATCGTAACTAGCCACCTCGCAAATAAATTCCCATTTTCCGTTGTTATTGCAGTAAACTTTAAATGATTGAGATAACGCATTTAATCTTTGAAACTTCAATTTTATCCCTCCTTATTTTTTTACGATCTCTGCGGAGCGATTAATCCAGCTTGATTGATTTTGTATAACAGAGTTGATGTTTTCATGCCTTTGCGGATACCTTTGATGCCGTTTTGTTTAGCAAATTCTATTAATTTTTCGTTGTATTCCATTCCCTTGTTAAATCTATCGGCTTGCAGTTCTCTTTCTTTTTTTGCTTCTTCATCGCTGATTGTGCAACTTTTCGGAACCCAGAAGCTGATTGTTCCAAAATCACTGTGAGCTTTCAATTTAAACGCTTTGTCTGTTTCGGCAACAACACCGATTTCTCCGCTAATCATAGCGAGATTAATTATATATGCTTCGTTTTGATTGAAATTTTTACGCAAAAACCATTCTTTTATCATCATTGTCGTTACCTCCCGTTCTCGTTTTCTTGTCTTAATTATATACCCGTTCGGGTGTAAAGTCAATACCTTTATCAAAAATAAAAGCACCGTTTAGCAGGTGCTTAAAAATTATTTTTTATTTTTCAACCATTTTATGACCTCATCTTTGTCATACCTAATCTGGTTTCCAATTTTAATATGTGGCATACCATCCCTACGCCAGCGCCAGGCGGTTGTCCGGTCGGCCTTGATGTTCAACTCCTTTAGCAATTCTTCCAGCGTCAAATACATGCAAATCACCTCATCACAATTATAACCGTTTAAATATGTTGTAGTCAATAAATATTTTGTTTTAATATGTTGCAATTTGTTTTAAATTGGTGTATACTTAACTTAATCAATAAATCAGGAGGCGGTCGGAGATGACGGAATTGCAAAAAACATTTAAAGAGGTAATGGATAAATATGATGAGTATAGGGTTAAATGGATAGCCCAGTTTGGGACGGACGATGGATTTGATAATTGGTTTACTAAACAGGTTAGTTAAGCCCCTTCGCCGGGGCAACCCTCTCCCGTAAAGCGGGACTGATGAGCCGGATTATTCCCGGCGAAAGGGTTAAGGAGGCGGTTAGAGATGATCAAGGATGACCGCAACAACGCCAGCGCAAAACGACGAAAATGGGAATATTTAAAAATATTCAACCCGAACCAAGACGAAATAAATAACTTTGGATATGACTTGAGAATAGTAAATTTGAACTACCACTAGGCTAAAGCCATAGTGGATTCCTAAGTACAGAGTTCTATCGAGCTCTAATTGATTAGGCTATCCCCGTAGTTCCTAATTGACTTTTTATGCAAAAAGATGAATAATTATTATTGTTACAACAATGTTAAAGCGGTCTTTACAAAATTAATCCAAGGATGTAAAATAGGGATACCGAACATATGTTCGAGACCGGGAGGAGGTGGTTAGATGGAGTTGGGATAGGCGAATCAAGTGAACGTGCATGAAAACAAAAGAAAATAACCTCTGTTGGCGCAGAGGTTATTCAAAGGCAAATCATGATAATATAAAAATGTCTTTATTTTGTACAGATAAAATATATCATGATAAGCCTCCGTGGTCAATATTTTTCAGAAATATTTATATCTTTTAGGAGGTTAAATGAGTACCGAACAAAAGATTAGCTGCGTTTATTTCTACAAGGACGGGAAAATTTTCGTAATAATAAACGATCCCAAAGTCGATGAAAAGTCCCAAAAAGAGTTGAAACCCACCGCATAAAGGTGGGTTTTTGTATAACCCAATAGTATCAATGGTTTAGAGGTATTTTGGGGGAATTATGGGGAAAAGAAAAACTCCCGCTTTGGGGAGTTGTTGATTTTAGTGGAGCTGGCGATGGGATTTGAACCCGCAACCTGCGGTTTACGATACCGCTGAAACGCATAGCCAATCTTTGCAAACCTTGATATATATGCATTTACGTTTTTTATTATGCCAATGTTTCTGGCAATTTGCGAAACATTTTTGGGGGAATTTTGGGGTTTTTTCAAGCTCTTTTAACGGCTCCTTCACAGCTCCTCGCAACGGCTTTGCTCCAATTATTATACTTTAAACAGAAGACATTTAGCTTCCCGGATTCGTTTGGCCTATCCTCAGACATTTCGCACTCGGAACACATATTTCTTCCTTTAATGGTATCCACAAACTCATCGTTAATAACGAACAACTCATTAAATCCGGTGAAAGCTGTGGTTTGCTCTGATATATCTTCGTCATCGATGTAAGTCTGCCTGGTGAAATCAACCCCTGATTTATGCCCCAAGATTTCAGAAATAATCTCTAAGGGAACATGGAAATATTTAAATAAGAGAGTCGCGCAGGTGTGGCGTAAGTCGTGAAGAGTAATAATTGGCAATTCGCTTTTTCCGGAGACAATCCTTTCGGAGTTGAATAATTCGATGTCCTCTTTGAATTTATGAGTAACACTATCTGGGCGCATTAACAACTTGCCGGCCTGGTTGGAATGGACCCACCCTTCCGAGATATATGCTTTATCTTTCAATTCTTCATCCTGGATCTTCTTATAAAGGCTTAATTCGTTATAAAGCATATCGAAAAGATAAATGGTTCGATAATCTTCCTTGACGTATTCTTCGTATTTGTTTTCCGTGATCGAACCTACTATTCTAATTTTCCGATTTTTAAAATCTATGCTTTCATCCCATCTTAGTGCAAGGTTTTCGCCGCGTCTCAATCCCACTGTTGCCGCAATCAAATATATAAAGTATCTCCTCAAGCCCCTGCCGCGCATCCACATAAGAAATTTATATACTTGTCCAGCTGACCAAACCTGTCTTTTCTGTTTGGCTCTCTTTTTCATAATCTGACGATCTTTTGCAGGAATAGGCTCGACTTTATCAATTTTAAACTTGTTGGGGATATAGTCCCAGATATATGCTTGTCTTAGAGCAGAGCACATAACAGTGTGTACGTCTTTAACGATGTTTAAAGATACCTTTCGGCGAAGCTCTGCATAGAACTGATCGACATGGAAAGCAGTCAAATCACGGATTTTTCGATTGACTATTGGGTTTGGCTTTATGTACCGCTTGATAGTCATTTTATACTGTCTTTTTGTCGATGGTTTTAATTGTTCCTCTATAAATTTTTCTTCGTAAATATCTAGAAATTCACCAAATGAAACATTGCTTTGCTTAGGTTTGTTTCCGTGTTCAAATTGATAAACAAGCTCTGCCAAATATTTTTTGCATGCTTCTTCATCCCCGTGAAATGTCTCTCGGTACTGGTCGTATTTTCCGGTTGCCGGATTTTTGCCGAGAGAGATGCGGATCTCGTATGAGTTTTCTCCTTGTTTGCGATAACTTCCTTTCATCTTATTACCTCACTTTTCGTTTAAAAAATTAGAAACCAGTGAAGCCAATATTTGTCTTTGTTCTTTTGTTAAATCTTTTAATTTTAACACCCATTCCATGCTGTCTGTGGGTATGAGGTTTTCCAGATCAATTCTGTAAATTGACTCTGACAGTTTGGTTACTGTTCCTTCGCCAACCCGATAAGCACCGTTTAATTGAGGTGGAAGTTTATAATCACTTTTCCCAAGCAAATAATCAACGGATACACCTAAAACATTGGCTATCTTCACCAATATTTCCGGGTTTGGAGTGTGGTCTCCATTGATATACCTGGACATAGAAACTTCATGGATGCCAACTTTCTCGGCCAGCTCTTTTTGCTTCATGTCATTGCGTTCTAGTAAATCTTTAATTCTTTTACCAATCATATCTCTTATCCCCCGTGTTAACTTATTATAACACGTGTTTATTTGCTCGTTATTAAATTTAACAAACTGGATAACATTTTTATTGACTTAACAAAATGGTTGTGGTAATATTTAATTAACAAAGCAGTTAAGTTAGAAAGAAGGTGGTTCATTGGACAGTTTGAAGCTGAAATCGGCACGGGTTGGAAAAGGATTGACACAAAAAGAAATGGCAAGGCTTATTAATTTGGCGTTGCCAACCTATTGCAATAAGGAAAATGGCAAAGCCGATTTTACCGTAGAAGAAATAAGTAAAGTCACAAGGGTCTTGGATTTAAGTTATCCCCAAATTGACGAAATTTTTTTCGACGGTAAATTAACAACCCGGTTAAGCCAGGAACACGCAGCGACCAGCGAGTTAAAACAATCCGCTTGAGAGAGGGGGCGTTCGACTTATGACAGGTGCGAAAATCATCAAAACTAAAACCAGAAAACCCAGAAAGGCC
>Ga0134105_1002484_pt1 | contig 10139 bp, 9 predicted proteins | sample 16_3_2metaG_FD_94457 | JGI IMG/M metagenome (GOLD analysis project Ga0134105, IMG submission 94457) | Switchgrass degrading microbial communities from high solid loading bioreactors in New Hampshire, USA - 16_60_3.3_214_A3 metaG | ecosystem: Engineered > Bioreactor > Semi-continuous > Anaerobic >... | reverse complement strand
TTACATCTTCCAATCCAATCAGTTCTTGCATATAATTTGTATAGAGCATGGGTTGAATCTCCTTTCAAATGTAGTCTGAGCAACTTCATTTTACCTGAGATTTCAACTTCATGCTCGCTTTACATAAAAAAATGTTGAATTACCTCTTTCGACACCCCAACATTTATTATAGAACCTTTTTTTATCCGGACAAATCAAAAATAGTCATCCGGACAGTATAAAAACGTATCGTCCAAAATTTTCTGCATATTTTATTCTGACAACATTTTAATTTTTTCACCAGATATTTTCTTTTTTACAAAAGAAGGGTATGATTATATTGTCGGTTGCAATACAACTTCAACATGAAGTTATGTTGGCAGCAAAATAAATATTCAAGGAGGGTGTCATTAATGTTAGACTTTGCTGATCAGATAGCCAGAGCAGGCGCAGCAGGGGCAGTATGCTTATTTCTTGCATTAATAGGAGGTTTCGTCTTATTATTCGTATTTTTGCCTGAGAAGAAAGAGAGACAATATAAAGACTTTACGCTTCAGCTCTACAGAATACTGAATTTCCGCAAAATGTTCAGTATGACGATCATAAAGCTGATGTACTTGATCAGTATGCTGTTTATCACATTGATGGGCTTAGTGGTATTGTTCTCTGAAAACTTCTTTGGCGGCCTGCTGACAATTATTATCGGCAACTTAATCATTCGTGTAGTATATGAATTATGCCTGCTTGTATTTTCAATCCATGAGAATCTTTCACAAATAAATCATACCACTTCACAAATCTTAACCAATATGCAAAATGACAGTACCCAGAATATTCCCGAAACCAACATAGAAAATAATACGCAGGAATAACGCAATCTTATTGGTTGGATAATCGGTATTATGGATATTGTAAAATTATATAGATCGTTACTACGCCGGCATATAGCCGGCGTTTTCTGTTAGTTTACCAATAACAAAGTGCAATAGCACATAGGAATTAATTAAATTGTTATACCTGAATTTATGTTATAATATATTTATTATGATATAATATAAGATACAATTGATGAATTTAAAACAAAATCCATTATGACGTTTTATATGCTTTATGATAAAACGGTTTTTAATGGGTTCCAAAGAAATTATTTCTTTTAAATAATTCAAATCATTAATAAAACGCATTGTTGTTTTAAACTATCAGAACTATTAAATTGTGCTTTGTGCTTTGCTGATAACACGTTTTTTAACTGCGCTTAATTTTATCTTAATTTTAATACTAATAATACTTTAAGTTATAGAAAGGGTGATGATATGCGTATTTCTATCCTGGGGGCAGGTCATGCCGGTACGGCGGTTGCGGCTGACCTCAGCTTACGGGGGCATGAGGTAACGTTGATCAAAACATCCCATGCCATGCACAATAAAAATTTTAATTATCTTATTAATAATAACGGTGCAGTTTGTCTTATAGAAGAAGGGAAAACCCGGATGGCGCATATTGCGCATGTTACAAGAGATTTATCGTGTATAAGCGGCACCGAAATAATAATTGTATACATACAAACAAATTATCATGAGCAGTTGATAAAGAGGATCAAACCTTATCTTCGGGACGGGCAGATTCTGCTTTTAAATCCCGGATACCTTTCAACTGCCTATGTGTTGAAACATTGCGGTGATATTAAACTGACAATTGTTGAAGCCCAAAGCTCATTTATTGATTGCCGGATCAGTGAGCCCGGCACTGTCAATATTACCTTCCGCAATAAAAGGAATCCTTTGGGAATTTATCCTGCAAGCCACAGGGAAGAGTGCGAGAAAAAGCTTAACAAACTGGGTTTCCCTTTTGTATATCTACCTTCGGTAATCGATGCTGCGCTGCACAATCCGAACCTTATCGTACACACCATTGGAGGAATAATGAGTATTCCCCGCGTTGAAAAAACCAATGGCGAGTATTACATGTACAGAGAGGTTTTCACCCCCAGCGTCTGGAATATCCTGGAGGGATTGGACAACGAAAAAATGGATGTCATGGAGAAGCTGGGCTGTAAACGTGTTCCTTATGCAGAAGCATGCAAATTTCGAAACACGGTGGATGATGCCCTTGACGCCAAAGAAGTTTTCTTTTGGTATGCCAATCTGCCCAATCCGTTGAAGGGACCCACAAGAGTCGATTCACGTTATATTACCGAAGATGTGCCTGAGGGGCTAGTGCTTTTGGAGTCCCTGGGTTCAGAGTATGATGTTAAAACACCAATATGTTCTTCTCTGATAGATATAGCCTCGGCTGCCTTAGGGCGGGATTTCAGGCTGGAAGGCAGGACAGTGGAAAGACTGGGAAGGGATAATCTGGACCGGATATTCCAGGAAACAGGTGTTGGTGTATATGCATGAAATAAATAAGGCAGGAAGATGGGAAAGTCTATGCAGGTCTGTTTATCAAAATATTGATCTTTATATGGAGGCCAGAAAAGCGCGAAAGAGCTGCAGACAACAGCTTAAGACTATTAATGGGGGCTTTGGGGGCAGTGAGGAGCTTTTCCGCTCTGAAGTTCTTTCATTTTGGAACAGGTACAATATCAAGCCTGATAAAATGTGGTATGACCTGTATTGCTTTAAGGACAATAAATATGACCCAAGGTATATACCCGAAGACCTGTATTGGCAAAAGATTTATCCTGCATTCAACAGGCCCGCTTTTCGTCATGCATATACCGATAAATGCGCTTACAGCCGGTTGTTTCCCTATTTAAAACAACCCCGAACAATAATTAAAAACAGCAACCATTGTTTTTATGACGGTTCAGGCAGGATCATAAGCTTCAGCCAGGCAAAATCGTTCCTGAAATCCGAGAAAAGATTTGTGATAAAGCCTGCCATATACAGCGGCGAAGGGGTAAATGTCTTTTTCTACGAAAAAGATAACTGTCATGACATGGATATTCAGAAACTTTTGGAATCCTATGGTACTGACTATATCGTTCAGGAAGTAATAAAGCAGCATGATGTATTGGCAAAGATACATTCCTCATCATTGAATACCATACGGGTGATTTCATTCCTGTTCAGGGGTGAAGTACATATTTCTTCATCCATCCTGCGGATGGGAGTGGGAGGATCGAGACTTGACAACGTTTCGGCAGGAGGACTGGCCTGTCCGATCCAGCCTGACGGAAGGCTTGCGGGAAAGGCTATGGACAAACTTTCCCGGTGGACAGAAAAACATCCGGGAGGAACCGTTTTCAGCGAGATAAAAATTCCTTCATACGACCGTATTATTTCATTGATCCAAAGAGCCCATATGGATACCCCGCATTTTCGCATCATAGGCTGGGATTTCGCAGTTGATGAGGCCGGTGATCCTGTATTTATCGAATACAACGGGGCGCCCGGAATGAATCAGGTGAGCTGCGGGCCGCTTTTCGGAGACCTTACTGAGGCTGTTTTAGATACCATATTCTTAAATAAAGCTGAATTTGCTGTTTAATTATATATCTTAATTATTCGAAGCAAAAACATTCATTTTAAAGCCGGCTAAGAATCTTTACATGAAAAAAAGAAGATGCTTTATTAAGCTGCGCTTTATTTACAATACAAAACAAAATTCTTATGGAAAGGAGATTGATATATGAACATCTCAATTTTAGGAGCAGGTAACGGCGGAACGGCTGTAGCCGCAGAATTAAGCATGCGGGGGCATGAGGTGAATTTGATTAAAACGTCAAATTCTATGCATGATGAAAACTTTAATTATCTTCTTGAAAACAATGGTACTGTTAAAATTATCGAAAACGGCAAAACAGTAACAGCAAGAATCAAGCATGTATCAAGGGATATTTCACGAATAAGCAAGAGTCAGGTTGTAATTATTTATATCCAAACAAATTACCATGAAGATTTGATAAAGCGTATAAAACCATACCTTCGTGACGGGCAGATTATTCTTTTCAACCCGGGTTATCTGTCTACTGCTTATATACTGAAGCATTGCCCGGACATTAACCTTACTGTTTGCGAAGCCCAGAGCTCTTTTGTAGATTGCAGGATCAGTGAACCGGGAACTATAAAAGTCGGTTTCCGCAATGTACGGAATCCTTTGGGGATTTATCCAGTATGCCGAACTAAAGAAAGCGCCAAGATACTGAATAATCTTGGTTATCCGTTTGCTTACCTTCCATCGGTAATCGAGGCGGCGCTTCATAATCCTAATCTGATTGTGCATACGGTTGGGGGTATCATGAGTATTCCCCGGATTGAAAAGACCAATGGTGATTATTGCATGTATCATGAAGTTTTCACCCCAAGTGTATGGAATATTCTCGAAAAACTGGACAAAGAGAAGATGGATGTAATGGAGAAACTGGGGTGTGAGAGGATTCCATACGTGGAAGCCTGTAAGTATCGGAATACTTTAGATGATACCAGGGATGCCAAGGAAGTATTCTTCTGGTATGCAGGAATGCCTACCAGGGCAAAGGGCCCTACAAAAGTTGATTCAAGGTATATTTCGGAGGATGTACCGCAGGGACTGGTTCTCCTTGAGTCCCTGGGATCAAAGCTCAATGTTGATACACCAATTTGTACGGCTTTAATAAATATTGCGTCGGCTGCCTTAAAACGTGATTTAAGGGCAGAAGGCAGAACGGTTGAACGGCTGGGCGAAACAATATTACAGCGTATTATGGATGATAAACTGTCCATGGGACAGGATGAAGAACTGGAAAGTGATATAGCATAATACATAACAACATAATTAAGCCTTTGCGGAAGAACCGTAAAGGCTTTTATTTTCAGATTCTGATTTATATTTTTTACCGGGTTAATTAAATTTTCATAATACTATAAAGAATAACTGATTTCATGTTATTATTCCCTGTTTTATATTAGATTTTTAAGTTAATATTATACATAAGGGAGAAAATGAGTTATGAGCAGGAAGTTGGATTTAGTACTGGGTATCCTGTTTGCAGCTGCGACGGTAATATTTATAACGATTTTTCTTACGGATGAAACCTTCTTCAACTGGGCGTTTGCAAGGCATCATAATGTTTTGAGCTGGTATATCAGGCCCCTCTTTATTATACCGATAGTAATATTTGCCTTTAAAAAAAGCTTAACCGGTATATTTGCATCCATATTCGCGCTGTTTACCAGTATGTTCTGGTTTCCGGCTCCGGCAAAGAGCGATCCCCGAGTATTATCATTCCTTGCCTATGAGATGGAGTATTTAAAAGGTGCCTGGACTGCTCCTAAAATATTGATGAGTTTGTTAGTACCAATTTTCTTTGTGATGCTCATTACAGCCGCGTGGAAAAGAAGTTGGAAATGGCTGTTAGGTACGGTAATAGGAGCGGCAGTGCTTAAAGTCCTATGGAGCGTTATTTTCAGCGGTGATGCCGGGCTTTCCATACTGAAACCCGCCATAATGGGCGTTATTATTTGTGTTGGGGGTCTTTATTTTTATTTAAAAAGGCGCAGAGCTAAAGAATGAGCAGGTTTAGAAATACAAATACTAAAGATACATATATATATGAATTAAAAGCAAACATTCATATTGAAATGAATCATTTTCTTTGCTACAATTGGTGTTAAGAAGGTGATTATAACATGTTCTGCTACGGCAAATATGCTGCCATTATCGGTGATATTATAGATTCGAAAAAAATAGAAGACAGAAGGGCTATTCAGCAAAAATTCAAGAATGTGTTATCAGGTATTAATGAAAAGTACTCGGAAGATATTGCATCAAAGTTCAGGATAACTTTTGGAGATTCATTCCAGGGACTGTTAAAAAACAAAAATAATATAATGAAAATCATTACTGATATTGAAATCGGGATGGCACCGGTCAAACTGCGTTTTGGCATTGGGATCGGCGATATAAATACTGATATTAATTTTGAGGATTCAGAAGAAATTGACGGTCCGGCATACAATCGTGCTAGGGAAGTGATTGAAAAAATAAAAAAACTGGAATCACAATATGCTCAACGGGTTTCCAGTATCATGATATGTTCGGAGGATAGAAATTCTGAAATAGACGAACTGTTAAATTCTATACTATCTGTCTGTACAGCGTTGAAATCCAAGTGGACGAGCCGTCAGGAAGAAATCATCTATGCCTATCTTGCCAATAAAGAAAATCAGTATAAAGCGGCAGATGTCTTAAAAATCGGACAATCAAGCGTCAATAAGGCATTGAAAGCTTCCCGGTTCTATACCTATAAATCCGCGATAGACACGGTAAACTCTTTTTTAAGTAAGGAAAGGGGGAGTTAAAGTGCCCGGTGTTGTTTTGAAACTGTTCTTTATTGGTCATATTTTAGGCGATTACTATTTACAATCCGAAGAATTAGCCACAAGCAAGAATAAATCATTGAAAAAACTTTTAAAGCACAGTGTAATATATTTCATTACAATGAGTTTCGCTATCATTCCCATTTTTAGTCTCAATATGCTGAAATGGGCTTTTATTATTTCGGTGTCCCATTTTATCCTCGATTTTGTGAAATACTTAATATTAAAGAGAAACATCAAAGGCAACAAAACAAAACTGTTGATTTATTTATTCGATCAATTGTTACATATTTTGGCGCTTATTTTAGTTACTGCAATCATATGCATTTTAGCTGAGCCAGTAGATTTTATATACATCATTCAATATGGCATAACCAGTTTCCAAATCGATGTTGTGAATATTATTTCGTGGATATTGATGATTCTGGTCATTATACGGCCATGCAGCGTGACCATAAAGAACATCCTGAACAACTTCAAACCGGGTAGCGGGGAAGAAGAGGGATCACAGGAAACAGGATCAGACAGTGAAAAAGAGAGCCAGCGAAGCGCAGGAGCAACTATAGGAATACTTGAGCGCTGCATAATCCTGCTTTTGCTTTCTGTAGGGCAGTATTCTGCTATTGGATTTGTCCTTACTGCAAAATCAATAGCCAGATATAATAAGATCGCTGAAGATCCGGCATTTTCAGAATACTATTTATTGGGTACATTATTAAGTGTGATGTTAGTTGTTGCATCATACCTTATTATTTTCCAATGAGATTTATATACAGATGCATCAAAGGGAAAGATGCATATATAAGTGCATCATAATTCGATTACAAAGGAGGATGGTTCATATGGATATCAAACAAGCAATCATACAGAGAAAATCTATTCGGACATATAAAGATGAACCCATATCACAGGAATTAAAAGAAAAGCTGAAAAACTATATAGCTGATGTGTCCTCGCCCTTCAAGCCAAGAACAAGATTCGTGATGTTGGATACCGATGAGATGAGGGGCCGGACAAAGCTGGGTACCTATGGTGTTATCAGCGGCGCTAGAACATTTATTTGCGGGATAACCGAGGATGTATTCAGATATGAAGAAAACCTGGGCTATGCTTTTGAAAATATTATTCTTTATGCCACGTCTTTAGGTTTGGGGACATGTTGGCTGGGCGGCACGTTCAACAGGGCGAATTTTGCAAAGGCCGCAGGATTAAAGGAAAATGAATTGATTCCGGTTGTAACCCCGGTAGGTTACCCAAAGGAAAAAAGAAATCTCATTGATTCGGCTCTTGTAAAAGGCGCAGGGTCCATAAATCGAAAAGACTGGTCGGAATTATTCTTTGACGGGGACTTTGGAAAGCCTCTCAAAAGAGAAACCGATCCAAAAATTGCTGAGGTACTTGACATGGTTAGGATCGCTCCTTCGGCTTCAAACAAACAGCCGTGGCGAATCGTTAAATCCGGACAATTGTATCATTTCTATCTATCAAGAACACCGGGATACAGGGCGTTATTGAGCTTTGATATACAGCGTCTGGACATCGGTATCGCCATGTGTCATTTTGAATTGATGATTCGGGAACTTGGACTTAATGGCAAATGGATAGATGAAGATCCGGGCATAAATCTTGAAAAGAACACAGAGTATATTATTTCTTATATCGTTGAATAATTTTATCAGTCTAAAAAATGATTTCATAATCAGCATCCTGTAAAGCAGAAAATATTAAATTCTATCTGGTTATGCAAATATTTAAGGTGGGTATATGAGTATATTCGATATTTTAGCATTGATTGGCGGGCTGGCATTATTCCTCTTTGGCATGAGTCTGATGGGGACAGGTCTTGAAAAAAGCGCAGGGAATAAACTTAAGGGTTTCTTGGAACGATTGACATCAAAAAAGCTTAACGGGTTTTTGATGGGTGTGGCTGTAACAGCGATCATACAAAGCTCTTCCGCCACTACTGTAATGGTGGTGGGGTTTGTAAACTCCGGTATTATGAACTTGAAACAAGCCATACATGTAATTATGGGAGCAAATGTCGGCACAACTGTGACGGCATGGATCTTGAGCCTGGCAGGGATACAAGGCAGCAGTCTGTTCATCCAGCTGCTGAAACCTTCTTCATTTACACCGATTCTCGCCTTTATCGGCATTGTTTATTATATGTTTATCAAAAACCAAAGGAAAAAAGACATTGGCTTGATCCTGCTTGGATTTGCCACACTGATTTATGGGATGGATGCCATGTCGGCTGCCGTTAAACCATTAGGCCAAATGGAAGGATTCCGTAATCTCTTTTTAGCTTTTACAAATCCCGTACTTGGAGTATTGGTAGGAGCCATAGTGACGGGCATCATTCAAAGCTCATCGGCATCGATAGGTATACTGCAGGCATTATCCGCGACAGGGCAAATCACAATGGGAGCAGCCATACCTATAATAATGGGGCAAAATATCGGTACATGCGCTACAGCCCTTATCTCATCCGTAGGTACTAATAAAAATGCCCGTCGCGCTGCTCTGGTCCATCTTTATTTTAATATTATCGGTACGATAGTATTTTTATCGCTGTTTACCATATTAAATAATATATTTGAATTTTCATTTGTTAACAAGTCGGCTAACCATGTTTCCATTGCAATAGCGCATTCAACATTTAATATTTTATGTACCTTAATGCTCTTGCCTATGAGTGCATTGCTTAAAAGGCTGGCATACAAAACCATCCCTGATGACAATAAGCAGGATAAGGTATCGCTGCTGGACTCTCGTCTGTTTTCAACTCCGTCCATAGCCATCAGCCGCAGCCGGGAAGTGGCGGCTGAAATGGCCTTTACTTCCATGGACGCTATAAAACAGGCATTGGAACTAATTAATAATTATGATGATAACAAAGCGGAGAAGGTGAATGATGCGGAACACAGGACAGATATGTATGAGGATGCTTTGGGAACGTATCTTGTTAAACTGTCCAGTCAGAACTTATCGGCTGACGATTCCACAGAAGCGGCTAAGATCCTTTTCCTGATTGGCGAATTTGAGCGAATTGCCGACTATGCAATGGATATTACAGAATCGGCCAAGGAGCTGTATGATAAGGAATGGGCATTTTCCGAACCTGCGCAAAAAGAATTAAGCATAATGATTTCAGCCGTGAATGAAGTGGTGGAAATAGCAATTCATGCGTTTACCGAGAATAATTTAACTTTAGCGACACAGGTCGATCCTCTTGAAGAAGTAATAGATGAATTGAAAAGCACCCTTAAAAAGCAGCATGTTATAAGACTACAGAATAACGAGTGTACAATCGGTCTGGGCTTCGTATTTTCCGATTTATTGACTGTCCTGGAGCGCATATCCGATCATTGCTCAAATATAGCCGGATGTGTCATTGAGATGTCGCATGACAGCATGAACATGCATGATTATTTATATAAAGCCAAGCATGATCCAAACAGTGAATTTGTACAGAAATACAAGGAGTATTCAGTAAAATATGCTGTAACCAAAGATTAAAAAGACCAAAATCAATCCCTTTATCGTTGGAAAACCATATTTTACCCTAATTTTCCGGGCACACCTGTCCTATTATTGGGATTTTATTACCGAGTTCGTTTACTTTTTGCTTCGATTCTGGAAAACAAGCAATGAATATAATGTACCGTTTTATCAATAATTGCACTTGTCAGTTTTTCATAGTAATGATTAAGACCTATAAAATCGGTGTCTACAAACATTAATATAGATAAGAAGAGAATGATGATAGAGGAGCAAATAACTAGAGGTTGGTAAGTTGATCAAATACCAACCTCTATGTAATAAATAACCAAGATTTATTTTTCTTCTAAATCAACC
>Ga0134105_1002480_pt1 | contig 10152 bp, 6 predicted proteins | sample 16_3_2metaG_FD_94457 | JGI IMG/M metagenome (GOLD analysis project Ga0134105, IMG submission 94457) | Switchgrass degrading microbial communities from high solid loading bioreactors in New Hampshire, USA - 16_60_3.3_214_A3 metaG | ecosystem: Engineered > Bioreactor > Semi-continuous > Anaerobic >... | reverse complement strand
GTCGATTACGCCGGCGGCAAGCGCTGGCGGGATGCCCAGGACGACTTGGCGGCGGTGCTGGCGCACGTGCTCATGGTGGATGCGTTGCCGCCCCCCACCGGCGATCTGCTCCAGGACGGTGCGTTCCTCATCCGCCTGGCCGGGCTCACCAGCGTGGCCGACTGGATCGGCTCCCATCATGACTACTTCCCCTTCGCCGGCGACGGGGTGCGCCTGTCCGCATACCCGCGCCGGGCGCGCTGGCAGGCGATGAAGGCGCTGATCGACCTGGGCTGGTTCCACCGGCCGGAGCGGGTGGAGCCCAGGCCCTTCCACGAGCTGTTCTCCTTCCTGCCCAACCGGCTCCAGTCCCAGGTACAGGAAGTGGCGGAACGGCTGGAAGGTCCGTCGCTGGTGCTGCTGGAGTATCCCATGGGCGGCGGCAAGACCGAGGCGGCGCTCTACCTCGCCAATACGCTACAGGCCACGGCCGGGCAGCAGGGATTCTACGTGGCCCTGCCCACGATGGCGACCAGCAACCAGATGTTCACGCGCGTCTCGCAGTACCTCTCCAATCGCTTTCCTGACCAGCCCATCAACCTGCAGCTGCTCCACGGCCGGGCCGACCTCAACCCCAGTTTCGCCCGCCTGCTGCACCGGGGACGGGGACTGCCGGATGCCCCGGTGATCGGAAGCGGTGAGGACGGCGAGGCGAACCTGCTGGCGGCGGAATGGTTCACGCACAAGAAGCAGGCGCTGTTGGCCCCCTTTGGCATCGGCACCATCGACCAGGCGCTGCTCGCCGCCCTCGATACCAAGCACTACTTTGTCCGCCTGTTCGGGCTGGCCGGCAAGGTGGTGGTCCTGGACGAGGTGCACGCGTACGACACCTACATGCAGTCCCTCCTGGGCAAGTTGCTGACCTGGCTGGCGGCCTGCGGCTCCTCCGTCATCCTGCTGTCTGCCACCCTGCCCGCCAGTACCCGCAACCACCTGCTGGCGGCCTTCCGCAAGGGCCTCGGCCAGTCCCCTCAGGCCGAGTTGTCAGTGGCCCCCTATCCGCGCATCACCTGGGTGTCGGGCAGCGACGCGGGGTCCAGGCAGATTGAGGGCGCCCCGAGCCGTACCGTTGTGCTGCGCCAGTTCGACGCCGCAGGACAGGACTGGATGGCAGCCCTGCGGGATCGGCTCGCAGCCGGCGGCTGTGCTGCCGTACTGTGCAACACGGTGGGCCATGCACAGGAGACGTTCCTGGCACTGCAGTCCTACTTTGCGCCGGAAGAGCTCATGCTCTTCCACGCCCGTTACCCCTTCGACGACCGCATGGCCCTGGAGCAGGCGGTCCTGGAGCGCTTCGGCAAGCGCGGCGACGGCCGCCCGCACCGGATGGTCTGCGTGGCCACCCAGGTCATCGAGCAGAGCCTGGACATCGACTTCGACCTGATGGTCTCCGAACTGGCGCCGGTCGACCTGATCCTGCAGCGGAGCGGGCGGATCTGGCGCCACCTGCGGCCCGACCGTCCCGCCCACCTTGAGCGGCCCGAACTCTGGCTCCTGCTTCCGCCCACCTCCGAAGGAGGGGTTCCCCAGTGGGATCGGGCGACCACCCGCGTCTACGAGGAGCATCTGCTGCTGCGGTCTTACCTCGTCCTGCGGGATCTGCCGGCCCTCAGCATTCCCGAAGGCGTGGAGGAGTTGATCGAGGCGGTCTACCAACCCGCCCCGCCCCCTGCCGATCTCGGGCCAGCGCTTGCCGACTGCTGGATACGAACGGCCGAGCGCCTGTTCCAGGGGGATCTGAAGAAGCGGCGCCAGGCGGCCATCCGCGAGATCCCCGACCTGGATGAGCAGATCATCGACTACACTCCGGCCGGACTGGAAGAGGACGCCGAGGAAGTCCACGAGGCGCACCAGGCGATGACACGGCTGGGTGGTCCGTCCGTGGAAGTCGTCTGCCTGTATGAGCGGGATGGACAGGCTTACCTCACGCTGGACTCGACGGAACCGTTCGATCTCACGCGCAAGCCGGATCCGGAGGGAGTGATGGCGCTCCTGGGGCGGTCGCTCCGCCTGAGCTTCAATCCGGCCCTGGTGAAGCAGATCCTCGCGCTGCCCGTCCCGCCTGAGTGGGAGGTCACGCCTCACCTGCGCCGGCACCGGCTCCTGCGCTTCGCACCCGACGGCACCTGCCTGACGGCGGACCTGCCGCTGGAATTGCACCCCGTGCTGGGGCTCCGCCAGCGGAATGCGGAAACGGAGGTGGAAGTGTGACTGGATTCTCGCTCTGGACGGAGGACTGGATTCCCGTCCAGACGCTGGAAGGCGACCGGCTGAAGGTAAGCCTTCCCGAAGCGCTGACCCGGGCGCACACGCTGCTCGGCATCAGCGACCCCTCGCCGCTGATCACCGTCGCCCTTCACCGGCTCCTGCTGGCCGTCATCCTGCGCACGCACCGTCTGCGAGACGCCGGGGACTGGGAGCGGCTGTGGCGAGTCGGGCGCTTCGACGCCGACGCGGTGGCGGCCTACGGTGAGGGGCGGGAGGAACAGTTCGACCTGCTCCACCCCACCAGGCCCTTCTATCAGGTTCCGTTCATGCACGGGGAGAAGGTGCACCCTGTGGCGGCACTGGCCCTGGAGGCCGCCTCCGGCAACAACCCTGCGCTCTTTGACCACGGCCGGGTTGAGGGCGACACCGTGCTGCCCCTGGACCGGGCGGCCTGCTACCTCCTGGCCCACCAGGCCTTCGCCGTCGGCGGCGGGGTCAGCAAGCCTTTCAACCGGATGGACGCGCCGCTCACCAAGGGGTTCGTGGTGGAGGTGGTGGGGCGCAATCTGTGCGAGACCCTCGCCCTGAACGTCATGACGAGGCAGTACTGGGACCGGCTTACCCCGGAGGTCGGCGACGACCGCCCCTTCTGGGAGGAGGAAAACCCGCCGGAGCCGGTCAAGGAGGGCACCGTGGTGCGGGGGCCGCTCCACTACCTGACCTGGCAGAGCCGCCAGATCCACCTGGTGGTGGATGCCGAGCGGCGTGTGGTGACCGGCTGCCAGATCGCCCAGCGCTACTGCCTGCCGAAGGACGGCAGCCCGATGGATCCCGGGAAGTGCTACTACGCGTCGGAAGACAAGAAGGAAGCGGGATGGCTGCCCCGCCGCCTTCAGCGGGACCGGCCCGCCTGGCAGTTCACCCACGTTCTGCTGCAGTCGGCTGCCGGTGGGAAGGACCGTACGATGGTCCTATCCTGGCTCGCAGCCCTGCGGCAGCGCGAGCAGGAACTGGGGACGATCGAGTTGCCCCGGGCCGTCTCCCTGGCCGTGACCGGTCTTACCACCGATCCGAAGCTGGCGGCCAAGATCGAACTCTGGCGGCGGGAGGAGATCGGCCTGCCGCTTGCGATCCTGGACGACCCCGCACTGGTGCGGCGGGTGGGGCTCTTGATGGCGGACGCGGGATGGGTCGAGGCCCTGCTGCGGCGGGCCACCGAGGCGCTGGTCTGGGCGTTGAGCGACCGACAGCACCTGCGGGAGGCCGTGGCCTACCTGCATACCGGCCAGACAGGGCAGGCGAAGATGCCTCCACACGTCGCACCGGTGGCGCGCGGCGAGGGCGTCACGCTCCGCTACTGGGCAGCGATGGAAGCGCCCTTCAGGAGGGTGCTGTTCCAACTGCCGGAGCGGGAGTTTGCCGAGGTGCGGTCGGACTGGCACGAACGCCTGCGCCAGAATGCGAAGGCCGCGTTCGAGGCGACGCTGACCGCACAGCGGGGAGCAGGGGCGCCCTGGGAGGTCCTCAGTGTGATTCACGACGGCTTCAGCCGCCGCATTGCTCGCATTCCGACCAACCGAGAGGGGGAGAGCGATGACGACAGCGACAGCGAGTAGCGGCCTGGTGGAATGGCTGCAGGGTCTGGTCGAGCGGAAGGATCGCGCACGGCTGGCCGCCCTGCGGCGGGGGCTGCTTCTGGAGCCCGGCCAGTTCTACGAACTCTACCGGGTAGTGCCGCCACAGTTCCTGGAGGGTGTGAGCCCGGCAGAGGTGCAGCGCCGCCTGATGGTGGCCATCCTGTTTGCGACCCACCAGGGGTCGTTTGCGGCGGGCGGCGGCGAGAAGCGGCACCACAACCTGGGCGAGTCGCTGCGGCTCCTGGCTATCAAGCGTGCGGGCGGCAGCCTCGGTCCTGACCAGGAGCTGCCGGAGCCCCTCAAGCGGCGGCTGGACGCGCTCCTGGCGGCTCCCTCGGAAGAGCTGTTCTACCACCTGCGTCAGGTTATCCGGCTGCTCAAGTCGGAGGAGATCCCGGTGGACTGGGAGCAGCTCCTGTGGGACCTCCGGAACTGGGATCGGGAAGACCGGCGTGTGCAGTGGCAGTGGAGTCGCTCTTTCTACGTGGGCGAACGTGAGGCATAGGAGGTAGGCGCGATGTTTGTAGAGGTCCATGTGATTCAGAACTATGCCCTCTCCAACCTGAACCGGGATGATACCGGGGCTCCCAAGACCTGCGAGTTCGGCGGCGTGAGGCGCGCACGCATCTCCAGCCAGTGCCTCAAGCGGGCGGTCCGGACGTACTTCCGCGAGGAGGCTGTTGTTCCCTCGAACCAACTGAGCCGCCGGACCCGGCTGCTCAGGGAGGCGCTGATCGCCCGGCTCACCGCTCGGAACGTGCCGGCCGAGGAAGCGGCGAATCTGGCCACGGCTGCGATCGAACAGCTCGGCCTCAGACTCGATAAGGACAAGACCCAGTACCTGCTGTTCCTCGGCGAGCAGGAGATGGACCACCTGGCGGCCCTGGCCCTGGAGCACCGGGAGGCGCTGCTGGGTGGGAAGAAGGGCGACAAGGCCCTGCAGGCGCAGTTCCTCGCAGCCCTGGACGGAGGGGATGCGGTGGATCTCGCCCTCTTCGGCCGCATGATCGCGGACAAGCCCGAGAAGAACGTGGACGCGGCCGTCCAGATGGCGCACGCCTTCTCCACCCACGCCGTGTCGACCGAGTTCGACTTCTACAGTGCGGTGGACGACCTGCAGCGTCAGGAGTCAGACGAAGGCGCTGGCGCCGGTATGCTGGGCACCACGCTCTACAACAGCGCCTGCTACTATCGGTACGCCAACGTGGACTTCAACCAGCTGTGCACTAACCTGGGCGACAACGAGGCGCACGCCGCAGACGCCGTCCGGGCCTTCCTCCAGGGCATGATTCATGCCGTTCCCACCGGCAAGCAGACGGGCAGCGCCGCACAGAATCCGCCGGCCCTCATCATGGTTACCGTTCGCAAGAAGGGTCTCTGGTCGCTGGCCAACGCCTTTGTGAAGCCCGTGAGGGCCACGGCGAACGAGGACGTGATCCTCCTGTCGGCCGAGGCGATGGTCCGGCACTTTGGCGATCTGGCCCGGTTGTACGGCACCGACCCGTTCCTGTATGCGGGTGTAGCGACCTACCTTCCCCTGGAGAACCTGCCTGAGCCGGTGGTGGCCGAGGGTTCGGTGGGAGCGCTGATTGAATCCGCCATGGGGGCGCTGGCGTCGGAGCGCCGGTAGGGGGGATGCTGATGCATACCTTGCTGTTGCGCCTGGAGGGTCCGATGCAGTCGTGGGGAACGTCCAGCCGTTTTACCCAGCGGGATACGGGTATGGAGCCCTCCAAGTCGGGCGTGATCGGCCTGGTGTGCGCCGCGCTCGGCAAGCCGCGGGACGAGGCGCGGACGGCCGAGGGTCCGTGGCCGCCCCTGGCGGTGCTGGCCGGTCTGCAGATGGGCGTGCGCACCGACCGGGCCGGGACGGTGGGGGTTGACTTCCAGACGGCCGGTGGCGGGAAGTTCGCTGGTGAGAAGTACGGCGTTGCGCACGTCCACGGCGGCCTGTTCGGATCGGTGATGAGCCACCGGTTTTTCCTCCAGGATGCTTCGTTCCTGGTGGGGCTCTCCAGTCCTGACCGGGCGCTGCTGGAACGGCTGCACGACGCACTGGCACACCCCGTCTGGCAGCTTTACCTCGGGCGGAAGGGTTACGTTCCCAGTGTGCCGCCGTACCTCCCGGACGGGCTCGTGGACCAGGATCTGCGCAGTGCGCTGCTCAGCTACCCGCTGGCCGAACGGGCGGATTCGGATATCCGCCTGATCCTGGAGACCAGGGACCCGGTAGGCGCAGAGCCCCGGATGGACCAGCCGCTGGACTTCTCCCGGCGTCTCTTCGGCAGGCGGTACGTGCGTGTGGAGCCGTACGCAGCGGTTGCGGCAGGACGATAGGAGGTGGCGCGCGTGTTCCTCTCGTTGTTGCGGCTGAACCCGGCGTCGGCTGATGTGCAGCGGGACTTGCGTGATCCGCACGCACTGCACCGCACCATCATGCGGGCGTTCCCTCCGGTCATCGACCCTGAGCAGGAGGCCCGGGCGTACTGGGGCGTGCTGCATCGCCTGGAGTTTGAGCGGCGCACGGGACGGATCTTGCTCTATGTGCAGAGCCGCGTCGCCCCCGACTGGAGCTTCCTGCCCGCCGGCTACCTGGCCGACGACGGCTGGGCGAACCCGGCCGTGAAGTCGGTGGACCGCGCCTATAACAGCATTTCGACCGGACGGGTGTTGCGCTTCCGGCTGCGGGCGAACCCGACCCGCAAGATCGACACGAAGTCGGGGCCGAACGGGGAGAAGCGCAACGGTCGGCGCGTGCCGCTGTCGGGGCCGGAAGCGCAACTGGCGTGGCTGGCGAGGAAGGCCACAGAGCACGGGTTCGAGCTGCTGCAGGCTACGGTAGCAGCGTCGGGAGCCAGCGAACTCGTCCGCAGCTACAGCACCGGGCGGACCTTCCAGGGGGTGCTTTTCGAAGGGCGCCTGGTGGTGCGGGACCCGGACCGGTTCCGGGAGGCGTTGGAACGCGGGATCGGGCCGGGGAAGGCGTATGGATACGGGCTGCTTTCGGTGGGGCCGGATTAGTGGTTGCTGAAGTGATACTAAAACCCCTCTGCGCCTGGGGCGACCCAGGCGCAGTGCGGGTTTCGTTAGTGTCGTCCCCACGCGCGTGGGGGTGAACCGGCTCGCTCCTCCCCTCCTGAGGCTTGCCACGAGTCGTCCCCACGCGCGTGGGGGTGAACCGCGTGCCCTGCGCGATCCCGAAGAGGCCCGGAGGTCGTCCCCACGCGCGTGGGGGTGAACCGCCGAGGAGGCCCTAGCCGAGATGCTCACGGACGTCGTCCCCACGCGCGTGGGGGTGAACCGTCCACCGCGCTGAATGCGCCGGCGACGAACTTGTCGTCCCCACGCGCGTGGGGGTGAACCGCTGCTTCGGAGGGCAGCTACTCGTACTCCGATGTCGTCCCCACGCGCGTGGGGGTGAACCGACCCTGGAACTCATCCCGGACGATCAGGGCCTGTCGTCCCCACGCGCGTGGGGGTGAACCGAGGGCATAGTAGAGGCGCGGGCTCAGGCTCTGGTCGTCCCCACGCGCGTGGGGGTGAACCGTTCTTTGTCGATGACGAAAACGGTGTCTGGGGGTCGTCCCCACGCGCGTGGGGGTGAACCGACAGTCATCCGGTGCGGAAACCTCGGCCCCAGGTCGTCCCCACGCGCGTGGGGGTGAACCGCGCAACAACCGGCGCTACCGGGGCCAGTTCGTGTCGTCCCCACGCGCGTGGGGGTGAACCGCGCTCCTCGATGGACCAGCGCTCCTCCTGGGTGTCGTCCCCACGCGCGTGGGGGTGAACCGGCCGTCCGACAGACGCAGGGGCGCAAGCGGATGTCGTCCCCACGCGCGTGGGGGTGAACCGCCTGGATCAGCCAGGTCGAGAGAGGTCTAGTTCGTCGTCCCCACGCGCGTGGGGGTGAACCGACGGTTCGGCTCGCACGACTGCTCGGGATCTCGTCGTCCCCACGCGCGTGGGGGTGAACCGATGGTGCCTTCTCCATGACCGCGCCTCGCCATGTCGTCCCCACGCGCGTGGGGGTGAACCGGCGGAGAAGCTGGCCGAGCTGGAGACCCTGAAGTCGTCCCCACGCGCGTGGGGGTGAACCGGGCCGGGTGTGGCCCGACTCCTGGACCGGCGCGTCGTCCCCACGCGCGTGGGGGTGAACCGTAACCTTGTCACGATGTTGGCAGCGTGTTACCGTCGTCCCCACGCGCGTGGGGGTGAACCGTCGGCCAGAAACCCCCCCGAATCGTGCGAAGGGTCGTCCCCACGCGCGTGGGGGTGAACCGTCAAACAACCGAACACCAAAACCCGCATGTACGTCGTCCCCACGCGCGTGGGGGTGAACCGCGACCGGAGACCCCATTCCGTTGCCGCGACCAGTCGTCCCCACGCGCGTGGGGGTGAACCGGTGCTGAGCATGCTCACGCCCATCGGCGACGCGTCGTCCCCACGCGCGTGGGGGTGAACCGCCGATGTCGTCTTGCATGGTGTGTGGCAAGACGTCGTCCCCACGCGCGTGGGGGTGAACCGGTCACGTACCACAAGACCAAGAGGAAGGCCGAGTCGTCCCCACGCGCGTGGGGGTGAACCGCGGGCGGAGGAGACTATCCGGCTAACTCCGGAGTCGTCCCCACGCGCGTGGGGGTGAACCGGACAAGCTCCTGTTCATGGCCGCCACGTTGGAGTCGTCCCCACGCGCGTGGGGGTGAACCGCCGGAGCTAGACGTCATGGCTGACCTAATCGCGTCGTCCCCACGCGCGTGGGGGTGAACCGGCGACGTGCGTGAGCGCCAGCGGTTCTGGGCCGTCGTCCCCACGCGCGTGGGGGTGAACCGAGCGTCTCCGGGCTAGTAGTGCCCCTCAGCGTGTCGTCCCCACGCGCTTCGGAGTGAACCGCGTCAGCGCCAAGTATGGTAGTATCTCATCAGGTCGTCCCCACGGGTGTGGGGGTGAACCCGATGTCCGGTGCTTATTGGAGCCGGAGGGTGTGTCAGTCCCCACGCACGTGGGGGAATCCTCGAACGCGGCGGCCCGGTGGTCCGAGCCGCCGTTTCTGTTCCACTATCCCACCGCCTCCCGCAGCAAATCCTCCAAACTCACCCCTTTCATCGCCTCCACCCGCCACCCCGGGCTAAGCCGGTCCAGCACCAGCGCCTGGGCGGCCCCGAGCCGGTAGACCCGGTCACGAGCGATGCCTGCCTCCACCGGCTCTGTCAGCTCGTCCATCAACGCCTCGACCCCGCCCGGCTCCACGTGCGCCTGCACGTACCGGGCTAGCCCCTCCAGCCACTCGTACAGCCGCTCCACCTCCAGCAGCGGGTCGGCGACGGCCGGGCCCAGACGGGTCTGCCAGTAGCCGGCCCGCTCGGCGCGCACCGCCAGGAACCGGGCGGCGGCGTTCCGCACGGCTCCTTCATCCTCGGCCCGGAGGGCCTCGAGCAAGTACGCCGCTTCCAGGGTCTGCAGGCGGTTGTTCTCGGCGTCCTGGTAGACCTCGCCCCACAGCCGCTCCTGTGCGTAGGCCCCGTCCCAGTCCGCGGTCCACTGTTCCAGCGCCGGAATCTGGTGGACGTGGAACAGCTCGTGCACCACGGCGCCCACGTAGGCCTCGTCGGTGAGCGACTGCCCCGCGCCCGCCCGCAGCATCCCCTTCAGCAGTTCGGCCTCGCCGCCGTCGGCCAGCGTGAGGCCCGCCTCCAGCCCGCCCATCGCGCCCTCCAGCTGCGCGCGACCGGCCACCAGTGCCACGGCCCGGCCGCTCACCTTCACCACGCCGTTGGCCACTACCGGCACCTCCGGACGGTCCAGTCGGACTACCCGGAGCGTGCCGGCCCCCACCGGCCGGCCGGGCGGGGCTTCGAGCTCGGAGGGGAAGTTGACCAGGTAGTTCACCCGGCCCTTGGTCAGCAGAACCGGCGTCTCCTGCGGCGCCCAGCCGGGGAAGAGGTCTGCCACCTGCTCGCCCAGGCGGAGGGCCGCCTGCAGCAGGGCGGTGTCCTCGTCCGTCCAGTCGGCGGGATCTGGCGCCGCCAGGAGGGCGGCGGTGAGCACGAGCCCGGCGCCCAGGAAGAGCAGCGCCGCCCGGCGCGACACCTCCCGCCACCCGAAGGAGGCCGCCGTCAGGCCTGCGGTCGCCCACAGGTAGAGGAGGCCGGCGAGGACCGGCCGGGGGTCCCCCACTCCTCCGTGGGCGAAGCGCTGCAGCACCGAGGCCGCCACTTCGCCCGTGGGCGGCACCAGCCAGAGCCCCGCCCGGGCCACGGGCGTCCACCAG
>Ga0134105_1002474_pt1 | contig 10173 bp, 9 predicted proteins | sample 16_3_2metaG_FD_94457 | JGI IMG/M metagenome (GOLD analysis project Ga0134105, IMG submission 94457) | Switchgrass degrading microbial communities from high solid loading bioreactors in New Hampshire, USA - 16_60_3.3_214_A3 metaG | ecosystem: Engineered > Bioreactor > Semi-continuous > Anaerobic >... | reverse complement strand
TTACCGACAGCGGCAACGATGCTGTCGATAAACTCAATAATGCGGCAGTTTTCCTCATGTGCGAGCATGATGGCTGCGAACATGTTCGAATCTGAAACTTCCTTCGCGCCGGCCTCAATCATGACGACCTTTGACCTTGAGGATGCGACGGTCAGCTCAAGCGTGCTTGCTTCGCGCTGTGCTTCCGTCGGGTTGACGATTAGTTTGCCATCGACCATTCCGATAAGAGCGCCGGAAATCGGCCCGTTCCACGGTATGTCAGATATGGAGAGGGCGATTGACGCGCCAAGCATAGCGACAAGCTCAGGCTGGCAGTCCGGGTCAACAGACAAAACAGTGAGAGACACGACTATGTCGTTTCTCAAATCCTTCGGGAAAAGCGGGCGAATAGGGCGGTCTACGACACGCGAGATTAGAATTGCCTTTTCGGAGGGGCGTCCCTCACGGCGCGTATAACTGCCGGGGATTCTGCCGACAGCATAAAGACGTTCCTCAAAGTCAACAGCAAGGGGCAAAAAATCAATGCCCTCTCTCGGTTTTGCGGAGGCTGTTGCGCAGGCGAGAAGTACCGTATCACCGTATCTAATCAAGCAGGAGCCATTTGCAAGTCCGGCAACTTTGCCGACTTCAACTTTTAATGGGCGACCAGCGTATTCTGTTTCAAAGACTTTTACGTTTTCAAACATGAAAAACTGTTCCTTTCCGTTTAATAAATATATTTCAAACGGAGAGGCGTGCCGGAATTAACACTTAAACAGACGCGTAACAGCGCTTCAGCGCTGCTCTTTCGCTATTCTCGCACCGCCATCGCACCGCTTTATATGCGATAGCGACATTTTTTCGTGAAAAATTGCTTTTTCGTGTTTATATGCGTGTTACGCGCTTGTTTAAATGCTGATTCGCGGCTTCGCCAACTCCGTGTGATTACGATTGATTACAATATTTTAAAAAAAGCCATGCTTTTGTTTGCTGAAAGGTTTAGCGGGCCGGCGCTTTTACGACGGCCCGCGCCACATCACGTGTTGTGCTGGTTTGATGAACAAAAATGAAAGGTAATGTATTACTTTCTGATGTTCAGCTTATCGATTATCGCACGGTAACGCTCAATGTCAACCTTGGCAAGATAGTTAAGCAGGTTACGGCGATGTCCGACCATCTTGAGAAGACCGCGGCGGCTGTGGTGGTCCTTTTTGTTATTCTTCAGATGCTCTGTGAGATTGTTGATGCGTTCTGTGAGAATAGCAATCTGAACTTCAGGGCTGCCGGTGTCGCCTTCATGTATGGCGTACTTTGCAATAATTTCCTGCTTTTGTTCTTTTGTGAGTGCCATGTATTTCACCTCATAAATATATTACTTTACGTCTCAGCAGACGGCGGGTGAAATGCCCAAAAGCGGGCCTTATATCCGTGAACCGAGATCGCAAGCATGATAATTATATCACGGGGCTTTTTATTTGTAAATAATAATTTCCACACTTTAGTGTTATAAACATTCAATTATAGTGGCTGATAATTTGAGAAATATTATTTATTACGGATATATGCGAGAAGTAGTTTATTTCTCATGCGTTGCTGCTCTTTTACTTCCTTTAAAAAATGATATTAAGCCGCATATGATGAGGAAAGCGCCGAATAAATAGCGCAGCGCGCCGCCGCTCACACGGGCGGCAATAAGACTGCCTGCAATTGCACCGACTGATCCCATTACGGCAAAAATTAAGAATGCAAGAAAATTAATTTTCCGACGCAGAAAATGGATTATGAGAGAAGCAGCCGACGCTGCGATGAAAAAAATAAGATTTATTCGCTGAGCGTCGTACTGTGCGATATCACGCGCGAGCGTCAGATAGACGACGAGCAGCCCGCCGCCACCAACGCCCATACCGGATAAAGCAGCGGCAAAAAATGCGGCAATTATGTCCCAGACGATTATTATTACATCACCCCGGCTTCCTTTAATATCATGCTGACACCTGCCCAGACGACAAGAGCGGAAAAAATCTTTTTTATTACCGAAGAATTAAACACATCAAGCAGGGCGGCGCCACATATACCGCCGCAAGCGGCAGGCACGATGTATATGGCATATTTAATAGTTGACGAAGCGGTGGAGGTGGCACTTGAGGAGGTGAGACTGTAAAGCAGCGCCGATACAGCCGTTATCGGCAATATTGATGCAATAGCTGTTGCAAGTATATCGCGTATATCGCCACCCGGCTCAGTATCTAAATCAGCACCGCGGCGCTTTCGTTTAAAATATGAGAGCGCATATACGATTATAATGCCGCCGCCCGTACCGATAAGCCCGTTGATGAGACCGGCGACAAGGCCTGCCGCACATAAAAAGAAAAGCTGCTTTTTGCTATCGGAAGTCACACCCAAAAAGCGAACGCCATGTGTCCGCACCTCCTTCATAAGCATTACATCAAAAGTCTTCCACCGGACTCCTGTACTTGTATTTTCTCATGAAATCTGTTATTATATACTCACAAAAGAGCAAATATGTAATGCTCTTGTTTTATGTGATTGTAAAAAAAGTGACGTTATAAACACAAGCTGATAGATTATTATCGATAATTATTGTATGGAGAGGAGCGATCTGCGCATGGCTGCGAAAAAGAATGAAAAAAACAGCAGCGCGAACAAAGCGGTATCCGAAAAAAAGAAAAAAGCAGCTGAAAGCTCAAAAGCATCGACGAGAGCTAAGGCAGATGATGCGGATACTGAACGCTACCGCGCGATTGACGATCCATACAGTTTAATAAATCAAATACTACCGTTTGTTTTTTTTGTTTTTTCTGTTTTCTTTTTTCTTATACTTATAATGAATCACGGGGCATCCGGCATAGGTGTTGCCGCAGCTTCGCTAAAGAACATCCTTTTAGGGCTTCTGTCAACTGCCGCATATGCCATACCGCTTACTCTTTTTAATCTTGGCGCTTTCTGGCGCCTTGACGCGCAGCGGCATCGTTTAAAATGGCGCCTTTGGTGTATTGTAATCGCCGTACTCATTACAGCGGCGATCTTACAGATTATCGGAGGAGATGGCGTTGTCTATAATTTAAAAGCTTTATATGACAGCGGCAGATTATTTAAAGGGGGCGGCGTCATCGGCGGCCTTATCGGTTCGCTGTTTTTACAGCTTTTAGGGAAAGCACTGTCGCTTGTTCTTCTGTTTTCCGCGCTTTTTGTTGCCGTCCTTTTAATGTTTGGCCTGACGCCCCATGTAGTTTACAGCTTCTTTTTATATCGAGCTAAGAAGCGCGTCAGCGAAATGCGAAACAAACGCAAAAAACCGGTCTCAAAGCCGGAGCTTTCGCGCATAACGCAGCTTGATGATGGACAAGCAGAGCCCGCAGTTGTGGCAAGCGCAAGTGCCGGCGTCGGAACAAATATAGAGAGCCGTCCTGTGCGGCGCGCTAAGTTTAACCCCGATGTCGATGTTGGCGAAGACGAGCACGATGATGTCGAGCGTGATATAATTGACAAAAAGATATTTGACGAAGTTATGCGCCGCACAAATGAGCGCTATGGCCGGCAGGTGTTCCCCGACGAGATTGAGGGTGACAAAGACAAAGAAAAAGCTGATAGCGCTAATAAAAACGGCGACGACGCAAGCGAAGACATTGAAAACCTGCGCACAGGCGCGGCGGAAATCCGCGTCGATAAAATTGCCGAGGGCGAGCTTGACTTATCAAAGATATTTGTCAATCCGGACAGCATAGAGCTGCTGAAAAAAGCACGGTCGGGGTCAGCGGAAAATAATTCCTCTGAGACGCTGAAAGTTGAAAAAACACAGCTTTCCGTGCAGCAGCCGCAGCCGGATATTGAGGTGCCGGAACCTGCTCCGGTTTATAAATTTCCTCCGCTATCTCTTTTGACGGAACCTCCGCGCAGGTCGGCAGCCGACATTGAGGAGCTTGAGGAAAATGCCCGCAAGCTTGTTGAAACGCTTGCCAGCTTCAACGTACACACTCGCATAGCGGACGTTTCACGCGGTCCGACAATAACTCGTTATGAGCTGACGCCAGAGTCCGGTACACGTGTACGCTCAATATCAAACCTTGTTGACGATATTTCGCTTAATCTTGCAACGCAAGGCGTTCGTATCGAGTCGCCAATACCGGGGAAAGCTGCTGTCGGTATTGAAGTCCCGAATAAGACACGTGAAATTGTTTATCTGCGCGAGCTTCTTGAGAACAAAGAATTTCAGGAAGCAAAAAGCCGCCTGACAGTGGCACTTGGCTACGACGTTGCAGGTAACCCTGTATACTGCGACATAGCAAAAATGCCGCATATGCTCATCGCCGGCGCAACGGGAATGGGCAAATCAGTTTGCATAAACAGCATAATTGTCAGCTTAATATACAAGTCTACCCCGCAGGAAGTACGCCTTATTCTTGTCGACCCGAAAAAGGTTGAGCTTAATATATATAACGGAATGCCGCATCTCCATGTGCCTGTAATTAGCGAACCGAGCAAAGCGGCAGGTACGCTTGCATGGGCTGTGACGGAGATGGAGCGACGCTATGAGCTTATCGAAAGCGTCGGCGTACGCAATATTCAAAACTATAATGAAATAACATACGGTGACCCTGAGAAAGAGTTTATGCCGCAGATGGTTATTATAATCGACGAGCTGGCTGACCTTATGATGACAGCGCCGGACGACGTTGAGGGAAGCATCTGCCGCATAGCACAAATGGGGCGCGCAGCCGGGCTTCATCTTATAATCGGTACACAGAGGCCGTCTGTTGACGTCGTTACGGGCCTTATAAAGGCGAATGTGCCCTCGCGCATAGCATTTACGATGGCGTCGCAGGTCGACTCGCGCACGATAATTGACATAGCGGGCGCGGAAAAGCTCATCGGGCGCGGCGATATGCTCTATGCGCCTGTCGGAGCACTAAAACCAATCCGCGTTCAGGGCGCTTTCGTCAGCGAAGCTGAGGTTGAAAAGGTAATTGATTTTCTGAAAGGCATTTATCCGACACCGCTTTATGACGACAGCGCTATGGATGGCATAGAAGAAGCGGCGGAGCGCTGCGCACAGGGCAAAAAAGGCCGCGGAGTGCGTGGAGCGGACGATGATGACGGCATCTTTGACGATCCGATGCTTGATGCGGCAGTTGAGCTTGCCATCGAATCCGGGAAAATATCGACGTCGCTTATTCAGCGGCGCTTGTCGCTCGGTTATGGACGTGCGGCAAAGCTAATCGACCGCATGGAAGCGCTCGGATATGTCAGCCCGCCTGACGGACAGCGTCCGCGCGATGTTCTGATAACGCGCCAGCAGTATCTTGAGATGAAGATGCGCGGCACCGACGCATGTTGACAGTAATTTTCAGAAGTAAAGTACAAAATAAAAGAAGAAATAGTTTATAAAAGAAAGCGAGGCGCCGGTTCGGATGGGAAAGCTCATCGCCATCGACGGGCTTGACGGCTCGGGCAAAAAAACACAGAGCGATATTTTATGTCACCGTATCGGCGAGAGGGGTATTCGCGTGCGCGAGCTTAGCTTTCCGGTGTATGAAAGCGAAAGCTCCGCTCTTGCGCGCTTATATTTAAGCGGAGGTCTTGGCGGTAAACCCGACGATACGAATGCATACGCGGCATCAATGTTTTTCGCTGCCGACAGGTACGTCACATACCGTCTTGACTGGCATGCCGATGCCGAAGATCCTGAAACCGTTATTGTAGCAAACAGATACACAACGGCAAACGCCATACATCAGCTTACAAAGCTCCCGCGTGAAATGTGGGATGAATTTCTCCTTTGGCTTTATGACTTTGAATATAAGAAGTTGGGTTTACCGGAGCCGGATATTGTAATTTTTCTTGAGGTTCCACCGGAAGTGACGCTTTCACTTATAAAAGCACGCTCCGATGAAACAGGTATTTCACGTGATATTCACGAATCCGACGCCGCTTATATAAAAGCATGCCACGCAGCCGCCGTTTACGCGGCAGATCGTCTCGGCTGGCATACAATCAAATGCTGCCGGACAAACATCGACGGACAACCTGTGATGAGAAGTCGGGATGAGATTGCAGCCGATGTTGAGAGGGCGATAGCGGGAAGGCATATTATAAGCGGATTCGGTCCGTAAGGCATAAAACGATTATATAAATCAGTTGAGTGCGAATAAAGAGAGCACACCTCGTCATTAATTTAAGAAAAGGCATTATTATATGCTGTTGGTGTGCAACAAAAAAGTGAAAAGTGAAAGGACGGAGATGCGATAGTTATGGTATACATGTTTTTAGCCAACGGCTTTGAGGAAACTGAAGCCATATGTCCGCTTGATATACTTCTGCGCGCGGGCGTCAAGGTAAAAACAGTCGCCGTCGGAACGTCCGGTTTATATGTCACGGGCAGAAACGGCATTACAGTAAAAGCAGACATCACTGAAGGTGAGCTTGGCAGCCCTGAGGGGGCCGCTGTTGATATGGTGATACTGCCGGGAGGTATGCCCGGGGCAAACAACCTTTACACTTCTCAGACAGTTGATAGCTTTATCAGTCATGCGGCGAGGACCGGGGCATATATAGCTGCAATATGCGCAGCACCATTTATTTTAGGCAGAAAGGGAATCCTCCGCGGCCGTCGGGCGACGTGCTATCCCGGCTTTGAGGATGATCTTATCGGAGCTACCGTTGTACGCGAAGGCGTTGTGCGGGATGGCAACATTATAACTGGCGAAGCGATGGGCTCGGCAATACCGTTCGGTCTTACGCTTGTATCGGCACTATGTGGGGAGGAAACGGCGGATAAAGTTGCATCCGCGATAATTGCAAAATGAATTATATAAAAAGTCAAAAATCGGAGTTGCGAAAACAATTACTTGCACAAAGAGCGCTTGTACCACCGGAAGAACGCGAGCGCATGAGCGAAAAGATTTGCCAGCGGGCAATATCACTTGCAGGTTTCAGGCTTGCAGGCACAATACTTCTTTACGCACCGAAGGAAATTGAAGTCAACGTATATCCGATCGCCGAAGCTGCGTGGGCGCAGGGGAAAGCTGTTGCTTTCCCGCGCTGCCATAAGTCGGACAGCGGATTTTCATATATGACATATCACATCGTCGAGGATCGTTCGCAGCTTAAAAAGGGCACCTTTGGTATTATGGAGCCTGATGAAGATGCACCTCTATATGATCCTGCGACGGACAGGCGTGGCTCGATATGCTTTGCACCCGCAATAGCATTTGACAAGCATGGATACCGCCTTGGTTATGGCGGCGGTTATTATGACCGTTATTTCAACGGTTACACAGGCTCAATTGTAGGCGTTATTTTCTCTGATTTTGTTTTTGATGCGCTGCCGCACGGCAAATACGACATCAGAGCCGGTATACTCATAACTGAAAAAGGAGTGACAATGACAGTTGAAGATTAAACCAACAATTGCCGCACCGGCGCTCGTTTTTATAATTTACTCAGCACTTCTTTTGTCGCGCGCCATAAATCTGGATACCATGTTAAATGGTACGGATCCGTATCTTGCGGCAGTTGTGGTTCAGCTTCTTATATTCATTTTACCAACTTTATTTTTTTGCACTTTACGCGGCGGAGGATATGCGGGCAAGCTTCGCTTACGCCCGTTTGCACCGCGAGCGATACCTTTCGTCATTGTTGCGTCAGTTTTACTTATACTCGTTTCATGCGCTACAAAGCTTGCCGTCTTTTCGCTGTTCGGCAAAACGCTTGGTGTAGATGAGGGCGTCGGCATATACAGAAATTACGCTATGGGCGATAATTCTCCCGGTCCCATGCTTTATTTAGCACTCGTATTTGCCTTAATTCCGGCGATAACGGAGGAATTTACATTTCGCGGTGTAATTCTTGCTGAATATGAAAGCTGTGGCGTCGGTGCTGCTGTGTTTTTCAGCGCTTTTTACTTTGCTATGCTCCATTTTGACATAGCTTTATTTCCTGTATATTTTGCAGGAGGGCTGATACTGGCGCTTTCAGCGTATGTAACGCGATCAGTATTAGCGCCGGTTGTCATACACACAGCAAACAACTTGTTTGCCCTTTTCCTTGAGGAATATATATGGCGCTCGATTCTTCAGCCGCGAAATGTAGTTATTTTCACGTTTCTTACAGTCTTGCTTCTTCTTATATTTATGACATTTTTATTCGGAGAAGCAGGTCGTTTATATAAAATATACGGGAAGGCGGGCGCTGACAGCTCATACGCACTGCCGCCCGAAGAGCGCACGGGAGCGCTTGAGGCGTTTGTATCACCTCTTTTTATGATGTGCTTCGTGCTTTATATAATAATTGTCGTTTGATATATAGTCAGTTTGTTTTAGATGGCGCGTTGCCGCATAGGAGGTAACCTGTGAGCGAGAAGAATGTAAATATAAATGATAGTGCAGCGAACGACGAAGAGCTGGACTTCATGCTCGGCAGGAAAAAGAAAAGGGTGCCGCAGTCGGAAGAAAAACCGGCTGTTATGCCAAAGGCAGCTCCTTTGGGGGGCGGCCGGGATGTCGGCACGGTGAAATTTAATAAAGTTGCGGACAGTACAATGCTCAACAGTACTGTCAGTCAAGGCGAAGGATCTTTAAGCGCTATTAAAAGTGCAGATGAAGCTTTAGTTGAAGCAGATGATGATTTAGACGCGGATGCCGACGATATAAAGGAAGATGCCGGCACTGGCCACGAGCGTGATAATGTTGCAAGCATTATGCTCGGCATGTTAAAAGGCATTATTTACATTGCCATTGTCGTTGTTGCCGGGGTATGCCTTGCGCTTTTTGTGATAATACCGATATTTAACGATATTTTTGCCTTTGATAAAAAAGAAGCTGTTAAAGAGGTCACAATACCGGAGCTTGCGACGCTTGACGACGTTGCCGACATACTTTACGAGAACGGACTTATCAGTTATCCGAAAATATTTAAGATGTATGCCGGATTTATAAACGACAACGGAGAGTATGTGGCAGGAGACTATACTTTATCGACAACGCTAAGCTACCGCCAGCTTCTTGCATCATTTAAATCGTCGAAAGAAAAAGAGATAATATCTATAACGATACCGGAGGGCTATACAACAGACGAAATTATTAATTTGTTTGTTGAAAACGGTATCGGAACAAGAGAAGGTTTCATCGACGTAATAAATAATTATGACTGGCGCGAGGATTATAACTACTGGTTCATAGATGAGCTTGAAGAATACGGTTATTCGGAGGACAGATTTTACCGCCTTGACGGTTATCTCTACCCGGACACGTATTATTTCTACTCAGACTCAAGCGAAGTTACAGCGATATCAAAGCTTCTTGACAACTTTTCCGTTAAGTTTACGGACACATACAGGGAATATGCGAAATCCCTCGGGTTTACAACCGACCAGATCGTCACAATAGCATCAATGATTGAATCCGAGGCAAAATACCTTGCCGAGTTTCCGCTTGTGTCATCGGTGTTCCACAACAGGCTAAAGAAGAGTCAGTTTTACCCGTTCCTTGAAAGCGATGCGACAATAATGTATGCTATCATGCACGATACGGGAGAGCGGCCGGAGAGGCTCACATCGACCGAATATGACAGTCCGTACAACACATATAAAAATAAAGGGCTGCCGCCGGGACCGATTTCAAACCCCGGTTATAACGCTTTAACATATGCCCTTTACCCGAAAAATACGGATTATTACTACTTTGTTGCGAACAATGACGGGTACTCAGTCTTTTCAAAAACGTATGCGGAGCATTTGGCTGCTGTCAAAGCTGTCGCAGACGGAACGGCAATCTCAACTCTCCGTCAGGGTACTGAGGGCGGTGTTGTTGAAGACTATGAATAAAGCATGCATGATAAAGATATAGATAACGAAAAACGAGTGAGATAACAAAAAAACATATTGAAAACGGTGGCCTGCTAAAAAAGCAGGTCACCGGCATTATAAGCGCGCACTTATAGTGCTGTAAATTAAAGTAACAGCACAAGAAAAAGACAATAAAATTCGCAAAAAATAATATTGCAAATACGCGCGTGTTATGTTATAATACAAAAGCTGCGTTGCGGCCCGTTGGTCAAGCGGCTAAGACGACGCCCTCTCACGGCGTAAACAGGAGTTCGATTCTCCTACGGGTCATAGAAAAAAGCATAAAATATAAAATCCGAGCTGCTCATTTGAGTTCAGCTCGGATTTTTCTT
>Ga0134105_1002449_pt1 | contig 10258 bp, 7 predicted proteins | sample 16_3_2metaG_FD_94457 | JGI IMG/M metagenome (GOLD analysis project Ga0134105, IMG submission 94457) | Switchgrass degrading microbial communities from high solid loading bioreactors in New Hampshire, USA - 16_60_3.3_214_A3 metaG | ecosystem: Engineered > Bioreactor > Semi-continuous > Anaerobic >... | reverse complement strand
GATATTCCTATTTAATAAAAAATGCACTAAGACAAATAACCCACAAGGATTACAACATATACTTTTCAACTCCATCACAAGCACCATCTAAACCTGCTGTACAGGAATATACTGAAGATTCCTCAGGTTCATTCTTAAATCCTAAGTATACATTTGACACTTTTGTTATAGGAAATGGTAACAGGTTTGCTCATGCTGCATCTTTAGCTGTTTCCGAAGCACCCGCTAAAGCATATAATCCATTATTTTTGTATGGTGGAGTTGGACTTGGTAAAACTCATTTAATGCATGCCATAGGACATTTTGTTTTAAGTCAGAATCCATCACTTAAAGTATTATATGTTTCTTCTGAGAAATTTACCAATGAACTGATAAATGCAATTAGAGATGATAAAAACGAAGAATTCAGATACAAGTATAGAAATATCGATTTACTTCTTATAGATGATATTCAGTTTATAGGTGGTAAGGAAAGAACACAGGAAGAGTTTTTCCATACCTTTAATGCTTTGTATGAGGCCAACAAGCAGATTATTATCTCAAGTGATAAGCCTCCCAAGGAAATAACTACTCTTGAAGAAAGACTCAGATCCAGATTTGAATGGGGTCTTATCGCAGATATTGCTCCTCCGGATCTTGAAACAAGAATTGCTATTCTTCGTAAAAAGGCTCAGTTGGAAAACCTGAATGTCCCTGACGATGTCATGGTTTTCATTGCTGACAAAGTTGCATCAAACATTCGAGAACTGGAAGGCGCATTAAACAGAGTTATTGCTTATTCTACTCTAACTGAAAATAAAATTAACGTGGATATGGCAATAGAAGCCCTGAAGGATATGTTTAACAACAGCAAATCAGTTGTTATTAACTCAAAGACTATTCAGGAAGCTGTTTCACGTTACTTCCATCTTAAGACAGATGAACTTAAATCCAAGAGAAGATCCAGAGATGTATCTTTTCCTCGCCAGATTGCTATGTACCTCTGCAGAGAGTTAACTGACATGTCTTTACCTAAGATTGGTGACGAGTTTGGTGGCCGAGATCATACAACTGTAATCCATGCATGCGAAAAGATTAGTCAGGATATGGCTAACAGTGCAGAGCTGAGAAGAACAATCGAAGACATAAAAAAGAATATTGTTGGGGATTAGTTTTCAATTTTTGAAATTTTATTCACAGTTTTTGTTGATTTGGTGATTAAACTTTGTGTATAACTTAGAATTTTGGATAACTTTATTTTTTTGTTAATTAATCGATACATATTTTCAACAATTAATTAACAATTTCAAAGTGTTCGCATTACTGATTTGCATAAGTTATTCACAGTTCTAACAGCACTTACTACTATTATTACTTTTTTTTATCATATATTTATATTTAAAATATCGGAGGTACCCATGAAAATTATTTGCTCAAAGGAAAATTTACTTAACGGTATAAATATAGTTCAAAAAGCTGTATCAACAAAAACAACTTTACCTATACTTGAAGGAATACTATTAGATGCTGATGATAAATTCAAACTTACAGGAAATGATCTTGAGATTGGAATAGAATGTTTTGTTGAAGCTGACATAAGAGAAACAGGTTCAATAGTTATTAACTCAAAGATATTTGGTGACATAGTAAGAAGATTACCTGACTCTGAAGTACTTATTGAAGTTAAAGAAAATAATCTTGTTATAGTTGAATGTGAAAATTCCCATTTCGAAATAAAAGGTATAAATCCTAATGGATATCCTGCTTTACCTAAAGTTGAAAAAGAAAATGTATTAACTTTAACTCAGGGAAAGCTTAAGGATATGATAAGACAGACTGTATTTGCTGTAGGAACTGATGAAAACAGACCTGTCTTAACCGGATCACTTATTGAAGTAAAAGGAAATGAACTTGTTGTTGTATCTATTGACGGATTCAGACTGGCATTACGCAGAAAAATCCTTGAGACTGAAGTCAATGATTTCAGTGTAATTGTTCCCGGAAAGACATTGAATGAAATATCAAAAATTCTTCAATCAGGTGATGAAGAAGTTTCAATTTATAATTCAAACAATCAAATTGTATTTGATGCAAAATCATGGAAGATAGTTTCAAGATTAATTGAAGGAAAATTCTTAAATTATAATACATTATTAAATAAGGAATTTGAAACAAAAGTAATAATTAATATTAAGGAATTTCAATCAAGTCTTGAAAGAGCATCCCTGATTTCAATGAATGACAAAAACACTCCTGTAAAGCTTTCTATAGGAAATGACAGAATCGTTATAACATCCAATGCTGAGCTTGGTACAGTTCGTGAGGAAATAAAAGTTGAAATAGAAGGAAATAATTTAGAAATAGGGTATAATCCTGCTTACTTAATTGATGCATTAAAAGCTATTGATGATGATCGCGCAGCTATCTACTTTATAACAACTAATGCTCCATGTACTTTAAGACCAGTTGTTGAAAGTAATAATGAATTTGCTTATTTGATTCAGGCTGTAAGAATATAAGGATTTTATTAAAGTTTAAAGATTATAATTGAAAATAGTATTAATTAATATTAAATATTAAAATTATATAATTAATAAAACTATAATTTTTATATGTTAAGCGCTTACTAAGCAGATTATAACCAATTATAAAAAATAGCATGTAGATCATATACATGTGAAGTTATAAGCGGTATCGGAGTTATACTATATACCGGTTCGGAGGAAAAATGGAAATTGTAGAAATTAACACAGAATATATAAAATTGGACCAGTTTTTAAAATGGGTTGGTGCAGTTGATAATGGAGCCATGGCTAAGGGCTTTATAGTCGACGGATTTGTTAAGGTTAATGGTAATATAGAAATACAGCGCGGAAAAAAGCTGAGAAACGGTGATATAGTAGAATTTGAAAATAAAAAGTACCAGGTTCTGCAAAAATAAATAAGAAAGTTATAGACTTCAGTTTAATTGAGGTAGTAAAGTGATTGTTAAAAGCTTGAAATTAGAGAATTTTAGGAATCATAGTGATACCGGAATTTTATTTTCTGATCGCTTTAATATTATTTATGGTGATAATGGCCAGGGGAAAACAAATATCCTTGAAGCCATTTATTTATGCGCGTCCGGACGATCTCACAGAACTTCAAAGGAAACTGAACTAATTAAATTTGGCTGTAATTCCTTTAAGGTTGAAACTTTTGTTGAAAATTCAGGTCTTGATAAAAATATTAGTATATCATATTTATCAGATCATAAAAAACAAATAAAAATCAATGATATTCCTTTACAAAAGATTGGAGCTTTAATGGGAAATCTTTATGCAGTAATTTTTTCTCCCGAGGACTTGCTGATTGTTAAACAGGGACCACAGGAGAGGAGAAGGTTTGTTGATATAACGCTTAGCCAGATAAAGCCATCATATTTTTACGATCTTCAATTGATGGCCAGAATTCTGAAGCAGAGAAATACACTTTTAAAATCTATAGATTCAAATTCATCTTTACTGGAAACTATAGATATCTGGAATACAAAATTGGCCGAAGTGGCAGCATCAATAATTATTTCTCGTAGGAATTTTGCAAGGTCTCTGTCTAAACTTGCACAAAACCAGCACAAATATCTTACAGTAGAGAAAGAAATAATATCTTTTAACTATGATTGCAGTTTTCCAGTAGAAGAAGATTCTAATAAAAGCATTATAATAGAAAAGTATATTTCTGCATTGGAAAAGAGTTTATCAAAGGATGTTGCCCTTGGATACACTACAGTTGGACCCCATAGAGATGATTTTGATATATTAATCAATCAAAAAAGTTTAAAAACTTATGGATCTCAGGGGCAGCAGAGATCTGCAGTATTATCTTTGAAAATTGCTGAAATTGAGTTAATTTATAATGAGACTGGTGAGTATCCGGTCTTATTATTGGATGATGTAATGTCTGAACTTGATGATAATCGGCAAAAATATTTAATGGACAGTATTACAAAAGTCCAGACTTTTATTACATGTACCAGCGATAGTAATTTTAGAAGGACGTTAGTTGATAGATGCAATTATTACAAAGTCATTGATGGAAAGATAGTAATTTGATTATATTAAGTGATATAAAATGGTTAATATTTAGTTAACAAATGTTAGTTTGCAATAAAATTGTTATTAAGGTAAAATTAAAGGTAAGCGTTCGTGGGAGGACATGGAAATGTTTTTGCATATAGGTGGAGATGTAGTTATACCAATAAAAAATGTCATAGCGATTATGGATATAGATACAACAACAATATCAAAAGATACTAAGGAATTTTTAAAGATTGCCGAAGAAGAGGGCTTTATTGAAAGTATTTCTGAAGATCTTCCCAAATCCTTCATAATTACTGAGACTGATAAAAAAAGTAAGATATATTTATCGCCCATATCCTCTGTTACTCTGCAAAAGAGGTCAAACTTTATTAAAGAAATTTCAAATGTATAAATTGTTTTTTGAAAGGAAGAAAAACACAATATTATGAGTGAAAATAGTAATGTGAATTCATATGATGAGAGTCAGATTCAAGTACTGGAAGGTCTTGAAGCTGTAAGAAAAAGACCTGGTATGTATATTGGCAGCACTTCTTTGAGAGGCTTACATCATTTAGTCTATGAAATTGTGGCAAACAGTGTTGATGAAGCTTTAGCTGGTCGTTGCGACGATATAAGAGTTGTTGTTCATAAGGACAATTCTGTTACTGTTGCCGATAACGGGACAGGCATACCTGTTGGTCCTCATCCGAAGCTTGGAATTTCTACTCTTGAGGTTGTACATACTATCCTTCATGCAGGTGGAAAGTTTGGTAGTGGTGCTTACAGTGTTTCTGGAGGATTGCATGGTGTTGGAGCTTCTGTTGTTAATGCCTTGTCCGAAAGTATGGAAGTTGAAGTTAAAAGAGATGGTCATATCTACAGACAAAAATATTCAAGGGGTACACCACTTACTCCTGTAGAAATTATTGGCGAAACAGATGATCATGGAACGAAGTCTACATTTAAGCCTGACCCGGAAATATTTGAAGACACTGTTTTTGACTTTGATGCTATGATTACCAGATATAGAGAAATGGCCTTTTTAAATAAGGGAATAAAAATCACTCTGATAGATGAAAGGCCTGAAGAACAAATTATAAAGAAACTTCACTATGAAGGTGGAATTATATCTTTTGTTGAATATCTCAATAAAACAAAGGATACCATTCATGATAATGTTATTTTTGTTGAAGGTAGTAAGGATGCAAATATTGTTGAAATAGCTATGCAGTATAATGATGGTTATAATGAAAATGTATTCAGCTATGCTAACAATATTGCCACAACTGAGGGCGGGACACATTTAACAGGTTTTAGAACTGCAATTACAAAGGTATTTAACGATTATGCCCGAAAATATAATATTTTAAAGGAAAATGACAAGAATCTTTCAGGGGAAGATGTAAGAGAGGGTTTAACAGCTGTTATTAGTGTAAAGTTGCCGGAACCTCAGTTTGAAGGACAAACTAAGACAAAGCTTGGAAACAGCGAAATACGTACACTGGTTGAAAATGTTTTATCTGATAAATTGTCAAGTTTCCTTGAAGAGAATCCTTCTGTGGCCAAGGTTATAATGGATAAATGTATAACTGCTGCAAGAGCAAGAGAAGCAGCAAGAAAGGCAAGAGAATTAACAAGAAGAAAAAGCGCGCTGGATACAAGTACTTTGCCTGGAAAACTTGCTGACTGTTCAGAAAAGGATCCCTCAGTAACAGAAATATTTATAGTTGAGGGAGATTCGGCTGGAGGATCTGCAAAGCAGGGAAGAGACAGAAGAATACAAGCAATTCTTCCTCTTTGGGGTAAAATGCTTAATGTCGAGAAGTCCAGAATTGATAAGGTTTTTGATAATGAAAAATTATCACCGGTAATAATTGCATTGGGAGCAGGTATTGGTGATGACTTTGATATCAGTAAATTGAGATATGATAAAGTTATAATTATGGCAGACGCCGATGTAGACGGATCTCATATTAGAATGCTTCTGCTGACATTTTTCTTTAGATATATGAGGCCTTTGATTGAACATGGTCATGTTTACATTGCTATGCCTCCGCTTTTCAAGGTGTATAAGGGTAAGGAAGAATATTATGCCTATGATGAGAGACAGGTTGATAAGATATTTAAGGATAAAGGCTGGAGGAAGGACGATCCCAATGTAAATATCCAAAGGTTTAAAGGACTTGGTGAAATGAATCCTGAACAGCTTTGGGAAACAACTATGAACCCTGAAACCAGGTCAATAATGAAAGTTGAACTTGAGGATGCCATTACTGCTGATGAGGTATTCAGTACCTTCATGGGAGACAAAGTTGAACCTCGAAAGGAATATATTCATTTACATGCAAGAGATGTTACAAATCTTGATTTTTAATTGATTTTATGTGATAAATAGATATGATATAATCAATGGGAATAAGAAAAATTAGAATCTTTGTGTGAAGTGAAAACTAAATTGATAATTTGAGTATTTTTATTAAAGCAGCTGTTATAATTTAATATTATCAATGATAGAAAGGTAGTACCAATGACTTTGAAAAGCGTTGGACTACCTTTAATTTTTAGTTTTACTTTTTTTAAGTTATAATTTTTAATAGAAGTATTAGAATTATGATTATGTCCGGATAAATAATGAATTGACTGGAAGTATTGTAATTGAAAATTGAATGTTAATAAATATAGATGGTCAAGATTAGGTCAATTATACTAATTTTATTTAAAGCATGTCATTTGGTTTTTAGCAGTTACGAATTTAAGTACTTAGCTTAAGAAAAATTCCAGTTTATCATTAACAATGAGCCTTTATGAGTATGATTAATTGTCAGAAGTATGGCATAGAAACCCTTATACCATCTCCATGCATGTCTATCAGACTCAATACTCATTATATTGGTCCGCTTTGCTAAACTAAAAATTATCGTGTTCCGAAATAAATACCTGATAATTTAACTTCCGAATATAAGCTTTTACTTTGGATACATAACTTAAAATATCTATAATCATTGAATTCATAATTTTAAATTAGCTATGATTATCGTTTGAATAAAAATAGTATCATTTAAAGATAGAAAATCAGGTTACTAATCATTTGGGCTTACATATTTATCAGTTAAATAAAGATTAACCTTCATAAAAATCTTTCGAGAAAATGTGTTAATCAATGGTAACACATAATAATTACTTATTTTTATATAAGTTTAGATTAGTGATTATAAATTTATATGAAGATGATTGAATTTAGATATAGTAACATTGAGACTATTATATTAAAATTATACAGTAGTTATATTAATGAAATACACTTTTAAGAAAGCAGTATTCTATTTTCTTACTATTATAAAGTTATTTATCATATATATAATAATTGATTTTATATATTTGAAGATAATTACTGTATTTAATCTCCACAAAGCCAGAAGTTACAAGTAAATAAAAATAGATTTTCTTTACTTATCATTAAATTAAAATAGACAGAATTAATTAAGAAAGTTATTGATGGATTATGATTGATGGTATATTAATTCAAGTTATTTTCTTTAAAATGTTTCACGTGAAACATTAACTTAATTGTGTAATGAAAAGAAATAAGGGTAGGCTAATTAAAATCATATTGATTAATCATCAGATAAAAAAATAAACATATAGTTTTAAAATAAATGTGACGTCCAAGCATATTATTAAATCATAGAGAATAAATAATGGATATGAATAAATGGGACAGTTAAAATGTGTTATAGCGGATAAAATATTGGGTAATTTGCTGTTAATATAGAATTTATATATCAATATGTAAAAGAATCTTTTTTGTGGATGGTTAATTTAAATATTAGCAAAGTCATAAACCATTTTTGATATATTTGATTGTAATAAAAAAAGATTAAATAAATAAGTTCTAACGATACGTAGACCTCCCAGAAATAATAAAGCTTAATGATGGGAATATGCTTGCAGTTGGATATATATTATAAAAACTTTAAGGATCAATAATTAAAGAGTTATTTTTAAAAGCTTTTTTTGAAGTGACATTGGTCACCTTCGAACTATAGTTAATTAAATTAATTTTTTGTTTGAACGGATATTTCAGTTATCAAATATAATTACTATAAATTATATTTAATTTTCATGTGATACAAGCGATATGATAAAATAAAAAAATCATGAATTAAAAGATTTTGAATAATATATTTATTAAAGTATTTAATGATATAACTTGTTCAATTTATAAATAATGTTTTTCTTAAAAGAAGATATATTTTAATTTATTAAAAAGTAATGAATCAATTACTTAAGATTTCTTAATTGAGATAGACGCAATGAGATAAATATAATTTTTGCTATTTGTGTTTATAACTGAAATATATTAATGTGTTGAGTTTTATTATTTTTCTTGGTATAGATGTTGTAAGAATAATTCTGATTTAAAATGTGAGGAAGCTTTTATAATTTATAAATTATTAATTAAATTAATTATATTAACCGATAACAAGCGATAAAAAAACAATAAAGTAATAAGTGAATTATAGAATGCCTGGAAAACAGGTTTTAATTTAAATTACAACATAATAGTAATAATATTTATCGATATTACTGGAATGTTTCACGTGAAACATTTTACAATTGGATTAAATTCTTTGTATAATTATTTCCCCTATGATATAATTTTTTAATGGAGATTTATGAGTAGAATAAGGCTACTCTATTAAGGAGTGAGATTTTCTTGGCAAAGATTATAGCTATTGCCAACCAAAAGGGTGGCGTTGGAAAAACGACGACTGCAGTGAATTTAAGTGCTTGCCTTGCCTATAAAGGTAAAAAAGTTTTAGTTATTGATATTGACCCACAGGGAAATACAACCAGTGGTCTTGGGGTGGATAAAAAATCTATAAAGCAATCTGTATATGACGTTATAATTAATGACGAGGCCATTGAAAATACTTTAGTAAAAACATGTGTTGATAACTTAATGTTGTGTCCTTCAAATATACAGCTTGCCGGTGCTGAAGTTGAACTTGTATCGGTTATATCCAGAGAAAACAGGTTAAAAGCAGCACTGTATTACATAAAAAAGGAATATGATTATATAATAATCGATTGCCCGCCATCATTAGGACTTCTCACATTAAATTCCTTAACCGCAGCAGATACGATACTTGTCCCAATTCAGTGTGAATATTATGCATTGGAAGGTTTAAGTCAGTTAATGAACACTGTTAAATTAGTGCAAAAGCATCTAAACCCTGCATTGGATGTTGAGGGTGTAGTCTTAACTATGTTTGACGCCAGAACTAATTTATCAATACAAGTTGTTGAAGAGGTTAAGAAATATTTCAGAAATAAAGTTTACAGAACTGTTATACCCAGAAATGTAAGACTCAGCGAAGCGCCAAGCTATGGTCTTCCAATAATTTTATATGATGCAAAATCAAAGGGTGCTGAATGCTACATTGAGTTGGCCGAAGAGGTAATAGAGTATTCCGAAGAGGTGGTATAAATAGATGGTAAAAAAAGGTTTGGGAAAAGGCCTTGGTGCATTAATATCAAATGAAGCTACTGAGGAAGAATCAGGTGTAATTGAACTAAGAATTAATGAAATAGAACCTAATGCTAATCAACCAAGAAAATATTTTGATGATGAAAAGCTTGTTCAGCTTTCGGAGTCAATCAGGCAGCATGGCATAATACAGCCGATTATTGTAAGAAAAGATGAAAACAGATATACAATAATAGCAGGTGAAAGAAGATGGAGAGCTGCTAAACTGGCTGGTCTTACTAAAGTGCCTGTTCTTGTAAAGGATTTTACAAATAGACAGGTTATGGAGGTTGCATTAATTGAAAACCTTCAAAGGGAGGATTTAAATCCAATTGAGGAGGCTGACGCTTTTCTTCACCTTATGAACGAGTTTAATATGACTCAGGAGCAAATTGCTGAGACTATTGGAAAAAGCAGACCTGCTATTGCTAATTCGCTTCGTCTTCTTAACCTTTGTGATGACGTTAAAAAATATGTTGTTAATGGTGAATTATCCAGCGGACATGCCAGGACCCTTGTTATAATACAAGATCCGCAGGTTCAGTTGAAGGCAGCTGAATATATAATTCAAAATAAATTAAGTGTAAGAGAAACTGAAAATTATATAAAGAAATTATTTCAAAACAAAACTGTAAAGAAAAAAGTTTTTGATAATCCAGATTTTAAGGTTGTAGAAGATAATTTAAAAAAT
>Ga0134105_1002444_pt1 | contig 10276 bp, 8 predicted proteins | sample 16_3_2metaG_FD_94457 | JGI IMG/M metagenome (GOLD analysis project Ga0134105, IMG submission 94457) | Switchgrass degrading microbial communities from high solid loading bioreactors in New Hampshire, USA - 16_60_3.3_214_A3 metaG | ecosystem: Engineered > Bioreactor > Semi-continuous > Anaerobic >... | reverse complement strand
GTGACCGTCGAAATCCGGGGCGGCGGGCTGACCTTCATGCGCGTGACGGACAACGGCGGCGGCATCGAGCCGGAGGACGCCGAAACGGCGTTTTTGCGCCACGCCACGAGCAAGATTCAGGACGAGCGGGGCCTTGAGGCCATTAAAACGCTCGGCTTTCGCGGCGAAGCGCTCGCGGCCATCGCGGCGGTGTCGAAAGTGGAGCTGCTCTCGCGCGTGCCGGGGGCGGCTGAGGGCGTGCGCCTTGTGCTGGAAGGCGGCGCGGTGACGGAAAAAGCGCCCGCCGGCTGCCCGGAGGGCACAACACTTATTGTGCGCGATTTGTTTTACAATACACCGGCGCGGCTGAAGTTCATCAAAAGCGACCGGGCCGAGGCCGCGGCCATTTCCGCCGTCATGATCAGCTGCGCCCTCTCGCACCCGGAAATCTCATTCCGCTACATCAGAGACGGCAAGGAGGAGTTCCACACGCCGGGGGACGGCCGCGTCGACTCGTGCATCTACACCCTGTTCGGCCGCGACTTTGCCGCCGACATGCTCCCGGCGTCCTCGGAGGACGAGGGGCTGAAGGTCACCGGCTACATCTGCGCGCCGCACAAGGCCCGCGGCAACCGCAGCAGCCAGTATTTCTTCGTCAACGGCCGCGCCGTCCGCTCGAAAATCCTGCAGGCGGCGCTGGAGCAGGCCTACCGCAACAGCCTCTCAACAGGGCGGTACCCGTCCTGCGTGCTGTATCTGACCATGCGCTGGTCGGAAGTGGACGTCAACGTCCACCCCGCGAAAATAGAAGTAAAGTTCCAGCACGAGCGGAAGGTGTTCGACGGCGTCTATTACGCCGCCCTCTCAGCCATCCGCGCCTACACCGGCGTTCCGGAGATGCCCGATGAGGCAAAACCGGCGCCATCGCCGGAGGTACCCGCCGCGGACGCGGAAACCGACGAAACAGTTCGGATTCCAACGGTCTTTATCCCCGCGTACCCCGAACAGGGCGCGCACGCGCCAATCCGGGACGGGCTTGCCGGAAGCTGGCGCGCGCCCTCCATAAAAAACGCGGGCGGGTATGAAAAACACGCAGCGCCGCGCCCGGGCAGGGACGGCGGCACGCCGCCGCTTACGCGCGGAGGCGCGCAAACACGCTCCTTTGACACGCCGCTTTTGCGCACCGCGCGGGGGGACGATCTTCAGGCACTTCGTGCTGCAAATCCGGGCGGGAAAGCCGGCGCGGCGATCTCGCCAGGCGCGCTCAAAGCGGCGGAAACACAGGCGCAGGCCCGGCCGGAGCCTCAGTACCGCTACGTCGGCGAAGCGTTTGGGACGTACGTCATCGTGGAGTACGGCGGGAGCCTGTGGCTTATCGACAAGCACGCCGCCCACGAGCGGATGCACTTCGACCGGCTCAAATCCCAGGGCTTTGAGCCGATGGCGCAGGTTCTCCTCGAGCCCGTTGTCTGCCGTCTCGGGCGGGAGGACGCCGCGCTGCTCTTCGACAACTTAGAGACGTTTGCGCGCCTTGGCTTTCTCATCGAGCCGTTCGGGGAGGAGGCCGTGGCGGTGCGGCAGATCCCGTCGGACATCGCGCGGGAGGACGCGGAGGCCACGCTCGAGGAAATCCTCGACCTGCTCCGAAAGGGCGGAAAGCCCGACGAAACGTCAAGACTGGACAGCATGCTCCACACCATCGCGTGCAAAGCCGCCGTCAAGGCGGGAAAATCATCCGACCCCGGCGCGCTTGGCGAGCTGATTGAAAACGTACTGACCGGCAAAGTGCGCTACTGCCCGCACGGCCGCCCCGTCGCCGTGGAATGGACGAAAGCTTCCATTGACCGCAGCTTTAAGAGAACGTAACCCAAAGGAGAATGGTATGCCACCGCAGATTGCCGTCATCACAGGGCCGACCGCCACGGGGAAAACAGCCCTCGGCATTCTCCTGGCGAAGGCTTTGGACGGCGAAGTCGTCTCCGCCGATTCCATGCAGGTGTACAGGCACATGGACATCGGCACGGCAAAGCCCACGCCCGAGGAGATGGACGGCGTGAGGCACCACCTGCTGGACATCGTCGAGCCGTACGAGGACTACTCCGTCGCCCGCTATGTGGAGGACGCCACGCGCTGCGTGGAGGACATCCTCGCCCGCGGGAAGCGCCCCATCGTCGTCGGCGGAACGGGGCTGTACATCGACGCGCTCATCCGCGGCACCGCCTTTTCCCAGCGGGGAGACCAGGCGACGCGTGAAAAGCTCTCCGCCGAATACGACGCCCTCGGCGGGCAGGCGATGCTCCGGCGCCTTTCCGAAGTCGACCCCGCCGCCGCGCGGAGGCTGCACCCCAACGACAAAAAGCGCATCGTGCGCGCGCTCGAAATCTTCCTCGTGACCGGAAAGACCATCACGGAGCACGACGAAGAGACGAAAAAGGCCCCGCCCCGCTTTGCGGCAAGGAAAATCGCCCTCAGCTACCGCGAGCGGGCAGACCTTTACGAGCGCATCAACCTCCGCGTGGACGAGATGTTCCGGCGCGGCCTTGTCGACGAAGTCCGGTGCCTGCTTGAGATGGGCGTGACCGCGCGGCACACCGCGATGCAGGCGATCGGCTACAAGGAAATCGCCGAGGCCATCGCGCGGGGCGACAGACCGGAGGACGCGAAAGAAGCCGTCAAGCTCTCCTCCCGGCGGTACGCGAAGCGGCAGCTGTCGTACCTTCGCGCGGACCCCGGCGTGAAATGGATTTTGTGGGAGAATAAACCCGACTTTGATCGCGCCCTACAAATTTCGACAGAGTATTTGGAAGATATTGGGTTAACATGAATCTGTCTAAAGATTTGAAAGAGACGGTAAAATGTGCTATACTGGCGGCATTCCGGGCGAATCGGTGAAACGAAGACGCTATGGCAGGCGCATTTTGCCGTCTAAAGAAAGAAAGGACGGCAGAATATGGGGAAGATACAGAATTTGCAGGAGATTTTTCTCAATCAGGCGCGTTGCTCGAAGATGCCGGTACTCCTCTTTCTCGTCAACGGGTTCCAGCTTCGCGGCGTTGTGACGGGATTTGACAATTTCGTCGTGGTGCTGGATACGGACGGCAAGCAGCAGCTTATCTACAAGCACGCGATTTCGACGATCGTGCCGTCCCGCGTCATCCCGCTGAACGTTCAGGAGGACGAGACGGCAAGACCCTAGCGCGAAAGGGCGGCGGGCGGCGTCATAAAGGGGACAGGCCATGCAGCGCAGTGACTTGGCAATCAAACTCATGTCGGTGGTGCTCTTTCTGGCGATCGCCGCTTACATCGGCATTTACATCTACAATAAAACAGAGGGCAAGGTCGTCACGGCGCCCGTTCTGGCGTATTCCTCCGAGGAGACGGGGCGCGCGGCGGGCTTTGTCGTCCGCCGCGAGCAGACGCTGCCAAGGCGCGCCGGAACGGCGACGGTCGTCGTCTCCGAAGGGGAAAAGGTGGCGAAGGACCAGACCCTTGCCGTGTTTTATCAGGGCGAAGACGCGCTGGAAAAGGCCAGCCGGATCCGCGCGCTGCAGCTTGCCGTCGAGGAGGCGGAAGCGGCCAACAGGGCCCGCTCCACGCAGCAGGACGCCGAGCGCGCCGTCCTCGCCCTCGCCTCGGCCGTGGCGCAGCGCGATTTTGCCGGCCTGGACGCCGTCAGCCTGAGCGTCAAGCGGAGCGTCCTTGCGCAGGGCGGCATGGGCGTTTCCGACACGGAGCTTGCCGCCCTTAAATCGCAGCTTAACCAGCTTATTGAGGAAAACGCCGGCGCGGACGTCCTGTCCGCGCCGGTCAGCGGCGTTTTTTCAGGAATCACCGACGGATACGAGCATGTCGGCCCGGAAGCCCTTTCGGGCCTGACCCCGTCCGCCCTTCGGGCGCTCTTTTCCGATTCGCAGCGCGTCGCCGCCGACACACACGGGAAAATCGTCACGGGCATCGAGTGGTATTTTGCCGCCGTGATGGACAGTCAGGACGCTTTGCGCCTGGCCGTGGGGTCGGAGGCGGCCGTCCGCTTTACAGGCGGCATCAGCGCCGTCATCCCGATGAAAGTCCGCTCCGTCGGCGAGGCGGAGGGGAATAGCGCCGTCGTGCTGTTTTCCGCGAAAACAAATATGACGGACGTTCTCACGGCGCGAAGCCTTGAGGCGGAAGTCCTCTTCAGCAGGTGCGAGGGACTTGCCATCCCGACGCAGGCCGTCTATCAGGACGGAGAGCAGCCGTACATATACCTGCTGACCGCCATGCGCGCGGAAAAAGTGAAAATCGAGCCGATCGCCCAGGTCGGGGACATGACGATTGTGAAAACGGGCGCCGAGACGGGCACCGCGCTGCGCGCGGGCGCGCAGGTCATCGTCTCGGCGAAGGAAGAGATATACGATGGCAAGGTGATGGACAGGTGACGATAGCCGACAATGTCAGGGCCATAAGAGAGAAAATGGCCGAAGCGGCCGTCCGGAGCGGGAGGGACCCGAAGGAAATCCGCCTTGTCGCCGCGGCGAAGATGCACGACGCCGCGGCCGTACGGGAAGCCATCGCCGCCGGCGTCGACGCGGTGGGCGAAAACCGCGTGCAGGAGCTTTTGGAAAAGCGCGCGCAGGGGGCGTACGCCGGCGCGCCGCTGCACTTTATCGGCACCCTTCAGACGAACAAAATCCGCCAGCTCGTCGGCGTGTGCGACATGATCGAGTCCGTCGACTCGGAAAGGCAGATTGAAATGATTGGAAAGCGGGCCGGCGCGCTGGGCATCGTGCAGGACGTGCTCATAGAGGTCAACATCGGGCGCGAGCCGGGCAAATCCGGCGTGGCGCCGGAGGCCCTCGACGAGCTGCTGGCAAAGGCCGGCGAGACGCCGGGCGTGCGCGTCCTGGGCCTTATGGCGATCCCGCCGTTTACGGCAAATCCTGCCGATTCGCGGCCATATTTTGACGCAATGTATCAGCTTTTTATTGACATGAGTGCAAAAAAATACGATAATATCTTCATGCATTTTTTGTCCATGGGGATGAGCGATTCGTTCTCCGAGGCGATAAAAGCCGGCGCGAACATGGTGCGCATCGGCACCGCGATTTTCGGCGCGCGGCGGTATTGACGAACGGAGGCGAATAGGAATGACCGGGGCGGCGGGCTGAGACCTCGTTTCCGCCGCCGACAGGAGGTACCATCGATGGGACTTTTGAATGAATTTAAGAAACTCATGCGCCCTTACGACGACGAAGACGATGAGTTTGAAGATTTTAAACCCCGGGCGCAGGAAGAGATTCCGCTGACTCCGAGGACGCCGGCGCAGGCCCGGAGCTCTTACGGCGGATTTGAGGAACGGAGAGACAGCAACAAGGTTGTGAACATCCACGCGACGGCGCAGCTGCAGGTCGTTTTGGTCAAGCCCGAGCGGTTTGAAAACGCCGCCGAAATCGCCGACCACCTCCGGGAGAAGCGGACGGTTGTTCTCAACCTTGAGCAGACGAATAAAGACATCGCCAGACGGCTTATCGACTTTCTCAGCGGCGTGGCTTACGCGCAGGACGGCAAGATTAAAAAGGTTGCCGTAAGCACGTATCTGATAACACCCTACAATGTCGACCTTATCGGAGATTTGATTGACGAACTCGAAAACAACGGGTTGTATTTCTGATTCCCCGAAAAGGCCGCCGCTTAAGGCGAGTCGGGGAAGCACCGGCGGCATGAGCCGGAATACGAGATCCCGGTATCGGGAGCGACAAGAAAGGGTTGAACGGAATGCTTACACCTCAGGAAGTAGCCAATAAAGAGTTTGTGAAAGCTGTTTTTGGCGGATACGATATGGCCGCGGTTGACGATTTCCTTGAAACGCTCACGGCCGATTACACGGCGCTTTACAAGGAAAACGCCATCCTCAAGAGCAAAATCAAAGTCCTCGTCGAAAAGGTGGAAGAGTACCGCTCGACGGACGAAGCCATGCGCATGGCGCTCTTAACGGCGCAGCGCCTCGGGGACGAGATTAAAAACGAGGCCAAAAAGAAAAGCGAAGAGATGCTCGCCCAGGCGGAGGCGGAAATCCGCAGCCGTCTTGGAGAGATGAAGGCCAAGCTGGCGGAGGAGGAAGAGAAGCTCCGCCGCGCCAAAGAGGAGACGCGGCGCTTCGTTCAGGCCTCACAGGAGATTTTGCGCCAGCACGCGAGCTTCCTTGAGCGCCTTGAAAGCCTCGGCCTGGAGACGAAGGAGGAAGAGCCCGCCGAAGAGGCGGCGGAGACCCCTCCCGAAGCGCAGCAGCCGGAGACGGAGACGGCGGCGGCCGAGGAGGAGCCGGCAAACCCTGACGACCCGTTCGGTATGCACAGCGCTCCCGCGGAGGAGGACCCGTTCGACCGCATCTTCCGGGACGAGGAGACCGTCCGCTTCATCCGCAAACGCTTAAACGGCGGAGACAGCGAGGAGCAGGACAGCACAAAGCCGCGTTTTGATTTTAGCGATTTGAAATTTGGGAAGAATTATAAGGGAGAATAATCCACCGACGGCTCTTTGTTCGGTGAGGATTTAAGTACTGAAACGGGTCGGCTGTGTGAGGCGGCCCGTTTACCCGCATTTTAGGGCATTTCCCGCTTAACTAGATACAAGAGGAGACAACGTCTATGCCTGTCGATTACAACGCCACCATCAACCTGCCGAAAACCGACTTCCCCATGCGCGCCGGCCTGCCCAAGAGGGAGCCGGAGATGCTCCGCAGCTTTTACGAGAAAGACATTTACGGCAAGCTCATGAAGAAGAACGAAGGGAAGCCGCTCTTTATCCTGCACGACGGCCCGCCCTTCTCCAACGGCGACATCCACCTCGGCCACGCCGTCAACAAAATCCTCAAGGACTTCATCGTCCGCTACAAGAACATGACAGGCTTCCGCTCCCCCTACGTGCCGGGGTGGGACAATCACGGCATGCCGATTGAAAGCGCCATTATCAAGAAAAACAAGCTCGACCGCAAGAACATGTCCATCTCGGAGTTCCGCGACGCGTGCCGCGACTTTGCCGCCAATTTTGTGTCCCGCCAGCGGGAGCAGTTTAAGCGCCTCGGCGTCATCGGCGACTGGGACAGGCCGTACCTGACCATGGACCCGAAGTTTGAGGCCGAGGAAGTGCGCGTTTTCGGCAAGATGTACGAGGCGGGGTATATCTACAAGGGCCTCAAGCCCGTCTACTGGTGCCCCACGGACGAGACGGCCCTTGCCGAAGCGGAAATCGAGTACGCGGACGACCCCTGCACGGCCATTTACGTCAAATTCCCCGTGGAAGACGACAAGGGGCTGCTCCGCGGCATCGCCCCCCTCGACAAGACGTACTTTATCATCTGGACCACGACGACGTGGACCCTCCCCGGCAACCTCGCCATCTGCCTCGGCCCGGACTATGAGTACAGCGTCGTGCGCGCCGGGGACGAGTACTACATCGTGGCGACGGAGCTTGCCGGGGCCGTCATGAAGGCGGCGAAAATCGAAGGCTGGGAGACCTGCGGGAAACTCAAGGGCGCGGACATGGAGTACATGGTGGCGCGCCACCCGTTTTACGACCGCACGTCCCTAGTCATCGTCGGCGACCACGTCACGCTCGACATCGGCACCGGCTGCGTCCACACGGCGCCCGGCTTCGGCGTGGACGACTTCAACATCTGCCGCAAGTACCCCGAAATCCCCTTCATCGCGCCCGTTGACGACCGGGGCGTGATGACGGAGGAGGCCATGCAGTACAAGGGGCTGCACTATACGAAGGCCAACAAGGCCATCTTCGACGACTTAAAGGCAAGCGGCCTGCTCTTTGCCTACGAGGAGATCGTCCACTCCTACCCGCACTGCTGGCGGTGCAAGAACCCGATTATCTTCCGCGCGACGGAGCAGTGGTTTGCCTCCGTGGACGCGATTAAGGACAAGGCCGTCGCCGCGTGCGACGGCATCCGCTGGAACCCCGAGTGGGGCAAAGAGCGCATGATCGCCATGATCCGCGAGCGCAGCGACTGGTGCATCTCCCGCCAGCGCCACTGGGGCCTGCCGATTCCCGTCTTCTACTGCGAAGAGTGCGGCCGGCCCGTCTGCACACCGGAGACCATCGAAGTCGTGGCCGAGCTCTTCGCCGAGCACGGCTCCAACGTCTGGTACGAGAAAGAAGCCGCCGAGATTCTCCCCGAGGGCTTTGTCTGCCCGCACTGCGGCGGGAAGACCTTCACCAAGGAGACGGATACCCTCGACGGCTGGTTTGACTCCGGCTCGACGCACGCGGGCGTTCTGGATAAGTTCGAGGGCCTTGCCTTCCCGGCGGATATTTACCTCGAAGGCGGCGACCAGTACCGCGGCTGGTTCCAGTCTTCGATGCTCACGAGCATCGCCGCCAAGGGCGTCGCCCCGTACCGGCAGATTATCACGCACGGCTGGACCGTCGACGGCGAGGGCAAGGCGATGCACAAGTCCCTCGGCAACGTCGTCGCGCCGGAAGAGATAATCAAGGACTACGGCGCGGACATCCTGCGCCTGTGGGTGGCGTCCACGGATTACCGCAACGACATGCGCATGTCGAAGGAAATCCTCAAGCAGCTGTCCGACATTTACCTGAAAATCCGCAACACCGCGCGGTATATCCTCGGCAACCTCTGCGGCTTCAATCCCGACGAAGCCCTGCCCTTCGAGGAGCTGGAGGAGCTGGACAAGTGGGCCGTCGCGGAGTTTAACAAGCTCGTCGCGCGCGTGCGCGCGGCGTACGACCGCTACGAATACCACACGATTTACCACGGCATCCACAATTTCTGCGCGGTGGAGATGTCAAGCTTCTATCTCGACGTCATTAAGGACCGCCTCTACTGCGACGCGGTCGACAGCTTCTCGCGCCGCAGCGCCCAGTCGGCCATCTTCACGATTTTAGACGGGCTCGTGCGCCTGCTCGCCCCGATTCTCGCCTTTACGGCGGAGGAGATCTGGGCGGCCATGCCCCACCGCGCTGGCGACGACACCGAGAGCGTGCTGTTTAACGACATGCCCGACTTTAACCCCGCCCTCGTCCTCGCGCCGGAGCGGGAGGAGCAGTGGGAAAAGCTCCTTAACCTGCGCGACGACGTCAACAAGGCGCTGGAACTGGCGCGCGCGGAGAAAGTCATCGGCAAGCCGCTCGACGCGGAGGTTACGATTTACCTCGACGAGGAAGGCGCGAAGGCCTTTGAATCGATCAAGGACGAAAACCTCAGCCTGCTGTTTATCGTGTCGAAGGTCACGGCCGTGCGCGGCTCCGGTGCCGGCTACGCCGCGCAGGCGTTCAAAGGCGCCGTGATTGAGGTCAAGGCGAGTACGGCGCCCAAGTGCGTGCGCTGCTGGGTGCACGACGAGCGCGTCGGCGAGTGCGCCGAGCATCCTCAGCTTTGCCCGCGGTGCGCCGCCGCGATTTCTTAAGCGAGCGCTGCGGAGCCGCCCAAATAAGCGGGCGGCTCCTTTTCTTTAATCCAACGGGAGGACTGCCATGCTCTACCTCATCATTGCCGCAGCCGTCGTCTTGCTCGACCAGCTCTCCAAGCACTTCCTGACGCTTCTGCTAAAAGGCGGAAGCCAGCCGCTCATCCCCGGCGTCATCCGCCTGGTGTACGTCGAGAACACGGGCGCGGCGTTCAGCCTCTTTTCCGATATGCGGTGGGCGCTTGTCGCGGTCTCGTTTGTCGCGATTGCCGCCATCCTCGTCGCGCTCTTCCGCTACCCCCGCCAGCTGGGGAAGGCCGCGTGCCTGTCCCTGGCCCTTGTGCTGGGCGGCGCGGTGGGAAACCTCGTCGACCGCATCCTGTTCGGGTATGTGGCCGACTTTTTCGAGTTTGAGTTCGTGCGCTTTGCCGTGTTCAACGTGGCCGATATTTTCATCACGGTCGGCGGCATCGCCTTCGCCCTCTTTTTCGCGCTCCGTCCGGCGGGCGGCAAGGCAAAGCCGGCATCCGGAGAAATTATGGAAGCCGCCGAAGGCGCGGCGGCGGACGGCGGCGAAAAGCCCGAGGCCAGAGAGCCGGAGACGCCAGCAGAGGCGGGCGGAAACACGGATACTGCCGCCGAAGGCGGCGACGGAAAACCCAATGAGGGGGCCTGACGGCCATGCCGAAGATTGAAGCGGCGGAGACAGGCGCGCGCATCGACGTGTTTCTCGCCGGCGCCCTCGGCGGGGAGTACAGCCGCAGCGCCGTGCAGCGCCTGATTGAGGAAGGGCGCGTGCTGCTTGACGGCCGGCCCGTCCGGAAAAACCACAGGGTCACCGCCGGCGAGGTCTTCGACGTGACGCTCCCCGAGCCGGTGCG
>Ga0134105_1002439_pt1 | contig 10297 bp, 7 predicted proteins | sample 16_3_2metaG_FD_94457 | JGI IMG/M metagenome (GOLD analysis project Ga0134105, IMG submission 94457) | Switchgrass degrading microbial communities from high solid loading bioreactors in New Hampshire, USA - 16_60_3.3_214_A3 metaG | ecosystem: Engineered > Bioreactor > Semi-continuous > Anaerobic >... | reverse complement strand
TTACTGAATTCGATACTACTTTAGATTTTTCCTCTATTTGGGTTTCGCCATTTCTACTATCTTTTTCGGCCTTACTTCCCATTATGTCTGCTTCTTCTTCAAGCTTATGATCTTGGTTAATGGCTAAAACGGATTTCATCTGTAATGTTGGTGGTATTCTGCCCTGCTTTTGCTGAACTGCATGCCAGCCCTCATGGGGAAGATGTTCTTCCTGTCCCGGGGCAATGTATATGTCCTTTCCCTGAGTATATGCATGGGCTCCTAACTGCCGGGGTTTATCAGAATTTTTATGAACCTCAACATCAGAAAGGCTTACACCTGATAATTTTTCCAGTGAACTCTTCAATGCTTGTGGCAGTGATGATTTGGGAGATGACGCTTCCTCTTGATTCTTCGCTTGATTTGTCATCTGCCCTACCTTCGCATTAGTATTCTGACTTTTCTTATGAATTAATTGTTGAACGATATCTTTATTAAACTGAGCAAGTGTTACTTTCTTGTTTTCTCTGGATGCCCCCGCCTTTTCCAGCTGTTTTTGTTCCTTCGCTTTTTTTATAAATAACAATGCTTCATTGGTACCAATATGTCTCTGAAGCAGTAAAAATTCGTCAGGTAATATGGCATCCGGATTATTAAGTATTAATTGCATAATCATCAGGTAATCCATTGACCTGACACGAAGGTTTTTTGGTTTATTTTCAGTGGAAGAAGGTTTTTGTGAATTTGAACCTCCTCCAATATATGGGTCAGGCTTCTTTTCAGGTGCCATTCTTGTAAACATAATGCTTCACTCCGATTATTTACTCTGTAGTCCATAAGCTATCATGATAAAAAACATGTAAGTATCAACGTCCACATATTTTAAGTAAAATTTTAAGCAGTATTTACAACCACATACTATAAAATAGTTAGTACCTCTTCTTCTAGACATGTAATTGACAGTATTTACGCACTGTAAAATCATCTAAATTGTGTTAATATTAGGTGTAACAACGTGAAGTAATCTTTCACACTAAAGAGCTAATATAATAATGACCTTGGTATTGAATTTTTAATTATCCTATGGTAAAATACACAATACAAGAACAAATGTCACCCATTGGCGGACACATCGCATTTAATGAAGCATAAAATTGCTTCACTAAAATGATTTTGTACGAAAATTGGGTCATAGACGTATATATGAAGTAAATAAAAAACTCAATAGAGTATATATTAAACATTTATATTTGCAAATTAGCAACAGATTAATAGGATTGGGGGCATAATGTAATGTCAAAGTTAAAGGTAGGAATTATTGGTGGAACCGGTATGGTTGGACAGAGATTTATTTCTCTTCTTGAAAATCATCCCTGGTTTGAGGTGGTTTCAATAGCAGCAAGTGCTAACTCGGCGGGAAGAACATATGAGGAGGCTGTAAACGGCAGATGGAAAATGTCAACTCCAATGCCTGACAGTGTTAAAAATATAGTTGTAAAGGATGCAACATTAAATGTAAAGGAAATTTGTGCAGAAGTTGATTTCGTCTTTTGTGCAGTTGATATGAAAAAAGATGAAATAAAGAAACTCGAGGAGGAATATGCCAAGAACGAAACTCCTGTAGTATCCAACAACTCAGCCCACAGATGGACTCCAGATGTTCCTATGCTTATTCCAGAAATAAATTCCGATCATGTTAAGGTTATTGACAGTCAGAGGAAAAGATTAGGAACCAGGAACGGCTTTATTGCTGTAAAGCCAAACTGTTCCATTCAAAGCTATGTTCCTGCTTTGGACCCATTGAGAAAATTCGGAATTAAGAACGTTGTTGCCTGCACTTATCAGGCAATATCTGGTGCCGGAAAGAACTTTAACGACTGGCCTGAGATGATCGATAACGTTATTCCGTATATTGGCGGTGAAGAAGAAAAAAGTGAACAGGAACCATTAAAAATATGGGGTTCAGTTCAAAATGGAGAAATTGTGAAGGCATCATCCCCTGTAATTACTACTCAATGTATAAGAGTACCTGTAACAGACGGTCATCTGGCTGCAGTTTTTGTTAACTTCGAAAATAAGCCTTCTAAAGAAGAAATACTCAAGATTTGGGAAAATTACAGCGGCGAACCACAATCCCTTCAACTACCAAGTGCTCCAAAGCAATTTGTAAAGTATTTTGAAGAGGAAAACAGGCCACAGACAAAGCTGGACAGAGACATTGAAAATGGAATGGGTATCACTGTGGGTAGACTTCGTGAGGATATTTTGTATGATTACAAATTTGTATGTCTTTCACACAATACCGTGCGCGGTGCTGCTGGTGGAGCTGTTTTAATGGCTGAATACCTTAAAGCTAAGGGATATATACAAGCAAAATAAAAGTAAAAAAATATGTCTGTTTACAATTCGGGTAAATCTGGGAAACATTTACATTAAATCTTTCCCTGGTTTACCCGAATTTCTTTTCTTAACAAGCAATATTATTCCTCAGATCAGCAAATAATTCTACACACTCCTTTATTTCTACTTCGGTTGTCTGCCATGAGCAAACACTTATGCGAATAACCGGCTTATTTTCCCACATTGCGCCGCCGCACCAGCATACCCTACTCGACTGTATTTTTTTGAGAAGCTCTGTTGTTTGGTACTCATTTTCGCACCGCACCAAAATCTGATTAAATACAATCTCGTTTTCAATTATAAACCCTTTTTCTTTAAGGCCATTTGCAAAAAGCTCTGTCATATCACACAAATGATTTATTAAAGCATCTATACCTGATTTTCCGAAGTATTTCAAAGTTGCCCATAACTCAATACTCCTTGCACGCCTGGACATTTCAGTAGTATACAGCATACCATCGCGATTTTCGCTATACTGTAAGTATGAGCCTGCAGCTTGCAAGGTGTTCAACAATGCAGACCGTTTTTTGCATAATACAATACCGCAGTCATAGGGTGCGTTTAAGGTTTTATGGGCGTCAACAGACCATGAATCCGCTTTCTCAATGCCTTTTGTAAGATAACGTGTTTTTTCACAGGCAGCGGCCCATAAACCAAATGCTCCATCAATATGTACCCATGCGTTTGCTTTGTTGGCTATATCACAAATCTCATTTATAGGATCAAATGCTCCACCGTTTACATTGCCTGCCTGTAAAATCACTAATGTATTTCTGTCAAGCTGCGGTAAGGCATCTGCCCTCATCCTTCCTCTCTCATCAGTAGGAACTATTGTAACATTCCCTTTTCCAATTCCCAGGATAGACAATGCTTTCCATACGCTTGAATGGGCTTGCTGACCAATAACTACACGAATATGCGGCGCTCCGAACAATCCTTTTTCAGTTACGTCCCACCCCTGCCTTAACAGTAAATCATTTCTGGCCGCAGCCAATCCGCAAATAATAGCCGTTGATGAGCCGCTTACAAATCCAGCAGCAGTATCCTCCTTTAACCCTAATAGTTCTACAATCCATTTTTCACATAGTTCTTCCAGTTTAGATGAAATTGGCGACATTACATATAACGCTGAATTTTGATCCCATACATCAGCCAGCCATTTAGCCGCTAGTGCAACAGGAGTTACACCTCCATTTACAAACCCAAAGTACTTTCCACCGGTTTGCGCTACCGTGGCTTTTGAACCTACCTCATGCAAAAGTTTTATTATCTCCTGAGGTATACCAGGGCTTGCAGGCATTGGCTCAGAGAATTTATCAAGCATGGAAAGTGAATCCTGACAGGGGAAGACCTCCATATCTTTTATGTTGTCCAAATATTCATAAGCATATTCCTTTGCCTTTTCGAATAAAATCTTATTTTTTATATGCTCGTTCATGTCATTATAAAATTTTTCAAAATGCATACACTATCCCTCTTTTTTCAATTATTGTATGACTATAAAATAAATGGTATATTGACATTGTATCTATGTCAATATACCATTGTATGTAATACAATACAGTAAGGAAGGGATTTTTATGTGGAATCTTAAAATTATTGATACAGATAAACCCTTATATATTGCAATTGCGGATGCTATTGAAAGAGATATTAAAGCCGGAATACTCTCACCTGGAGAAAAGCTCCCGACACACAGAGACCTTGCCAGAATTGTAGGAGTTAATGTTACTACTGCTACACGGGCATATAACGAAGCCGAAAAAAGAGGCCTAATTAGCTCGGTTGTAGGAAATGGCACTTATGTAACCATGGATTTTGAAAAAAGTCCTCCATTCTTGAATACAGAAAGAAACGGTAATGAAGTAATAGAAATGGGGCTTGTATTGCCATTGTATTCGGTTGAGCCTGATATTACACCAATATTCAAAAATGTATTGAAAAAGAAAAATATCAATTCATTAATGGAGTACACACCTCCACAAGGGTTAGCGACCCACAGACGAACTGGCGCAAAGTGGGTAAAGCAATATGGTATATGCGCTAATGAGGATAATATTATCGTTACCTCCGGAGCTCAACATGCCCTTAACTGTATTTTATCAGCCTGCTTTGAAAGCGGCGACCAAATAGCAGTCGATTGTCTTACCTACCCCGGTGTAAAAACTGCTGCAAAACGGTGTGGTATCAAGCTTGTGGGTGTAAAGCTTGATAATGAAGGTATGATTCCTGATGAACTTGAAGCCGTATGCAAACGCCATAATATAAAAGGTATCTATACCTCTTCATATATGCAAAACCCAACAAATGCCGTCATGTCTGATAACCGCAAAAAGGAATTATCCCGTATTATTCGTGAAAGAAATTTAATGTTAATTGAAGATGACATATATAAATTTTTATGTGATAATAATATTTCCACATTAACTTCCTTTGCCCCTGAAAACAGCATTTATATTGCAGGTATCTCAAAAGCTTTTTACGCAGGACTTCGTGTAGGATTCATTGTATCACCAAAAAAATATTACAATAAAATATGCCAGGCAATAGTCGATACAGTATGGATGGCTCCTGCAATAAATGTGGAAGTTGCCTGTGAATGCATAAATAGCGGTGCAGCTGATGAAATAATTCATCTAAAGCGTGTGGAAATCGGCAGACGGGCTTCAATACTCGCCGATCTGTTAAAAGATTACCATTATGGATATGTGCCAAATAGTATGTTTGCATGGCTAAAACTATCATCTGAGTGGAACAGTATTCAGTTTGAAAAGGTTGCACGAGAAAATGGGGTAAAAGTGATTTCGTCAGACAAATTCACTGTCAGCAATATCACATTACTTAATTATGTGCGTATTTCTTTGTCTGGTGCATCAAGTACAGAAGAATTTGAAAAAGGGGTCAATATTTTACTAAAAACTCTGCGTCATGAGTATGATGAGGTTATAGGTGTAATATAATCATTAAGTAATATGATTATTAAGTATAGTAAATCTCCAGAAAATAATCATATCGTTTATATCTGGTATTTGAACAAAACTCATTCATTGATAGGCGAAATTGTTCAGTTACGTGGGTATTTAGTCCGACTTTTTTTATTACTGCATATAGTGTATAATTATTATGTCAATATACGTTATCAAGTTATAAAGCTATAGTTAAATACAGCATTTATATACATAAGGAGAAGTAACTATGAGCATAAAATCCGATTTTGCAGGACAGTACTCATCAAACCAGGGTGAGTTGTTATTGTGTGAAGGAGACAGAACCTCCTCTATAATACTACTGCTTAAAGGAAAAATTGATGTTTTTGTGTCACCATTTGATGATATTTTCACTAATAATGAACTGCTTTCGAGAAGCTGTCGATTATTTACTCTGGATCAGAACACTTTTTTGAGTATTAATGATGTAATCAGAAACGGCAGGAATTCTTTCAGTCTTTCTGCAAAAGACATTTGCACTCTTTATTGTTTTCCTGCAAATTCTATCGTAGACATAAAAAATATTATTGCTACCCAGAAAGATTATTCTGCTTATCTGGTTACCTCATTGGCAAACCTGATCGACTTAACTTACACTGCTTACCAGAAGCTACTTCCTATATGTCATAATATTAATGCTTTGACACAAAACTTAATGACCTTTTACTGGGCCATTAAGGATAAATACTATTTCCGTTATTCTCCTGATATAGAAATATTGAATTCCTATCAAAGCATATATGAAAATTTAAAAAATGAGGGTTTCAGATTTTTCCCTCTTGATCCGGATATACTGTTTACTCAGGAAATTGTAGATACTGTCACTGATTCTCCTGACCTGGACAATGCAAGCATAGAGTATTTTACAAGTTTGTTAAATGTTCCTATGGATAACCGCAAATCATTTTTCAACAGTGATAGTTATGTATGTGAATATCATATAAAAAAGGGATCAGAAGTATTAGATTCAATAATATCAGAGATCAGAAATGTTTTCTCAATACTATGTAAAAATATGGAGCTGCTTTATCTTTCACCAAATAATTTGCTGGCTACATATGGAAGAATAGCTACCGATTCAAAAGATGATAAAGAAGCTGCGTTAAATATTATGAATATTTTGCAGCAGGCTTCGGATATTTCAAGCCAATGCATTGAAAAACTTCAGAATGAATTTGACTGCTTTACAAATATAGATGTAAAGGAATTTACAAGCCTTATTGATAAGGTTCGTACACAAGCTTCAGTCAGTGCATCGTCAGCAGTATCAAGCAATATATCTGTCGGGTCAGAGCTTCCCCAGGAGCTTGAGAATAGCTTAGTAAAGATAATGCAATACTGCTCCTGCCCGCAGGATCAAATAGACAGCATGAATAAAAGGCTCAGCCAGTTCAGGGTATTAAAGGACAAAACCTCCTCAGATCCGGAAGCCAGAGAACTTCGTTCCTCTATTACAAATGACTTCTTCAAAATTTATGAAGAAGTATTTAAGCGGGCACAGGCTGATAATAATAATTCAAAGCTGATAAGCATGTTCTTAAATTTCGGCTATATGGACGAGCGTCTTGTTACAAAGGAACAGGCTATAGCATTATACAGACTTTGTGATAAGGAATATCCCTGTTCTGACTTTAATGTATATACTGCAAAAAAATGGCTTGAGCTTATTTACACCAACCAGAAAGAACCTTCAATAAATGACTTTGGACAGGATTACTCCGATGTATTCAGAGATATGAAGAAGAGGAAGCTGGTTACCGATTCAGATAAGCAAGCATATGACCGTGATTTCAATGCTAAAGTTAATTTTGAAATAAACAATATGCTAAAAACTAACCAAAAGGTATGCCATGGTCATATCAGCAGCTACTTCCCCATACTTCACAAGGACATAATTACTCGTGACCTGGAAAAAGCTGTTGTAACGTCACACAAGCTGCAGCAGGCAATTAATAATATACTTGCCATTGATTTTTCAGTATTCTATAGAGAAATATGGTATAAAAACGAAGCTAAGGGGATTGAAAAAGAGCCTATAATGAAGGAAATCCGTCCGGATATTATTATAGTTCCTACCTTCGGCTCAAGAGTATCTATGTGGCAGGAAATTACCGGAAAAGCCAGAAATACACCTGGAAGATTTGTGGTTCCGGCATTTACCGATGAAAACCTGGCAGATCTTATGCTCAAATTGATCGGAGCTTTCCGTTGGGAACTGTGCAGAACCATGATGGGAGTGGCTTGGAATGATATTACCGAGAAATCACTTACTTCTGAATATACCGACTATATACAGTTCTTTAAGAAAAACCATGATCTGACCGAGGACGCTAAAGAGAAAATTAAGGTTCAGATTCAAAAGCACAGGAATATCATGAGGGATATCTTTGTTAGTGATTATGAAACCTGGATTAATTACGAGTCAAAAGGCATACTGAGAATGAACAAATTGGCCAGAAGTATACTCTTCCGCTATTGCCCACCTCCAAAGGAAATGCGGAACAATCTGGCAAAGCAGCCAGCCTTTGCTGACCTTTTGATGCAGTTTAATAATTCCAGAGCTAAAATTGCCAAGTCTCTGGCAGGAAAATATGCTAAAATGTTTAAAGACGGCCAGATTGACAGAGATATGGAATTAAACCTGATATTCTACAGAGATCTGTGATTCTTGGAGGTTAGAGGTTAGAAGTTAGAAGTTAGAAGTTGGAAGTTAGAAGTTGGAAGTTTGATGGTAGATGTTGGAAATATAGCCAATTAACAATAAAAAATGAGCATTGAAGAGTTACAAAAGGCCGACTGTCGTCGGCCTTAGTTATTTGATAAACTCCGGCAACTATGCATTTTACATATCTGCCGGAGTTGTAGAAATTCTCTCTTTATCACTGATTTCAATTTCAACACGTTATTTCATTTGTGTACATGTATTATTTTTCATATAAACCAGCATTTACAATGCCTAAGTTTAAGTTCCACCCGTTGGCATTATTCCATTTATCAAGAGTATTTATTTCAATTTTTAACTTCAGAACCCCGCTTACATCGACATCGAAATCTATCGGCAGTACACCGCTTGTAATTTCTCCTGTAAATAAAACATTCTCATCACCATAAATCTTGACATTAGATTTAAGTGGAGTATCATAATAGTTCTTTAAAAGTACAATAGTACCTTTAAATTTTTTATACTTATTATTTAATACAAATTGAGTATACTGTGAATGTGTTTGATCTCTACTATAACCAGGAACATACTGATAAAAGACTAACCCATTGGAATAACTCTTTCCTGTATTATCAACATCATTCTCTCCCCATAAAACCGGTTCATATTTATATCTTAGGCTATAATTATCACTTCTTTTAAAATCAAAGATAATCATATCACTTAACCAAATATCAGGAGTTCCCGTAGCAGTCCTTTTTCCAATATAGATTCTGTTAGCCTTACCATCATACTGAACATTTTTTCCTAATGCTTTAGCAGCTAAATCCAACGGTAAGTAAACATTTCCATTATACAAAAACGGCTGAACTTTATTACCATCTTTATCTACTAAATCAATAGGCTTTTCATCATTATATACTTTAAGATCATTTGTAATATAAGGCTTTGTAAAGTTATAAATATTTTTCTTTGAATCAAACTTTGTATTGAGTTGTAAAGCATCTGTAAGTGCCTTAGTCATTGGCATATATGTAATTCCATTATAGTCGAATGGTTGAATTGCTTTTCCCTTACTGTCTTTTAGAGAGACCTCTTTGCTATTAACGCTTACCTTTTTACCGGAAAATGTTACTTCAATCTTTTGTTTAATTGGTGCTGCAAAAATTGATATTGATGAAAATAAAACACTTGCTGCAAGAAAACCACTGCAGAAAAACTTTAATTTTTGTTTAAGCATTATATAACCTCCGAATATTATTACATTTTTATACTACAAAAATTACTACTTATACCTCATATGTGTTATTAGATAGCTCAATTCTTCATACAAAAATTTAATTAATTCACTATTTGTCATTCATTATTCTTTATCCACTACTGCAATACATTCAACTTCAATCAGTACATCCTTTGGAAGTCTTGAAACCTCCACACAGGATCTGGCAGGGAAATTAGATGTAAAAAACCTTTTGTAAACTTCATTTATTGCTGCGAAATCATTCATATTTTTTATAAAAACGGTAGTTTTTATAACATTTTCCAGACTTGCTCCTGCAGCTGTCAGCACTTCTGAAAGATTTTTCAGAGCCTGTACGGCCTGAGCCTCCACTCCACCGGCAACCACTTCACCAGTATCAGGATCAACAGGAATAGCGCCTGAAGTGTAAATAAAATTGCCGTATTTAACGGCTTGCGAATAAGGTCCTATGGCTGCCGGGGCCTTATTCGTAGAAATAATTTCAAAGTCCATTCTAAAAAGTCTCCTTTCATGCTTTATAATATTTTAAAACTTATATATTTATAAGTCTTATAAATCCTGAATCTGCTTGTTCAACTTTACATGCTTGAAAGTCTTTCTATTGTTGGCATAGTCGTCCACAATCTGTCCGTTGCCAATAAGCATATATTTATAACTCAACAAGCCTTCCAATCCTACTGGCCCTCTGGCATGCAGCTTGCTGGTGCTAATACCAACTTCAGCCCCAAAGCCATATTTAAAGCCATCACTGAATCTGGTGGAAGCATTCCAGAAAACATTTCCGGAATCAACCATGTTCATGAACTTCAAAGCAGTTTGCTTATTTGAAGTAACTATACTGTCAGTATGTCCTGAACCATAAGTATTAATATGCTCGATGGCTTCATCTGTATCTTCTACAATTTTAACAGAAAGGGTGTAGTCCAGATATTCTGTAGCCCAATCGGTTTCTGTGGCTGCTTTGACAGGTATTATCTTGCGGGTCTCTTCATCACCATAAATCTCTAC
>Ga0134105_1002431_pt1 | contig 10356 bp, 10 predicted proteins | sample 16_3_2metaG_FD_94457 | JGI IMG/M metagenome (GOLD analysis project Ga0134105, IMG submission 94457) | Switchgrass degrading microbial communities from high solid loading bioreactors in New Hampshire, USA - 16_60_3.3_214_A3 metaG | ecosystem: Engineered > Bioreactor > Semi-continuous > Anaerobic... | reverse complement strand
CAGGTTCATCATCAGCCATTACAACTTTAACCGGCAACAAACTCACCACTTCCTTTCAGGATTTCTTGGCAAACTTGCAAACACTTTTCCGGCAAATCATAGTCATAATGGCTCGAAGTCGTTACTATAAGTAATACAGATTGTATACATAAAGGCTCACTGATGCTGTAAAACACCAATGAGCCTAAAGCAGCTTAGTCCCGGCAACCCGGCCATCATAGCGGTAAACCGCTTTAGACCCGAGGCTTTGCGTCCTTGTCTTTCAACAAGTTTGCCTTTATCGATTTTTTTCAATCTATGAAACTATTATACATCACTAGCCATGTTGAAATTTGTCAAAGCGTGCTATACATTTTTCTTTTATCAGATGCTATCCGGATCATATGGAATGCATCAGACAGTACCTGCATCCGAAGATCATCATCGTTTTATCATCTGCTTCCTGGATATTTCTTGACCAGAATTTATTTATATTCCAGATGTAGGTATCCATCAGATTCATCACAAAATGAAATTTGTATTCATACATTAATCTTTCATACTCAAGTATGGTATTGTATGCATCCTCCAGTACCTGCTTACTGATACATCTTAAAGTGATTTAGAGAGTCTATGGTGCCTGACCCCAAGCTTTTTCCAATAAAGTCTTTTTTCACTTGTGTTATGCCAAACATTATAAATTCTCAACAAATTTAATTAAAGCTGTTAAGTCTTTGATAGTCCATGAATCACAGGATGCTGTCTCACTACGGTCAAGCCAAAAGGATGTAAATCCCAGATCCCGTGCACCATCCGCTTCGCACTTAGTGTCATCAACAAAGATTGAGTCCTCAGCCTTTACATTCTGTGCACTCAACGCAGCGTTAAATATGATGGGGCTTGGTTTGCCAGCTCCAACAAGAGAACTGGCTGTAAATGAAGTGAAGTACTTTGCTATTCCAAGTTGTTCAAGCGTGTATTGCAAAGATGGTGAAGTATCGCTTATCACACCCATTTTATAACCTTTTTGCTTAAAATACTCAAGTACTTCAATAGTTTCAGGAAATAATATTCGGTCGTTATTACACCACAACTCAGAAAACAAAAGCTCTGCACGTTTCTCCAAATTTTCGCTTATACCTTCTTCTTTAAGTAAATGATAATAATACCTGCGTGTAAAATCTTTTTCATCATCAACACTTTTGTACCAAGGCCTTTTCCCCTCACTAGCCTTTTCAAATAAGCCGATCATCTTTTCGTATGATAAGGTAAAAGGTTTATTGCTCCATTCAGCAATTATTTGATCTCTCCACTGTATTTTCGCAGGATTATTAAGTGTTAGGGTTCCATCCCTGTCAAAGAAAATAGCTCTATACATCCCACATCCCCCTTACCTATGACTATTTAGTACCTGTTACTATAATGGTAAGCCATGCATTCATCTCAAAGCTCTTATCAGTTTCAATATTCTCAAGCAGATATTTTTGCTTTTTCTTTAATAGTTCAATTAGCTCTGCAAAATCCTTTTTAGTGAAACCATATTCTTCGAACTCTGTAATCTGGCTTCTCTGTGTAATTATTCTTATTTCATCATTTATACCTGTATCAATCTGATACTTCCGGTATTCCAAAGGCCATCTTCTGTCGCTATATGAAAAAGAAGAAGCCACTGAATATATATGAATATCTTTCAATCCGCATATATCAAACATTTTAGGATAACGTGAAGAAGACCATTCTTCGCTTTGAAAGTACATTGCTGACGTGTTTAGTATGTGTTTTTTATATATCCCTTCCTGCCTCTCATAAAGCTCATGTAACCTGACGTCAAAATCATACGGGTATTCTCCTTTCCATGTTACACTATTGCCTGGAAAAACAGCCGAAACTGTACCACCTTTCTTACATACACGAATCATCTCTTTTAGTCCGGCAACAGGATCTGACAGGACACCCAGATATGTATAATTCGTAACAGCGTCGAAAGAATTTTCTACAAAGGGCAGTTCAAATCCATCAGCTTCAACAAGCTTGCAAATACCAGACAGTTTTTCATCTGCGATCCTGATATTTCCGTAATCAACAAGGTTCTTGCTAATATCAAAACCTAAAATTCTACCACTTTTAAGTCCTCGTGCAATATATCGGGTAAACACTCCTGTACCACATCCGCCGTCAAGTACATTAGATTCAGGGGTTATTCCAAGATACTGAAAGAAAATTGGTCGCATCTCTTCTGTAAATCTGTGTTTTCGAAGTTCCCAGTTACTGTAGTTACTCTCATTTTTCCATATTTCATTACTTTTCATAACTTATGACCTCCTGTCATCTGCACAAGGACAAACTATGTGATTATACATTTTACCTTGAATAGAAATGTTCCTGCTTGATTGAATTTGGCAGGCCGGTAATCATATAATACATGAAAGATATGAAAAAATAAAACGACCAATAACGTAATAAAAAACATTGTATTACTCGATCATCTTAAAGAAATTTTAAAGCAAACTTATTTATACATTTACTTTGAATTTCTTGACAGTTTGGCATTTTGCGGATATAATATACTTGTAAGGTGGAGAGAGACACCTCTTTCTATTCTATTGTCGAAAACAAGATACCCGGCTGAAATTCAGTCGGGTTTTATTATTTTAACCGTATTAGAAGCCTATTGCTTTTTACTAATTTTTTAATAGGAATACTGATTAAATTATCCAAGATTTGTTAACTCATTTTGAATACCTCTATAATGGGATTATCGCAATATATTCCTTTCAATCCATCTTGCTACACCATCATTATCATTGGAATCGTATATAGTCAGCTGCATCCTTTACTTCTACTATGGCGTTATCCACCGCAACACCGATACCGCATGCCTTTAGCATTTCAATATCGCTAAAATCATCACCAAACGCAACAGTCTCAGAAAATGCTAAGTTCAGTTCTTCTATAGCTTGTTGCAATGCAATAACCTGGCCGGCGTTTCTGTTTGTAAGCCATCACCAGCTCTCACCTGAAAATTTCATCATACTCCATCCTTCATATTTATTAGCAAAATAATTCGCTGTGTTTTCATCAAATAAAGTTGTGCGCCTTCTATGTTCAGAGACTGATAGGACGTCAGTCCCTAACAAATCTTCAAGTACTATATATTATGCCTTATCTATTCCTTGAAGACAAATCTGATAGTAAACTTCAATAAGGTCTTTACCTCCAATTGTTATAGTTTTTTCTACCCCTGTATATTTGAAACCTATCTTTTCATAAAATCCTCTTGCGCGTTGATTATCAGCTAATACCCACAAATTACAAACACTTGCATGATTCCCACGCATATAATGTAAAGCATACTGAATTAAAGCTCTTCCAATTCCTCTCTTCCAATACTCAGGAAGTAGGTAAAGTGCTTCTAGTTCCCACTCACCTTCTGTAGGTGTTTCACACTGAGTGGGATAAAAGCATATCATGCCAACAGCTTTCCCATCTAATTCCGCAATTGCAAATCGGTTGGTTGGAATCATCATACTCTTTTCTAAATACTTTTCTCTTTTTTCTACTGAAAGTGAGTCAAGATATTCATTAGGAACAATCCCATTATAGGCAGATTTCCACGAGGTAACCCCGATGAAACTAATTGTTTTTGCGTCTTCTACTGTTGCTTCCCTAATCACTATGTTCATAAAGTATTATGTCCTTTCCTATTACTATATCCACCGCAGGACGCAGCAACCTTTTGCGCGCGATTTTATAGTCACGGTAGGAATGTCAGTTACCAGACATCCCCCGCACAGTTCCCGGCGTGCGGAATTACCGCACCGGGCTCTTCAAATATACTCGCTTCCGTATCAAGCAAAACAATAATCTTCAATACTTGTTTGTCTGTACATATGCTTTATCCGCGGTTTTATAAGTCCATAGTGTTCCATCTTTTTGCTGAATTCTTCAAAGTTAAAGCTTCTTCTCTGGCTGCGTCTGTTTAGCCATTTATACAGGATTCTAATTGCAATATCATAGAACCTGTTAATTTTATGGCTGTTTCCTCTGATTCCATAATAGTTGAAATAGCCCCTCAGCTTACAGTTTACCATATCTACTATCTTTTTGATACGATTGTTCCTGTTTTCCTTACACCATTTGGTGAAGGCTTTTAGTGATTTACTCATTCTTTTGGGGTTGGTTTCCATCAGGATATAGTCCTTTCCGTTTCTTGAAACCTTCCATCTGAAATCAAATCCGAGGAAACTGAAGCTTGTTCCAAGGTGCTTTTTAAACCTTGAGAAAACCACTCTCCCTGTTTTTTCTTCCGCAAGTTCCAGCCCGAACTTCTCAAGCCTCAGTCCAAGTGAATTTAACATTTTATCTGCGTCCTTCTTATACCTGAATCCAAATATGAAATCGTCCGCTGACCTGCAATAATATGCTTCTCCCAAACATTTGGGCTTTACTGCTTTTAAAAACCAGAGGTCGAGGACATAGTGCAGATAAATGTTGGCTAGCACCGGACTGATTACCGAACCTTGTGGACATCCGTTTACAGGGTTTACTACACTGCCGTCAGTTTCTAGCACTCCAGCTCTTAACCACTTCTTTATCAGTCCTATGAATGCATTGTCGTTAATTCTTTCCTTTAACATTTTTATGAGCCATTCATGACTGATATTATTGAAGAAACCTTTGATATCTGCCTCTACTACGTGAGTGTACTTCCCGCTTAATTCCTTCTTGATAGCCTGTATAGCCTGGTGTGCATTCTTTCCAAGCCTGTATCCATAGCTATCCTTGATGAAATCCTGCTCATAGATTGCTTCCAGTATGCTTGCTGCTGCCCTTTGGACTATTTTATCCCGCAAAGATGGTAGACCCAATGGCCTTTGTTGATTTTTGCCCTTAGGTATATAAACCCTCTTTACTAACCTTGCCTTGTACTTTTTGTTCTTCAATTCAAACAATAATGTATCAAGGTTTTCGTCCAAATTAGATTTAAAGTGCTTTGCTGTTTCCTTGTCCACTCCTGCAGCTGAGCTTTTGTTTATCTGTCTCCATGCTTCATATAGAGCTTTCTTGTCTATGAGCTCATACAGATTCCCAAGCTTGTACTTCTTGTCTTGATTTGCTTTGTTTGTTATTCCCAGCAGTGAGGTTTGCATTGTTTATTCCAGTCCTCCTGTCCGGACAATGTTTCCTTTGCCGGCTACGTATATTTGTTAGTCCCCTTCCCCATGTAGACGGCTCTCCCGCCCTCGGAGTACTATGGGCTAATCCGACTCCCTGCCATCCTTCAGCCATCCTCTTTATCGATTGGGTAGGCTTACCTGTCGATGCAGGAAACAGCAGGGTCTCCCAAGTTCCTGATGCTTCTCTCTATACATGCCACGTTCCCTGACTCCGACAGACCCTAGGGAATCTCGCCTATTATGATTCCTTTGTGTTGGCTTCCATGACGTTAAACATGTCGCCATCTGCATTATAGCATTTACGGAGCTCAATATGCTTCAGGATGTACGGTCATCCCTTTGGCCTATATAGTTCTCTGTGTACACTTCACCTGACTGTTACCAGTTTTGGCGCAACACTTGATATGGGTGGTTGGCTAGACCTTACCCAACAGGGACTTTCACCCTGTCAAAAGCACCAAGCTTTGCTTGGCGTACTAACATCTTGCATGCCCGACGCAGCTGAACCGAATCACAGAATCCATCTCTTTGACAGCGCTTTGCGCCCAGTGAAGCGGTGTAGTGCGCTCCTACCGCACCCTAGTGGGCATGCGGTGTTATACTCCGTCAAAAACCCCGTAATTCAGAGGGCGACAGGATGCGCACCCTTGAATTTTCAAAATCTTTTCTAAGCATACAATATATAAAGATTATGCATCATTCTAGGCACCGAAAATGCTTATTGGTGGAGGTTGGTTAATCATAATTCTGTAGCTATTTTTAAGCATAAGTCCACAAGATTAGTTCTTATCATTTCTCTGCTAATCCATGAGCGTTTGTTCCATTCGATTCCGCTCAAGTCATCTCCACCGTACAAAATCTGTCCCAATAAAACATTCCTAAATTTAGATACAGCAAAGAATGCTGCTGCTTCCATTTCAACGGTAACACAGCCTTCCGAAACTCTTTTCGCAATTTTAGCTTCAGTTTCTCTAAAAATGGCATCAGTTGTCCATGTTTTTGCTTTAATAAATGGAATTTTTTCTTGATTCAATACTCTCTCAATAGCCATTATAGCATCGGGGTTACATTCTATTTCACGTGATGGCTCAATATAATGATATGATACCCCTTCGTCTCTTACAGCAGAATAAGGTAATACTAAATGACCTACTTGAATATCCTTTTTTAAAACGCCAGCACCACCACAAACTATAAATTTATTAAATCCTGATGCTATCAATTCTTCTAACAATGCTGCCGAACCAGCTGCTCCTACAAAACCTCCAACTAGACCTACAGGACAACCATTATATTTTGTTTCATAAATTGGAATATCTACTGTTTCCGAAGGGCTTATTCCAATTTGCTCCAATTCACCGAATTCTAATTTTTTATTGATTACTTCCTTAAAAAAAGTAATAACACATGCTTTAGGTGCTGGTGTCTTTTTGATAATACTCGAAGGTTGAAGCTTGGCTTGTTTGTTTGAATCAAATTCCAGAATCGGAAATAAACTTTCATTTAACATGAAAATAACACCACCTAATATAAATTTTCTAACTTCACAGTTTTAATCTTAAGTTCATAACATTTATTGTGAGTAAACAAATCAGATTATGCGCATGACAAAGAGCTATGGTTTCCTCGCTATCTGCAAATCAATGGTATCATATATTGTGATTTGACCACCTAAATTATCAATAGCTTTTTCAATTTCTGAAAAGAATTTTTTTCTAGCATCCTCTTCAATCGCAATATGGTCTGAATAAGTACCGAGAAGTGATATGTATTCCTTTGCGCTAAAAGACCTTGTCCTATAATATAATTTGTACGTTATATCAACAAATCCATATTTCTGTGCAATATTTGCACGATTTTTCGCATCTTCCTCACTGTATTCAATAGGACCAAGAGAACCAGGCATATATACAGAATATATTTTTTGGAGTGCCTCGTGAATTTCTTCTCTACCTTTATCTTTATATGGATGGTTTGCAAAACGAGCAAAGACACCGCCACTCTTCAACATTTCAAAAACCTTTCTGTATCCGATATCTTCCGGTATCCAGTGAAACGCAGATGCAGAATAAATTAAATCGCATGAATTATTGTCACACATAAAATCTTCAAATTTTGCTGTTACAACTGTAAAGTTAGGAAAGTGCTTGAATTTTTGGCGACATAATTCAGCTAAATTCTCACCATATTCCACAGCCGTTAACTTACACCCAGTTTTTAAGATTGGCAGTGTTGCTTGTCCTCCACCAATACCAATTTCGACAACATTACTGGATCTATCTATTGGAATATATTTGAAAATATCTTCATATAGCTCCGAAACATATCCAGGTCGCATTTTTTCATACTTTTCTGCTACTGAGTTAAACGTCCACTCTAACCCTTTGATTATTGGCACAAACTCACCTCCTCATGGTTATTATGTTATTATATATTCTGCTATAATAAAAATCAAGAAAATACGACCAAAGTTGGAAAAAGCCTACAAACTAAAAAAACTATTGTAACCAGTACATTATAAAGGGAACTTATAGGCTTCCTGAAATACTCAAAAAAATAGTCACAACTTTCATCTAATATGGATTCTTAAAGTATCAAACAAAAAAACAGGGGCTTTCGATTTTTTCTAAATTCACACACTACTTTGAAGCAACAAATCTCCGAAAACCCCTACTAAAAACTATCGTATATGCTCAAATGTTCTCTGCTTTTCCTTCACAGATGCCCCATCCAATATAATGGCATCATAATTTGCTGCATCTTTACACTGATTAGGAAGCAAGCCTTTCTCTGCCATAGAAGTATAACTTGTACCTGCAATAATAATGTGATCCAAAACTTTAATCCCAAGTGGATGAAAAATATCAACTATTCTCTGTGTCAATGTTTTATCTTCCATAGAGAAATTTCGGGAGCCACCGGGATGATTATGAGCTAAAATCATAGCGTTACAATCACAGGCAAGAGCATATTTTAATATTTCACGTGGATAAACTGGTGCCTGTCCAATACTCCCTTCAGACATGGTTTTGGTTTCGATTATGTTGTTGCCGCTGTCCAAAAAAGAAACCATAAACCTTTCTTTATCCTTCATCCCTCCTAAAAGGGCTAAAAAGTACTGTCCTGATGCGGTTGATGAATTGAGTATGATCTTATCATCTTTCTCGTAAACTTTTAAAATGTTGTAAGATGCTATGAATTCATTGAGTAAACTTATCTTTTCAAGCTGTTTTTCATTCGGCTCCATGATGTGAGGATGTTCAAGGATATTGAAGGGGTTGTTTGTTTTCACGTACTGCTGAAGCTTTTTATAGGGGAGGCCTGTTAGGCTTGTCAGTCCTTTTAAAAAATTTTCGGTGTGTTGCATTTCCTGTTTCATGTTACGCTTGCCTCCCTTCTTCATCAAACATCGCAATGACGGATTTTATACTTTTCAACTTCTCACAAGTCTCAAAAAGAAAATCAAGTGATTCAAGATTTATAAAAAAGTTTCTTATCCCCATGCTCTGAAAGCATTTGTGAATTTTTTCTTTTGTGTTATCATCCAGGTCTAGCAATTTAGCCAGTAAATCTACACACTTTGAGTATTCTGTATTCCTTATTTCTTTTAAATTCATGAATTATCCCGCCTTTCATTTGATTAGTTTTACAAATTATATATTCCTTTTTGGTATTCTCCCTCTGAAGATCGGAATCTTGTATAGGGGTATATATGCTAACCTTCAATAAGTTGTGTAAATAACTGCTGATACTCATCTTGCATTAGCTCACTTAACAATTCGATCTGTTCAGAATTGAAGTGGTATTCGACAATCATATCAACATGTGTTTTTGAGATTAAATCTATATGCAGGATTGTTTCTATAGTGGTAATAGTCTCCTCAACCTCGTTGCCGTCCTCATCTTCGGTAGTAACGGTTTCCTCATGCTCAATTGTTTCTATCCAATAGTTAACATGGTTCATATCCCAGAAGGTGCTGCGCAAGATGCCCGCCTTTGTGTCATCAAGAGTTGCTACATCCATACCATTATCGGGATCAGCAGCAGTCTTGATGGCATAAACAGGCAATATTTCTCGCCAGTTGTTAACGGTAGTACTGCTCCCGCTATTGGAGGACAACTCAAGCGTATCATGAGGATTTTCAGCCTTTATCTGCTCGATTTTTGAATAATATTCTTCATTAAGCTGTTGTACTACCTCTGTCATGCTCGGCATATTTTCACCTGGGCTTTCATTGGAGAAGAATACTCCGAAAACCGATCCTAACAAAAACCCTGCAAGACATATTACAAGAACAATAATGAGCACTACCCATCCACCTGCAGCAATGAGAGCAATCGTTCCTTTCACAGCTAAAATGATTGCTTTAATGGCAGCTATCATTGCTTTTACCGTCATCTTTGCCGTAAAAGCCGCAGCTCTCGCTGCTGCCCTTGCCGCCTGTACCGCCCTCTGGGTAGCCTGTGCAGTTTTAACTGCGGCTTTTGCTGCTGCCTGTGATGTTTTAATGGCGGTTTTAGCAGTGCGTTTAGCAGTTTTAACCGATTTTTTTACTGTCTTGACTGTACCTTTAGAGACTTCCTTTATTGTCTTAATGCTGGTTTTAGCAGATTGCTTAACGGTGTGGCCAGTTTTTCTATAAAAGTATGTATTTCGTCTTAAAGCGTTTCCAGTCGGTCTGGGTACTGGATGTTGAGGGGAGTGTGTAGTTATATGCCCGGACGTTTGTCTTGCCTGCGTCCGGAAAGTTCTTCTTGCCTCCGGGATTGAACTGAACTTAGTTAATTGTGGATTCACTCTGCTTTGAACAAACCAGCGTTTTCTTGCTTCATCTGGTTTTGATAGAGTAAATTTTCTGTTTGCAATTTCTTTTGACCTCATTTGAGAAGAATTCTGTTTATTAGCCTTGTTCGATATAATTTGAGTATTTTTCTGCTTTGCTGCATCCTTAACTTTAACCGGAGCATAATTTTGTTGCGTGGTTTGATGTGCTTCTGGTCGGGCAGCATTTCTTTGAACTAATTCCTTTGTTTCGCTCTGTGACGACTGGTGAACATTATCGGTGTTATGGGTATCAGAACAAGTGGAATCATTATCCTGCGCCTTACGGTTTTCGATTTTTTCTATTACTTTCTTGCCGTATATTTTCGCTATATGTTCACCTTTACGGGTGATGTTTTTTGCACCGTCACTGACAAT
>Ga0134105_1002424_pt1 | contig 10369 bp, 10 predicted proteins | sample 16_3_2metaG_FD_94457 | JGI IMG/M metagenome (GOLD analysis project Ga0134105, IMG submission 94457) | Switchgrass degrading microbial communities from high solid loading bioreactors in New Hampshire, USA - 16_60_3.3_214_A3 metaG | ecosystem: Engineered > Bioreactor > Semi-continuous > Anaerobic... | reverse complement strand
TTGGTGACGTCATCGTCTTCCTGGATGAACAGCTCAATGATGGCGGAGCCCAGGATATGTCCCGCGTCATTGAAAACGGCCTTCAGCGAGCCATTGAGCGCAATCAGCTGATTGTAAAGGACCGGCGTCACAAGGCTTAAGGCCGCTTCCACGTCCGCCATGGTATAAAGGGGTTCTACCAACGGTCCGCCGGCACGCAGGTTCTTCCGGTTTGTCCATTCGGTTTCCTTCTCCATAATGGAAGCGCAGTCTCTCAGCATGATGGGCAGCAGATCCGCAGTGGCATCCGTGCAGTAGATTCTACCCCTGAAGCCCCGCTTGACCAAAAGGGGGATCCTGCCGCAATGGTCTATATGGGCATGGCTTAATAACACACATTCGATTTCTTCGGGATTGAAATCAAAGGGATCCCAGTTCAGTTGCTCCAGTTCATTGCTTCCCTGGAACATGCCGCAATCCAGCAGGACTTTATGGTCCTGGGTTGTTATCAGGTGGCAGGAGCCTGTTACTGAGGTGGTAGCACCCAAAAACTTAATCTTCATCTTCCCAAAATCCTCCTGTGCGGGTCCATTACGTTATCGCCGGATATATCTGATCCGACAGGAATATCCGTCACTTAAATATATACCATTTCAAAATGCCCTCTTATCCGGCATGTGCTGTTGAAGCCGGCGCATCTACTAAAGCATAACATATTTTTGTGGAAAAAACGAATGACGGAGATCCCGCATACCGTGCTTTTTGTAAAAAGGCTGCGGTTTTCATCCATGAGAACAGCCGAAGGCGTCGCCATACTGGCGGCGGCGCCCGATATCGCCGAGGGGTAAAGATCGAATGCTCGATAACGCTTCCCAGGCATTAACAAGAAATCCTTCAGGCAAACCTGGATGACGCGTTATCCTGTATCGAACAGACGGTTTCAATACCTGCCGGGTGCCATAACCCCGGCGTGCCTCATCATAAAGAAGGCGCCTTTACGGCGCCTCGATCAATTGAACTTCCATAAAGGTGTCGGCATATTTGGTGCCCGGATAGACACTCAGAATTTTGATTGTCACATCCCGCGTTTCCACAACTTTTCCGAAATTAAGGGTCTGGAATCCTGTGGTATTGTTTTTGAGGTCAAAAGTGTAGCTGGAACCGTTGGAGAATATGACCTGAACCTTCCTGGCGCGGCTGTATTCCCGATATGTCTGCGCGCTTTTGGCATAACCGTTGATGATTTTTATCCCTTTAAGCTTCATGGGTTCCGTATACAGAGTGGAGCAATCATACTTGGCCAGCCCCTCCTCCGATACCGGTAGTTTAACCTGTCTGAGTTTATAAATCTGCACCCAATCGCCTGCCGTGCAGGTATAATATTGTGATTCCGGTCCCCTTGTGGACACGTCGTTGTCGATTACGCTGCCGGAGTTTGTGAATAAAGAACTTCTTGCGGCCAGTTTAACGCCCGGGTCTGAAGAAACGATGTACCTGTTTGCCAGTTTATCAAAATCCTTATCCGTACGAATCCATTGCAGGGGTTTCATGCAGTATGACTGGAAGTCGTTGTAAAGCATCTGGGCTACCTGGATGAGCTCGCCGGTTACCAGATCTTTCACATACAGCCCATCCTTATAGCCGCGATCTTTGTACAGCCATAAGGTTCCCACATACAAACCAATGCCGTCAACATCCTGATCTCTGCGATACGCCACATACCTGCCGTCAGGCGACATATAGGGCTCATAGTAATAGGAACCGACCTGTACTATTTTCTTGGTATTCAGATCATAATAGAACGAACCCTCATAGGTATAAAACAGTATCTTCCCGGACGAGTGCCATTGTGTCAGGTAAAGCGCGTTGTAGTCTGTTTCAAACATGAATTCTTCCTGAGGTTTCCCCGTAAACGCATCGCGTATTTGCACGACGATCTTGCCGGGTTCCGTCCCCCATTTCCGGGCAGCTATCTTTGTGCCGTCGGGTGAGATGAGACCGTTGGGGAAGGTATAGATTTTTGTTTCCTTATTGTTGTTGACATCAACATGCAGCAGGTGATCCTTTCCTGTTGGCAGCAGAAGGTATTCCATGTTTGGGCTTGTGGACATGGAATCAAAATCATACCGGTACTTTCCTGCATTGTATTGATAAAGGGTCTTTTGCTGTTCCAAATCATAGACTTCAAGAATGGTGTCCCCGCCATCAACAAGATAATGGTTATGCGCCAGCAAAACCCTTTTGCCGTCTTCCGATATCCTCAGCGCATCCTTCCGCAATTCCTCCTGAAGGATAACGGTATCGGATATTTCATAATACCCTTTGATACTGCGAATGTCATCGGCATCCACAAAATAGCTGATCTGCGGAAACTCGGATGTGTATGAAAGAGGGTTGAGTCGGATCCACAAAAGATTCTTTTCTTTTCCTGCAGCGGTATTGCCGGCATTTTGCACCGGTTTTTCGGTCACCTCGCCGGCAGCGAGCACAGGGGCAGATGAGAGATCCGTATCTGGAACATGGATGATCTCGCTGTCTGCAAAAACACAGTTAACAAGGATAAAAAGACTTATAAGCGCGAACAGTAAAAAAACTCTGATTCTCCCCATAAGCATATTTCCTTTCCCATTACGATGCAGCCTCTCAGGGCTTTTCCATCCGGTTATACGGTGATAGACTTCGGCATGAGATCGCTGCCGCAAGGGCAAGAATGGATATGTGCAATTGATTAATGTGTTATTGCCTGCATCCTGAACCGGCGTGACAAAAGGCAACAAGCTGTTGATGCCATCCTATCCCGCGGTTATCTTATGGTATGCCATGTTATTGGGCAGGTCTTCTCGGTTCACATTGAAAATTGTATATAGACTGTTTGAATGTGTCAATATATTCTAATGAAGGTATTCCAGGTGTTTTATATCAGAAAACGGCGATCGGGAAGTATCCTGGTATACGGCTTAAGCCAAAGCGCAACTTCCGGATTTTTTACAAGGCGGATTCAAGGGAAACTGGTCGATTATATCCTGTAAATTCCGGACAATTAATGTTATGATAAAAGCAAAGACGCGATAGAAAGGATGGTGGCGATGAATTCCTTTACGTTTTATTCACCGACCAAAGTGATTTTCGGGAAGGACGCCGAGATGCATGCAGCCAGGGAGATTAAAGCCTTTGGCGGAACCCGGGTTATGGTTGTTTATGGCGGGGGCAGTGTTGTGAAGAGCGGTTTGCTGCAAAAAATCACCAAGCAGCTTGAGGATAACCAAATCCCGTACACCACGTTAGGGGGTGTCAAGCCCAATCCCCTGCTGTCCCTTGCCAGGGAAGGCATCAAGCAAGCCCTTGAATTCGGAGTCGATTTCATATTGGCCGTGGGCGGCGGCAGCGTTATCGATACGGCAAAGGCCATAGCCCATGGCGTTGCCAACCCGGATATCGATATATGGAAGTTCTGGACCAGGGAGGCTGTGGTTGAGAAAAGCCTTCCGGTAGGTGTTGTCCTTACCCTGTCGGCGGCGGGTAGTGAGACCAGCGATTCGGCTGTGATCACCAATGATGAGACCCGATCAAAACGCGGACTTAGCACCGACTTCAACCGCCCGCGCTTTGCCCTCATGAACCCGGAACTGACCTATACGCTCCCCAAGTACCAGATCACATGCGGCATTGTGGATATCATGATGCATACCATGGAACGCTTTTTCTCGCCGGAACTGGGCAATGAGCTCACCGACGAGATAGCGGCATCCCTTCTGCGGGTGATGATTAAAAACGGCCCTGTTGCCCTGGAAAATCCCACCGATTATCACGCCATGAGCGAGATCATGTGGTGCGGAAGCCTTTCCCATAACGGCCTTACCGGCCTTGGCGGCAAGGGGGACTTTGCCACGCACCAGTTGGGCCATGAACTCAGCGCCATGTTTGATGTAGCCCACGGTGCCAGCCTGTCCGCAGTTTGGGGCTCATGGGCCCGGTACTGCTTCAATGTCAATCCGGAGCGGTTTGCCCAGTTTGGACGGATGGTATGGGGAATCGCTGAAGGAAGTACCGAGGCCATCGGCAAAGCTGCCATTGAGAAGACAGAAGCCTTCTTCGCCTCAGTGGGAGCGCCCACATGCTTTTCGGAATTGGGCATCGGCGTCCAGCCGGACAAGGTTGTCCAGGAACTGGCCGATCGGTGTGTATTCTTTGGCCAGCGCACCATCGGGAGCTTCAGGGTGCTGGGCCGCGACGATGTCTACCAGATTTATGCCATGGCCAACAAATAGACGATTCTTCCGCATAAGTTCATCCCCTGCCCTAACGCGCAGGGGATGTTGTTTTTTTGAGGAAGTGACAAGTGCCGGGAAAGGGTGCGGAACTAAAGGTCGGGCCTCCGTAACCATGTTGCCGGGACAAGAATACCATGTAGTATCTGAGCAAAAAAGGAGGTCATGCAATGGATTACAATACCGCACTCGAGCTTTGCAAGAGAAACAGCTATAGCGTATGGCCGACCGAGATCACCCACAAGAAATGCAAGCCCAATCCCCCGGCGCAGACCCATACTCATGAATTTACCGCTTCCACCGAACTGGAGCTCCAGGGCGATTTAAGGCATAAACACCGTTTTGCCGGTGTGACCGGTGAAGCGATACCTGTTGGCCAGAACCATTTCCATAGAATAAAGGTGAACACCACCTTTGATGTTGGGCACTTTCATGAAGTCATCCTGAAAACCGGATTGGGTATCACGGTCAATCCCGAAGCGCCGCCTGACGAACAGATGCACATCCATTTTGTGGAAGGTGAAACCACGGTGAACGGTGTTGTTCTCCACGACCATGACGTGCGGTTTGTGACGTTGGCTGCCCCCAACCCGCCGTCAATGCAGAACTAAGCTTTTTGCGCCAAGGTCTCCCGGATGAAAGGAGGCCTTTTGCTGTGCGTTTTTTTCTTCATCCAGTTGGCAGAGGGACATGTAACCAAGTAAGCCGTCTGGTGTATAATATACAGGAACAGGGGAAGGAGCGTGCAGTGAAATGGGCGGTAAAAGAAAAGCCTTAGTACTGGGGATGGCCAGGAGCGGCTATGAAGCCGCTAAATTTCTGGCCGATAAGGGATACCGTGTTGTGCTCAACGATGCAAAGGCAGACCAGAATCCGGATCAGGTGAAGGAGCTTGAGACGTTGGGCGTGGAAGTGGTCCTTGGGAGCCATCCTGAGCATTTGCTGGATGAATCCGTGTCTATCATGGTGAAGAACCCGGGCATTCCCAATACCCATCCTTATGTAGAGAAAGCCATAAGGCTCAATGTACCTGTCATTAATGAGATGGAGCTGGCTTACCGCTACTTCCCTAATGGAGTGACCATTATCGGGGTTACCGGCACCAACGGGAAGACCACGACCACCACGCTTATTTATAAGATGCTGAAAGCTGCCTCAAAGCCGGCCTGGCTTATGGGCAACATCGGTTTTCCCGTGTGTTCCTTCGTTTCACGGCTGAAGGAAGGCGATATCGCCGTCATGGAGGTATCGGATCACCAGTTATGCAATGTGGACAGGTTCAAGACACATATTTCGGTCATGACCAACCTGTATGAAGCCCATCTTGACTTCCATGGTTCCTATGAAGCGTACAAGGCTGTGAAGAAGCGGGTATTCAACCACCATACCGAAAAGGACATCGCCATCCTCAACCTGGACAACAAGGAAGTACTGGACCTCACCCGGGACATTCGATCCACAAAACGGTACTTCTCGTCGCATCCTGCAGATCAGCCGGGATGCTGTATTCTTGACGGGGTGATCTGTTACAACAAGGAAAGGATCATACCCATAAGCGATGTGAAGATCAAGGGAAGGCACAATTATGAAAACGCCATGGCGGCCATTGCCGCCGTCAAGGAGCTTGGGGTGGAGAACCGGCCGATTGTGGAAGTGCTCAAAACCTTCGGCGGTGTGGAACATCGCCTGGAATACGTCCGGACCATCAAACATGTTGATTTCTATAACGACTCCAAATCGACCAATATCACGTCTACACAGATTGCCCTTTCTTCCTTTGAGCGGCCCGTCATTCTGCTTCTGGGCGGCCTGGACAGGGGACACAGTTTTGAAGGACTGAAGGATTACTTGAAATGGGTCAAGCGCATCGTGGCCTTTGGCGAAACAAGGGAGCGTATCGGGAAATTCGCGTCGGAACAGGGGATTCCATGCACCATCGTTGAAGTGCTGGATGACGCGGTTACCGCGGCCTACAATGCGTCCAGCCCCGGCGATGTTGTTCTGCTCAGCCCGGCCTGCGCGTCCTGGGATCAGTATGAGAATTTTGAAATCCGCGGCAACCGGTTCAAGGATTGTGTGAATGCCCTATGAGCACGCGCTGTCATTGCGAGTACCGCATAAGCGATACGTGGCAATCTCTCGGGCCGGGAGCCCGTAAAGCCCGGCCACTGTGCTGCACGGCTGCAAAACATCTGCTGTTCGAGCGGGGGGCGGCTGAACTCGCTGCGCTCAAACAGCAGCCGCCCGGTTCCCGCTCTCACAGGAAGTTTTGGCGCCTTATCGCAATGCGGCCTTTACCTTTACGGACTCCCTGCTTGCAAAGCTGTCATTGCGAGTATCGCATAAGCGGTGCGTGGCAATCTCTGAGAACCCGACAGCGGCTGTATAAGCAACTGAGATTGCTTCGTCGGCGGTTGCCTCCTCGCAATGACACAAGGGTCATAGCCCGGCGGAGCCATACCCGGGTTGTCACTGCGACGCAGCGTAAGTGGAGCGTGGCAATCTTCAGCTTCTTAAGAGCAACACCGCAAGTGAGTGAGATTGCTTCGTCGCATTATTGACATGCTACCAAGCAGATAAAAGGAGGGAGAGTATCTCCCTCCATGGTATACCCATTACTGGGCGATATGATAAGCCTCTATATGGTTTACGTCAGAAACGGAGCAGCCGGTTGTATTTCTCCAGGAGGCTCGGGTCTTCCACCGGAACGCCTGACCGGAAGAAAAGCACCCGACCTGTTTCACTGGATGGATTCAGCAGGTTTTTTGACTTTAAAACATCATACAGGTGATTAACGGTGCCACGGTTCCCGTCAATGATGTCGATGCCATCCGGCAGGATCCGGGCCAGGGCATTGCGGAAAAACGGGAAATGGGTGCAGCCAAGGACAATGGTACCATAGCTGTTGATTTTATCCCACGGGAGAATCTCACGAAAATATTCCTCAACTTCAGGTCCGTCAAAGGTGAAGCGCTCCGCCAGTTCCACCAGTTTTGGCGCGGGAAGCCCGTCCACGATATGCTCCGGATCCACCCGGGTCACCAGGTCCCGGAACTTGACTTCACGCAAAGTCAGCGGCGTCGTGAGAACCAGAACCCTTTTGCCTCCGTTCAGGTTCCTGGCAACTGCCGGTTTCACCGCCGGTTCCATACCTATGATGGGAAAATCGTATGCTTTTCTCAAGTCTTCGACGGATGCGCTGGTGGCTGTGTTACACGCGATGACAAGCGCCTTGATCCCCTTGGACAGGAGAAATTCAACCGCTCTGAAGGCTAATTTTTTCACTTCATCCTTGGTTTTTGTGCCATAGGGCGTATTGTCAGAATCCGCATAATAGAGGTAGTTTTCATTGGGCATGAGGGCCAGCGCCTCGCGCAGCACGGATAGCCCGCCGATTCCGGAATCAAAGAACCCAATATTCATTGCCGCACCTCTTCATCTGTAATCGCCTGATTACGGAATTCCAGCCCTATCATTTTACCATATGCCACTGTCATCTCATACCATCCGCCGGTTATTTATTTCCCAACCTTTAAAAGCCCCTCCGCCGTACGGTCGGGCATGTGGAATACTTTATGGCATTTGAAAAAATCACGTTTATTCATTTAAAAAATGTCCCGGATTTATTACGCGCATTGTATTGTAATCATTACAAAAGTGGTATATACTATATACAACAGATTCCATGATCTGGGAGGTATAGGTTATGACCGAAGTAAACAAATTACATAGAGTGGACGAAACTAACAATCATAACAATAACATTGTAAGCGAACAAATCTGCTGTTCGCCCGAGTTTTCAGAAGGCTGCAAGGACCTGGAGTACGACCAGCCGCTGGAAATGCCGGACAGCAAATGATAAATTATCAGGGTTTTCCGACAGCCATTAAGCCAAGCACAAAACGAATAATGACCTTTCCGCGACCGGGCTTTGCAATCCGGCGCGAAATCGTGTTGTAGACAAGCTTTTCTCATTATTTTTCCGGAGGTGTTTTATCATGCCCGCTTTTCCGAATCCATTTCAAGGCAATATTCCAAGAAAACTAACCAAGGAAGAACTTATCCAGGCCATCAGGCTGGATATCGCCGGCGAACTGGAAGCCATTTTTCTCTACGATGCCCATGTTCAGGCAACCGATGACGAGGTGGCCAAAAAGATCATTGCGGACATCCGTGATGAGGAGAAGGCCCATGTGGGCGAACTGATGGCGCTGCTAAGGCTGCTGGATCCCAAGGAAGCAGAGTTGTTCGCATCCGGCGAAGAAGAGGTCCGTGAAATGCTTGCCGAACTGGGAATTAAAGAACCGCAGCTCAATACTCAGGATAATGGAGGCGCCACCGTTGGCAGCCTGATTGGGAAATAGGTAACCGCAAAGGAGGGTATGCATATGGATTTCTTGTCAAGAGAAGCATCCCCGCTTCCCGAGGCGTTATGGAAACAGATCGATGCCACGGTTGTCAGAGCGGCAACCAGGGTACTCATAGGCAGAAGGTTTTTAAAGCTTTTCGGTCCTCTTGGTATCGGAGTGGAGCATATTTCAGTGGATGACGCGGATAATGTGGAACAGGTTGCAGAGGACGGCCTTATCACGACCCGCGGCAGGAAGGTCCTGGAGATCCCCATGATCTATGACGACTTCCTCCTGTATGCCAGGGATCTGGAAGCCGCGGAGCGGTCGGGTTTCCCGGTGGATCTCTCTAAAGCCGCCGCTGCGGCCGAAGCTTGTGCCCTGAAAGAGGACAAGCTGATCTTTTTCGGGGACAGTCGGGTTGGATATGACGGATTGCTCACGGCTCCCGGCGCCAACAAGATTGAAAGGAAGGACTGGAGCACCGGCGAGAACGCTTTTACCGATATTGCCGCGGCAATTGAACTGCTCACGGAAAAAGGCATCTATGGTCCATACGCCCTTGCCCTGAGCCCGGACCTGTATATGCAGATGCAGAGGCTCCAGCCGGGGACCGGACTCCTCGAAATTGACAGGGTGAGCAAGCTTGTGGACGGGCATGTCTTCAAATCTCCGGTCCTGGGAAGGGGCAAGGCTGTTCTGGTGGCTTCCGACGAAAGAAATATGGATCTCGTGGTTGGACAGGATATGGCCGCGGCCTATCTGGAACAGACCGAACTCAACCACAGGCTGCGCGTGCTGGAGACCGTGCTGCTCCGCATCAAACGCAGCCAGGCCATCGTTGTGTTTGAATAAAACAGAGGCGGTTCGACCGCTTAACAGCCTGCGGGCTGGAATTAATGGGGAAAGGAGAGGTCATTATGTCTATTGCATTTTACCGCTGCGAAAAATGTGGGAATTTCGTTGCGCTGCTCAAAAAGGGAGGAGGAACCCTGGTCTGCTGTGATCAGGAAATGACCCGCCTTGAAGCCAATACGACAGACGCTTCAAAGGAAAAGCATGTTCCCGTTATTACGAAGGAGAATGGCAAGATCAAGGTGGCTGTCGGCTCCACCCTGCATCCCATGGTGCCTGAACATTACATTGAATGGATCGCCCTTGTTTCCGGCGACAGGCTGGAATTCAAGTACCTGAAGCCCGGCGAGGAACCCATAGCCGAATTTGACGGGGCTGAATCTGGTACGGTTTATGAGTACTGCAATATTCACGGCCTTTGGAAAGCGGACTTCTGATTCTCCGCTTTTTGGCCGGATTTTCGCGATATAGCAATAAATAATGGAAAATGGAGGGGTTATTATGGCAGTAAAAAATGCGATGACAAACGATTTTCTTCATTCGGCATATGGCGGCGAGAGCATGGCCCACATGCGTTACCTCATCTGGGGCAAAATGGCGGAAAAAGAAGGGTTCCCGAACATAGGCAGGCTCTTTGAAGCAATCGCCTATGCCGAACAGGTTCATGCCAGCAACCATTTCAAGGAAATTGGCGGCGAAACCGCCGATGCGACAGTGGTAGCCGGCGCCGTATTCGGAGTGGGCAAGACCGTTGACAACCTGCAGGGCGCCATCAACGGCGAGCTCCATGAGGTCAACCAGATGTATCCGGTTTATCTGAATGCCGCCGAGTTCCAGAAGGAAGAGGGGGCCAAACGTTCCTTCCACTTTGCGCTGGAAGCTGAGAAAATCCATGCCGAACTCTTCAAGCAGGCCCAG
>Ga0134105_1002420_pt1 | contig 10394 bp, 13 predicted proteins | sample 16_3_2metaG_FD_94457 | JGI IMG/M metagenome (GOLD analysis project Ga0134105, IMG submission 94457) | Switchgrass degrading microbial communities from high solid loading bioreactors in New Hampshire, USA - 16_60_3.3_214_A3 metaG | ecosystem: Engineered > Bioreactor > Semi-continuous > Anaerobic... | reverse complement strand
TGGCGAGACCGACCAGAAATTGCTCGGTCCTACCCGTGGCGGTGGTGAGTTTGTCGCAACGGCCACAATCCGCGACATCGAATATGACGGCAGCAAGGGCAAGACAAAGGGTATGCAGGTTGTAGATGACATAACGGCACAGTTGAACGTAACAAGCCTCAATGCATCCATGGACACATTGAAGATGGCGCTGCCCTTTGCAAAATATGACGATGTGACCGGAAAGTTGTCAGTAGGAAGCGATAGCGTAGGAGTTATACCTGACGAGGCATATCTTAAAAACATAACTATGTTTGCGAAGACCGTCAAAGGCGAATACAAAAAAATAACGCTATATAATGCCTTGTCGGAAAACGGTCTGACATTCGCGGCTGCACCCAAGGCCGAGGGCACGATTGCATTGAATGTATATGCACATTGGGATGCAACTGATGATACAAAGAATCTGTTTGAAATTGAAGATGTTGAAAGCATTGAATAGGGCGGGGAAACCTGCCCTTAAATTTTAGGAGGGATAATATGCTTACATTGAAACAGGGCCTGAAACTATCTGCCATAATCGACAAACTCGACTTGAAAATAACAGATCCGAAAGCCGATGCCAATAAAGTCGGCGCAGACCTGATGATGCAGATAATATCAAAAGCACATAAAGCAGAACAGGAAATCTATGCTTTTGTGGCCGAGATCAATGGAATCACGCCGCAGGAAGCGGAAAATGTTGACCTGGCGCAGTTCGTGAAGGAACTGGTTTCCGATTCCGGAGTGGCGAGTTTTTTCAAATCTGCGGTCAAGTCAAAGGACCGCGAATAGCAGAACTGCTCTCAAAAACCTACAATCCACAGCTTATTGAGGACCTTCCGTTGTCCGTGGCTGTGGATTTTTTGGTATATGCCATTGAGCAAGAAAAGGAACAGGCAGCATGGGAACTTTGGACTAATATGTATCCATTCATGGCCCTTGAATGGCTCAAACCAGTCAAGTTTGACGAGTTCAAACGGAACCTGTTCAAGCGGCAATACCAGTATACTCAAAAATCTGATGATGAAATCATGACCGAAATGATGAAAGTTGTGGCGGCGCACGAAGGCAGGTGAGGCAATTGGAGATATTCAAGCTATTTGGTTCCATTTTTGTGGATACCGCTGAAGCGGAAAAATCAATATCAAAGACTGAAGAAAAGGCCGAGAGTTTCACATCCAAACTCGGTAACGGCATAAAAACCGCCGCGAAGTGGGGTACGGCAATCGTTGGCGGGGCGTCGGCGGCCGTAGGCGGCATCCTGGCACTTACAAACAAGACCGCAGAATACGCCGATGAGATTGACAAGCTCTCCGAGCGTACCGGCATCAACCGGGAAGAACTCCAGCGCTGGAAGTATGCTGCCGCACAGTCCGGGGGCGATATCGGCAAGCTCGAGGTTGGTATAAAGAAGCTATCTGACGTCATGGATGACGCCATGAACGGAAATAAAAAAGCCGCCGAGGCGTTTCAAAAGCTAGGAATAAGTCTCACGGATGCAAACGGCAAAGCCAGGAGTACCGAGGCGGTCTTTGAGGATGTCATGAAGACCCTGGCTGATATGGAGCAGGGCGCTGAAAGGAACGCGCTGGGTAATGACATACTTGGTAAATCATACACAGAATTGCTACCCCTGCTAAACGCCGGAAGCGAAGGCATACAGGAACTGAAGAACCGAGCCGATGAACTCGGTATTGTTATGTCCGAGGATGCCGTCAAGGCAAATGTTACCTTCGGCGATACATTGCAGGACATCAAAGAATCGTTTGGCGGCATTGTGAGAGGTTTGACAGATTCATTCCTTCCCATGATGCAGCAGTTTGCCGATTTTATCGTTGCCAATATGCCAATGATACATGAGATGCTGGACAATGTTTTTAGTGGCCTTGGCGAAGCGGTCACCGCAGTGCTGCCGATTCTCATGGATATGATTCAAAACGCTTTGCCACCGCTGATTGAACTATTTAGCGAGATTGCCACGAACATTCTGCCAGTTTTAATAGAGTTATTTGGTAATATTATTGCCGATGTATTACCTGTTCTTATCAGTCTATTTACCGATATTATCAAAGAAATTGTGCCTGTTTTCATACAGTTACTCGATGTCGTTGTAAAGAAAGTCTTGCCTCCATTGCTGGATTTATTTTCAATCCTTATTGTCGATATACTGCCTCCATTGATTGAATTTTTCGGCGAAATCATCAGTACACTGCTACCGCCATTGATTGAACTTTTCAGCGAAATCATGGACGCAATCATGCCGGTGCTGATAGAACTTTTTAACACATTTGTGGAGGTTGTTCTGCCTCCGTTGATGGAGCTCATTGATGAGATAGTGCATGTCATTCTGCCTCCGCTGCTCGCCATATTCAACGAACTGGCAAAGGCAGTATTACCGCTTGTCATGACAGTATTTGAGGCTATGTTACCTGTCATAGAACCTATCATGAACACGATATCGGCTGTAATAAAGACAGTGTTGGCACTCATCAAGGGTGATTGGGAAGGTGTCTGGAACGGCATAAAGGACTTCTTCTCCAACATATGGGACGCCATCATAAAGGCCTTCGAGGGATTTGGCAAGATCTTTGAGAACATCTTTGAGGGCATAAAAAATATAGTGCTTGGAATTTGGGACGGTATTATAAGCGGAATTAAGGCCGCCATAAACTTTGTTATCGAGGGCATCAACTGGTTCATTCGGGGTCTGAACAAGCTCAAAATTCCTGATTGGGTTCCTGTGGTCGGCGGCCTTGGCCTGAATATCCCGGAAATCCCCCTGCTTGCCCGAGGTGGCGAGATCACAGAAACAGGTCATGCTATTGTTGGTGAGGTGGGGCCTGAGCTTCTAGAGTTGCCGAGAGGCGCAAAGGTAAGGCCCTTGGATATGCTTGGTGGTGTTGATTATGAGCGTCTTGAGGCGTCTATGTACACGTCATTCTTTGACGCTTTCATTGACGCCATGAAGTCTCTTGGCAAGGGTGAAATCAGGATAGACATTGACGGCAGAACATTGGCACGAGAAATGATACCTAGAATCATTGCTGAAAATCAGCGTATGGGGGTGGCGACAACATGAGTAGGATATGGTTAGGGCTACACGGGAACGAGCAATTATTGCCGGCGATGGGTAGGAAGTTATCAGTCGAAGATTTTGAAATCACAAACGAAAATCGAACGGCAAGCGGGAAACTTGTTAGGGACGTAACAGCAGTCAAAAAAAGATTCAAGATTGACTATAGCTTTGTAACAAATGACATTTTGACGCAGTTGCGGCAATTGTATGAACTGGGCATAAACAACAATTTGAACTTGAAAATTGAGCAGGAAGACAGCAGCATAGACGAATACGAAGTTGTATTTAGGCCATTTTCCCGCTCACGCTATTTAATTGGCAATAAATGGTTTTGGGAAGGTATTAGCATTGAACTTGAGGAGGTATAGCTATGGCAAGAGTAAGCTTAGCCCGGCAGCAATTAGCCGATACCGGACTCACTGCAGCCTATTCGCCGGCAGCAGCAGAAGGCCACAAAGTAGAAAACGATGGGAGAGTAATCCTCCATGTTCGCAACTATAGCGAGGACGACATAACAGTCACAATTCTTTCCGGCTACGTCAGGGCCGGTTTGAAACTGGCAGACAGATTTGTGACGGTCGGGGCGGGAGAAGAGAAGTTTATAGGTCCGTTTGAACCCGATGTGTATAACCAGAGTGATGGAGGCAAGGATCATATATACATTGATTACAGCGCTACCCCAGAGGGTGTGGAAGTGGCTGCAATATTGTTTCCTGGCAAATGAGGTGGTATAGGTGTATCCAGTAACACAAGATTTTCTTGACAAGATGAAAGCTGACAGGCGGCACATAGAGGCCCGGGTTGTGATAGACTACACAGACCCATTTATTGATCAGTCGATTGAGATTGAAGCCAGCGAACAGGCTAATGTATCATACCCGCAGCAGTCCGCCGACAGCGTGGACCAGACCACCCGCAAATACGCCTGTCTCGACGGTACCTGGGACCTGACTTCGGGCGAATACCACCTTGCGCCATCAGCGGACCAGCTCACACAACAACAGTTCGGCTGGTGGGGAGCACAGTTTGCCGACCAGGACGGGTATTTTGCGGAGCCTTACCCAACATTGACCGTCACACACTTGCCCCGACCAATACGGCAACTTAAGGTTGTAGGCGACACAGCCCGGGAAGAATACCCCGTGGACTTTACAATCAAGCTGTACGCTCAGGACGATACCTTGCTTAAAACCGAAACAGTCACAGGCAACGACCAGGTAAGCTGGCAGAAGGCGTTAGAGCCGGAGGTCCTTGACGTGGCAAAACAGGAACTCGTTATCACCCGATGGAGTTTGCCCGGTACTTGTGCCAAAATCGTTGAGTTTTTCACATCGATTCGTGAAGTCTACGAAACCGGCGACTTGGTAAGCCTGCGGCTGCTGGAAGAACGTGAAGCGTCACAAGGCAGTTTGCCTGTTGGCAACATATCAGCAAACGAAGTCACGATTGTCCTGAACAACGAGGACAAAAAGTTTGACATAGACAACGAACAATCGCCCTTGAAAAACTTGCTCAAACCTAACCGACGCATACAGGTGTGGATTGGGGCGGATATAGAAATCCGCTGGGAACAGTTGGCCGGCAAGACCTGGGGCGAGTTGAAAGAAGGTGCTCTGGCATGAATACATGGGAACAACTGAAAACGGAAGTATGGAAGTTATTTAGGAAGTTAACATGGGGTCAGCTGAAATGCGGTGATTTGAAGGATTTACTGGTATACAAAAATATTAGATACAGGGAGCTTGACGAACAGTATTATTGTAGCGAACTTGGCGCCCAATACGAATACAGGGAGCTGATATAATGAGAACATTGATCTTAGGCGAAATACGAAGAATCGGTATAGAAGTATATAGCACTCTTGGAAACGACTTTGATATAGATTCTGCAGAATACGAGGTCGTGGATTCGAGGCAGGAAGTCATAGCTTCCGGAGAGCCGAGGATTGAAGACAAGAAAATTACAATGCTATTTAATACCCTGGAATTTGGTCCGGGGCGTTTTTATTTAAACATTAAGTACGACATCATGGACGAAACCCTGAAAGCCAGAATTCAAGTAAATGTGGTGGAATAAGTGAATTACACAGATGTAGAACAGGATGTATCTAATATCAGCAAGGTCCTGACCAATCAAAAACCTTTTGAAGCCTAACAGGAGAATCAAAGTATATTTGGGCACAGAAATTGAAAGAACCTGGAAAAGCATATCAAATAAAACTTGGGAAAATCTCAAGGGAGGAATAATATAGCATGAAGTATACGCAAAACTATAATTTTAGAAAGCCGGAGGATATAGATCCGGTGGATATTCAAGACCTGAACTACAATGCCGATGCAATAGACGGAAAATTGAAAGAAATAGAAGGTACTCTTGCCGCAAAGGAAACTCCTACTGGTGCTCAGGCTAAAGTAGATGCACATGAGCAAAAAGCAGCACCCCATAGCGGCCATGAAACACCATCCGGAGCACAGGCAAAAGCTAACGCTGCACTAGCTGAAGCAAAATTGTACGCCGAAAACGTTGCTATCAGTTCTGCTAATAGTGCATTAAATAATGCTAATAATTATACAAATCAAGTCGCGGTAGAAATAAATCAGAGAATAGATGAAACCCGGGTAAAAGTTATAAATGTAGAAAAAAACATATCAGATATAAGCAAAGCTTTGACTAATCTGAACCCGAACCAGGAGGTAAAACAATCAATATCCGGTTACGGCGTGCTAACTCTGCCTAAAAACGCCGCACAAGGGCAAGTTAGCGTTACTGTGAAAGGTAGAACTTGGAATAATAGAGCAGGGGCAGGAGACACATCTCCACAGACAATTGAGAATCTTGATAGCACAAAAACCTATCTGCTCATAAAAACCGATGGCGGCACTGTCAATGTGGATGGAGTAGATACCGCTGTCCCTGCAAAAATAACAGGTAAGACTAGCACAGTATTAACCTGGGCAAGCGGCAAAATTGCATTATATGAGTTATCGACAGAAGAAGCAGCACTAACAGAAGCACAACTGGGAGCAAGGTATCACTATGTAAGCGGCACTAAATCTACACTTAGTGGTGCTGTCGTTGCAAAAGATACAGAAGAAAATGAAACTGGTAAATTTTACTATAACGGAATATATCGCAGTCTGCCCAACGGAGTAAAGGATGAAATTAGCTTAAGTGAGCGGAAACTGATTAAGAGGGTAAGTAATGAACATATAATTACGCTTAACGATTTTGACAGTTTTTCTACGCCCGATACTTGGAATATGGGTATTTGGTATATAAAGGCATTACCTAATCAAAATACTAGCTTAACTGACAACCTTGGTTTTGGAAAATTTCATATAAACGGCATGCGAGAAATTTTGTATTCTGGAAGAATTAGTGCAACTCCAACTGAAACAGAATTTGTTTATTATGTTTATACATCTGGAAACTTAGTAATAGGTTACCCTAAAACATTAACTCCTGAAGAAGCAAGAAATATAATAATTGGAACAAAGCTAATTTATCAGTTAGCACAGCCTATTGAAACCAATGTTCCTGCTCAGATGCTAACCGGAGGACCTAATCACACCGTTATGTGGCTGCCTGAAGTACCTGACGCAGGAGTATACAATAATGGAATATCCATATTGAGACAAGATTTACCCATCAAGGGACTTAAGAAACTATTCAAGATTGATTTCTATACCGGAGAAGAGATTGAGCTTGACGTAACCAAAGCTATGATAGCGGTCGATAAAAAGTCATTTACTCATCCTGACTTAACAAATGATGATATTACATTTTTTGTATATGAATATCCGCTGGAACTGAGCACTTTACCTGAAATGGTTGTGAAATATTATGACAGTAGATATGTAGTTCAGGATACTCAAAACGGAAAGATGTATACTTGGAAGATAGTAAGCACAAACGGAGTAGCTTCCATTCAATTAACGGAAGTGGTCTAAGGTGAACGATGTAATTTTAAATGCACTTTTAGCCCGTATAAAGGCAGGGCAAATGACAATAGAACAAGCACCTATGCCTTATCAAGGAGAGCTTCAAGCAAGACTAGAACAAGAAGAATCGGAGGAATGATGCTATGGCGACATGGCATGAAGTGAAGTTCAGGCAAGAGTGGGTGCCTCTTGGGACGTTTTGGTCTTTAGATTGGGACAGCCCGGATGACAGCTTGGAGGCGACCGTCGTTGCCCGTGACCGGATGGAATTACTCAGGAAAAGCACATTCCAGACGTCGCAGGTTTTGACCAACAAGAGCCTGTATGAGCTTGCTGAAATAGTACTGCAGGATGCAGGGCTCACCAGCGACCAGTACATCATTGACCCTGCTTTGCAATCAATCATCATTCCATATGCCTGGTTTAACCCCGTGGCACATAGGGAAGCGTTGCGGATAATTGCTGAAGCTGGACTTGCGGCAGCATTTCAGAACCGGGATGGGAGAATACAGATAGAGAGTTTCTTGATTTCCGGCGATGAACCGGTATTGGAAATAACGGAGGATGATTATTTCCCGCCTTTGAGGGCACCGAGCCGGCAGGACCAGGTAGCCAATGAGATTATTGTCGATACCCAGCCCTTGAGACCGGTAACAACGCCGGAAGAAGTCTACAGGAGCAATGAGCCGATAACCATACCGGCAAGCAGCACCAAGACGGTGACAGCTTTCTTCAATAGCCCGCCGGTGATTGAGGCTGTTGCAAGCCTTGACAGCCCGCCGGCAGGTGTGGCAATTACCGAAGCGACATACTACGGCTGGGGCGCGAGTATCAAAATCGCCAACAGCACCGGCACGGATCAGCAGGTGACATTGGTTATACAAGGTAAGCCTTTGACCGTCCAGAACAAAGAGCGAGCTATTGCCAGGGACGAAACAAGCATAACGGAAAACGGGGTATTGAGATATGAGTTTCCCGCTAACCCGCTTGTGCAGACTTTAGCACAGGCGCAGGCTATAGCAGATGCCTTGTTGGCGAGCGTCAAGGAGCCGCGAAGGGATATAGAGGTTGAGTGGCGGGGGAATCCGGCATTGCTTTTGGGCGACAGGGTGACCGTTAAGGGCAAGGACTATCATGTGATTAGGCAGGAGATAGATTGGCAGGGCTATTTACAATCGAGATTGACAGGAAGAAAGGCATAGTGAGGTGATATATATGGCATGGCAAACACCGAAAACAAACTGGGGGCAACCAGGACAGACGGTGCCTAAAGCAGAGGACTTCAACCGAATAGAGGGTAACATAAACTATATTGAGGAAGAATCACGGACACCAAGTCAGACTGCCATACCGGCTGCAAGTGGCAAATTGTCATTGATTTTGAGTTATTTTGCGACTCAGATAAAGAAAATAACTGGCAAAACAAACTGGTATGATGCACCATCGAAGACACTTGAGGATTTGAATTCGCATTTGGCAGATTATGCCCAACACGGCGTAACAATGGGTCGTGAAAACGACCTTTATGTTGCCAAAATTAGACCGCTTTTTGGATTTACTCCTTTAGAAGTGAACTACGACGGGGATATATATGCAATAGCAGTAGATGATAACTATGTATATGTTGGCGGGGGGTGGGAAACAGTCCAAACTGTGTGGAAGCTTAATAAGTCCGACCTATCGTTGGTGAAGACGAGCGCAAACTATGGCGGTATTATTAGGGCAATAGCTACAGACGATGGATTTGTCTATGTTGGCGGGGCAGCAACCCAAACTATAAGAAAGTTGAGGAAAAGTGATTTATCACAAGTAGCTGAAAGCGCAAACTATGGCGGCATCATCTATGCTATAGCTACAGACGATGAATTTGTTTATATTGGCGGGGAAATAAACCAAACTGTAAGAGTCATAGAAAACCGCGATCTAATTAAGATTATAAGGAGGTACCAATAATGATATATGTGTTTGAGGGCGGAAGCATAGTCTATGATGGTGACACAATCACAGAAGAACAAAAAGCACAAGGTGTAGCGGTTGAAAGTCTGCCGGAGCCGCAGACGCCGCTTGATGTATCAACAGCGGTTATCGCCGCCAATGGTTTATCTTTTACGCAATAAAAGCCGGACAATTAACTATTGAGCAAGTACCGCAAGCGTATCAGGCAGAGGTACAAGCTCTCATTGATAAAGACAGCAAAGAAAGCGACGGTGCTTAAAAATGACGTGGGAAATTGCTCTTGGTATATTTGCTCTTGCGGGATTTGTAATATCTATCGTTAGCATTGCGGCTAAAACTATTCGTATACTTACACAACTCGAAACAACGATAAAAAACCTGCAATATACAGTTGACGATTTTAAAAACACGTACGAGAAAAATAAATCGCGCATCTGGGATACGCTGGACGAACACTCGGACAAGCTCGCAGAGCACGACAAAGAAATCGCTGTTATAAAACAGCGAATATGAAAGAGAACAGGAGGGGTTCTATGAATCTGAAACAATGCATTCTCACAGCAAACGACTGTTACAAAAAAGGCGAAAAAATAACAAACAGCAGACCGACAGGCATTGTCGTACACAGCACCGGAGCAAACAACCCCTATATCAAGCGGTATGTTCAGCCTTTAAAAACGGACGCCGACTATGAGAAGATTATTGCCGACATCGGTGTCAATCAGTACGGCAACCACTGGAATAAATCAGCCGCCGAAATGGGACGCTCAACCTGCGTTCATGCTTTTATCGGCAAGACCGCTAACGGGGAAATTGCTACCTACCAAACGCTGCCGTTTGATATCTGCTGTTGGGGCGTTGGTAGCGGTTCGAAAGGCTCGTACAACTACAATCCGACCGCCCGCATACAGTTTGAAATATGCGAGGATGATTTGACGGATGAAAAATATTTTAACGCAGTAATGAAAGAAGCACAGGAGTTTTGCGCTTACCTCTGCAAGACATACGGCTTCGGCGTAGATAAAATCAGTTCCCATCATGAAGCCCACCTGCAGGGATACGGCAACAATCACGCCGACTGCGACCATTGGCTCAAGAAGTTCGGTAAAAACATGGACTGGTTCCGTGCGGAGGTTCGGAAGCTGTTTGACAAACCCGCTTCGTCACAGCCCGAGCAGCCGAAGCAGGAAACCGCGAGCGATGTTGTTTATACGGTCGTAAAAGGCGACACGCTGAGCAAGATAGCGGCAAGGTATGGTACTACATATCAGAAGCTTGCGGCATATAACGGGATATCCGATCCGAACAGGATCATCGTCGGGCAGAAAATCAAAATACCGCAGACCGCTCAGCCTTCCGCGCCGGTGACGACCGCTCCGGCTCCCGCGCCCGAACCCGCG
>Ga0134105_1002389_pt1 | contig 10561 bp, 17 predicted proteins | sample 16_3_2metaG_FD_94457 | JGI IMG/M metagenome (GOLD analysis project Ga0134105, IMG submission 94457) | Switchgrass degrading microbial communities from high solid loading bioreactors in New Hampshire, USA - 16_60_3.3_214_A3 metaG | ecosystem: Engineered > Bioreactor > Semi-continuous > Anaerobic... | reverse complement strand
GTTTGCTCAAGCACTCTCACCACCTTTACCGCCTTTCAGCCACTCATTCTGGGCCTTGGCTTGGTCTGTATCTTCCAAGTACCGGACACAAGCAAAAACCGACGCATCAAACAAGTCAATACGCCGGTTTTCACCGATTTTTTCGTAATAAATCAAGTCGTCTGTCTTTTCAATGCCGTGGACGTTTTGAACGCAATACTCGTATGCCTCACTGTGCAAGTAATAAAGCTTCCCGAGTTTCGCCTTCTGCTCAATTCGCCGGAAGCCCATCGACTTGCGCCAAAAATATTGCGGTTCATCAATGATCTTAAATCCAGCTTTTTTAGCACCACGGAAAAAGTCGTGTGAAAATTTCCGGTCAAAACCAATTTGTTTAATCCGGAAGCCCATTTGACGCATCTTTTTAAACCATTCCACTACCTCAGAGATATTAGTGACGGCGCTATTTGTCATAGTAAGCCAACCGTCATCCTTCCAGCCGAAAAGTGGAATACCGTCCTCTTCGGCTTTGACAGCTGCAGCCACAATAGGAAACCAAGCATGAGTAATGATAATGGCCACATCGTTGTATTCCCCATAAAGTGCTGCTGCCGTCAAATCATGAAGTTTTGCCAGGTCAGCGCCACCGTACCAGCTGATCGGTAACCGGGCCAATTCCTCTAGCGTCCAGTTGTATTTTCGATCAGACAGCCGAAATTCGTGAATATCAAAATAAGCATTCATGGCAGCGGTGTAGATATTAAGTGACTTGGCTAAAAAGTCCTTCCGCTGCTGGGGGTCATTTTGGGCCTGTAATGCATCGTTCATAATGTCTTCCGGCCGGATAGTCACGCCATAACTTGGATTAGCCTTCTCATGCTGGATAGGATTGGTGTAATCAACATTTCCCCTTTCATCCTCATCGGCCTTAGCAATAAAAATAAAATACTGCTCGTCTTTCACCACCCCGTCCAACACTTTCTTGCAGTACTGCAAGCGCTGGTAACAAAAACTGCTCATGTCGTCACCGGCCGTGGTGATACCGATCATGAGCTTGTTAGTATAAGCTTTCATGGCTTCTTTGATAATGTTGTACTGTTTCGGCGATTTGTAGGCATGAATTTCATCAGCAATTGCGATATTACAGTTAAGACTATCCTGCCGGTCCGGGTTTGCGGCCAGCGCTTCAATGTAAATCGAACCATCCCCCAGGTCACCGGTGATAGAATGCTCTTGATTGTTGTTCAAAATCCGGAAATTCTCGGCTTCACCCATGTGGTTCAGATTAAACAAGATAAAATCAAACGCTTGTCGGGACTGCTTCAGAGCTGCGGCCACAATATAGATAGCGGCTCCCGACTTCCGACTGAGCAAAGCTAGCGCCCACGCCAGTGCGGCTACAAACCTTGTCTTGCCGTTTTTTCTTGGAACATAGATGAATGCTTCTTTGTACCTGCGCTCATTAGTGCCGGTTTTCCAAAAACCTAACAGGTTGTAAATAATAAATTTCTGCCACGGCTGGAGAAGAAAAGGTGTTCCCCGGAGGGGTATTCCGTCCAGCGCCTCGCCTTTGTCATGGATAAAGGTGCGCTCGATAATCTGGATGACGAATTCGGGGTCCTTTGTTCTCAATTCATATGCTGGATTGTCCAGGTCATCCAGAAACCTTTGGCATGCTTGAACAATCTCTTTCCCAGCTACTTTCCTACCCTCGACAATGCTCCTGGCGTACTCCAAGACAACGTCGAGGTTTTTCGCATTACTCAAGTTGCCTCAGTGCTGCCGCCAGCACCGACTGTTTTTTATTCTCGACGGTAATCCCGTCAATGGTCTTAGGATTAAGGCAGAGTCTGTCTGCGTACGCCAGTATGTCTTTGCGGAGGGATTCCAATGTAGCCACAATCGGAGCCTTTTTAGTTCCACCTTGAGCCGTCTCCACTTCATACTGGTACCCACTTTCGGCGAACTTCTTAGTCAGGATGGTGTACTGCTCCCGGAGCTCAGCATAGATTTCGATGAGCGGATCGTACTCCGGCTTGTACACTCCGAGTGACTTCATGAGCTGGATGGTCTCTTTTTTGATACCTGCTTTTGTCCTTGCGGCCACCCCTCCTCACCTCCCAAAATTTTTTGTGAAAGCCCGCTCTATTGGAAAAGGTTCCCCCGGCCCGGTCCCCAGAGGCCTGGGCTGCCAACCTCAAGGGAGGGGGGATACCCTCTCAGCCCAGCGCTTGCCAACTTCTGACAGTCCGCCGGTATTCCTATCATGCATCTTGTTGTGGCAAGCCTCGCACAAGCTGATTAGGTTCCTGCTGGCCAACGCTAAATCCGGCCGCTGGTCAATGGGTATGATATGATGAACCGTTGTTGCCGGCGTGGACTTCCCATACCGCCGACACTCCTGGCACATATATTCATCCCGGCGCAGAACATTTTCACGTTTACTTTCCCATTTAGCTGTCTTATAAAAATTCATCCCTCTCCCGCCTCGCCGCATCTCGAGTGTGCTTTTTCCTGCAAATAAATAACCCGCCTCCTCCGGCGGGCCTTTTGGAAGCTCTTTCCAGCATCAACCAAAAAGTAAAGAGCCCGAAGGCTCTTAATCTGGCAGGTTATTGATAGCATACCTGGCTTGATCCTCTGTGAATTTTTCCCCGTATTCAGAAGTCAATTGCTCAAACAGTTCTTTATCTGACATGGGCATGATTTCTAAATAAGTCATGGCCGCTTCTAAGGCTTCTTGATACCAGTCCACCTTGACGTTTTCGATGGCATACCGGGCAGCATCTTCAGGATACCCTTCACCGTACTCAGATGTAAGTTGCTCAAACAAGCCACGCTCGGAAAACGGCATTATATCGACATATTGTTGTGCAGCCCTAAGAGCATTTCTATATTCACGCGGAACGTTATCTTGGGCGTCTTGGTTTGTTACCTGGCTAGCTGGCGTTACTGTTTCGCTATTGGTAGCAACATCGTCCGATTGTGTTGGTTCACTTGCTTGCTCTTTTGAAGTGCTGCTACTTCCCTGACAACCAACAAGGATAACCGCTAACACGATCACAGCAACCAGGAGCCACCAGTTCTTCTTTAAATTCTTGTTCATGCAAATCCCTCCTTTTTGCCAATACTATTCGGCACAAAGAGAGACATTCCTTGACCAAAATTCCGACACCTTACGACATTAACACAGCCGCCCCCACCCTGGCATTCGCTGTGTACAACCCTCCGGCTAACCGGCTCTGCCCTGCTTATCTATTAATCAGCTATGATATACTCAATATCATTCGGATCGCTGATCACGAACACATCTCCATTTGGTCTGTAGCAATTGAAAAATACCACTTCTGGGAAATCTGGATATGTTTCTATCTCAATTCGTATAACTTTTTCTGTTACCCACTTGGATCTATCACAATTAAGATATTTAATTTTCATTCTATCCCTCCAAAGACAAAAGCCGCCCTCCCGGACGGCCTCCCGACACTTCTTGCATCATAGCAAATTATACCACAGACCCGTCACGAAAACGGCCAAAAAACCGTCAAAAATCCGTCAAGTTGGTGAAACGGACGGCACCCCTCCAGCCCAGCATTATCAATGCTTCCGGGGTTTGCAGATCCGTCAATTTTCCGTCAAGAACCCTACTCAAAAAATCGGGCAAATTCCGCCAGGTCGGAAGGGGAAACTTGTTGGAGATACTGCCCCACAACAGCCCGGACTTCGGCAAGTCTCCGGCCAACGGTTTCCTCGCTTATATAAAGCCGGCGACTGATTTGCTTATAGGTCATGTGCGCCCTGTACTTCATCCGGTACACCTTGCGCTGCTCCGGGTGTAGAGCCTTTATCCCCCGGGCAGCGGCATCCAAAACCGAAGAAAGGGCCGCTCGTTTTATCGCCACTTTTTCCACCCCGCTGACCGGGTCCCTCGTGTTTTGCCTGCTGAGCACAACCACCGAGGTTGAGGTTCGCGGTTCAATGGCCTCTATCTGGTCCCGCAACACCGGCATATTGTAAAGTATCCAGTCCACCATTTTGGGCGTGATGTTGGGGACAGGTTCGGCTTGCTGTGTCCTCATCCGATCACCCTCCCCGGGTAGATCTGCCGAAGAGCGCCCCTAATCCGCTTCCATCGGTCGTGCCGCATTAGGGCTACGATGTCGGCGTAGGTTAGGTCGTCTTCCTTTACCGGCTGCTGCTCTATCAGCAACCCAGCCTGCCGGAGCATAACCAGCACCTCAGGCTGGGTGAGGAGAATATATTCGTAAATGGTCACCGTACCTACCCCCTTGAGCCACTCGATCTATACCGCATAATAGCTTTCCCTATAACCTCCGCTACCTGGGGCACTACGGCGTTACCTAGCGCCCCAATTCTGTCCACATAATGGGGAACCCCATTACGATTTCGTGCAATTGCGGACTTGGATAGCAAGGTGACCCACGTAATTCTTTCAAGAGGCGCGGAAGGGAAGAAACCTGACAACCTGCACCTTTCCAATCCCGAGCCTGGAGGGTGGGCAAAGATAAAGACCCGCTCTCGCAGGTGGGCAGCTCCCACGGCCTTAGCCGGAAACACAAACCACTCCGCATCATACCCCATTTCGGCCAAGTCCCCGAGAACGTCTCCCATTTCCCGAACAAGCAAGCCTGGGACATTTTCCACGAGGACGTATTGAGGTCGTACCACGCGAATGATACGGGCGAATTCAGGCCAAAGCCAGCGTTCGTCTTTTTGCCCTTTTCTTTTTCCAGCAACGCTAACTGGCTGGCAGGGGAAGCCTCCCGCAATAAGGTCAACGGGTTCAAGTTCATCACCCCTTATTTGCCGTATGTCGCCGTACTTAGGTACATGGGGCCAGTGCTTCTCCAACACCTGTCGGCAGAACGGGTCTATTTCAACCTGCCAGGCTATTTTCATCCCCGCCCGTTCCAGGCCCAAGTCCATACCACCGATACCACTGAACAAACTCCCGACCCGCATTTCTCCTCTCCCTATTGCACTTATCCCTATTGCACGTAATAAACATTATCCGTAATATGGATCGCCGCTTATGCGCCGAACCCTAATCTCTTCCCCCGGGCCTCCCGATATCACTATCAACCCAGGCTCCCAACTCCTAAACCGCGGTATTTTTCTTCCCATCTGCCGGATGCAATCCCTGCCCCATTTAACCCGGCACCGCGGGTAATCCCGGCAGTTAGTCATGAGGCACTGTCTGACGCGCTCCTTTTCCCTGTTCACTCCTCCCCGCCTCCTCGAAAAATAACCTGTCCACTATAGCCAGGTAGTCCAGGACGATCCCGCCCCCTCGACGAACCTCCCATTCGTGCTGCATTTGCTTCACAGATATAGATGCAGGGCCATGCTCATATCGCCACCCCAGGAGGCCTTCCCACCATACCTCCCAGGGCACCACAAAGAACCGTTGCATCCCGAACCCTACCAAGATAAACCCGATGCCGCCATCCCGGGTCCAGTCCTCAAGAAACTGGGCCTGGTGGTCATCTACCCGGTCCCATCTGATGCGATCCCTGGAACAATGTTTCGCGTCGAACGCCAGCGGCCGCCCGCGATAAACCCCCAGGAAATCTACCGCGGCCTTTTCTTCCACCTTGGCGTTTACTACCCGGCCCCGGCTATCCCGGAGGGGTATCCATGCGGTGGGCACTTTGTGGATTACCGCCCGGCGTTGCGCTCGGTACTGGTGGTTGGCCATGATGATCAGTTCCTCAAGCGGTCGGCCCCGGTTGGCCTGGGCGCTAATCATTGTTCTCACCGAATTGGCAAGGAGGATGCCATGATCTGTGGCCCTCGGCCATATCGATAAAATACCAAACACCGTCCTGCCCTTTGGCGAAGTCTACGCTCCAATACCCCGGTAACCTTCGCCCTATTATGGCCGCATATCCGGACAGCAGCGCAACCTCATCTTCCGGCTCTGTATTCAGCTCCCTCAATAAATCCCGCCAACCGGCCGGTTCCTGGCCTCGAGGAAAACGTATCGCATCCTCCGGCCAGTAGGGGTGATGGCATATAATCTGACCATCCCGCACGAAATACCTGCGCTCTCTAGCCACCGGCATCTCGCCGTAGAAAGCCTTAAACGGCGCCTCCAGAGGGATGTATTTCCGTAGGACGATAGCCTCATATGGCAGTCCTAAAAAACCAGCGCACTCGTTCCATTCGATAAGGTTGTAGAGGTTCTGAACAAGGCTTATTTCATCCCGCACGAAGCATGTATTTTGCCACTCGTGTTTACCACTCGCCTGGTCGGTACGCATAAATACCGGGTAACCCAATTGCCCGGCGGCCTCCCATAAGCGGTCTTTTAAGATAATAGGCAACGGCTCGCCATCCAGACATTTTGCTAATATCGCATACCCTGCATTAATGATAATTGTTTTCGGCATCGGAATTTCTGCCTGCAGTTCCTTCACTTTCGGCCACCAGTAGAGCATGCTGTTTTTATCCAAAGCTTGACACCACCTTGTTAACTCGCTTCTTGAATAATTCCTTCTCTCTTCGCCAGTCTGATTAACGCGTCATATCGCTTCTCGGCCGCCGTAAGTTTATATGCCGCTGCTTCCACAAACTCCGGTTCGGCCATTCCGAACTCTTGCTGTGCCCTTCGCCATTCGTCGAGGGCTTCTCTCAACTCTCTGACTGTCACCGCCATAGAGTTGTCTCCCCCTTTCTCTGAGGTACTCCAGGACCTCTTCGAGATTTTTGAACCAGGCGGTAGCATGGTATTTAAGCCAGTGGCTCCCGGTATTAGCCCGGCCCCAAAGGATGATCTCCTTCTTTCTCTCCCAGGCATACCGGATTTCCATAGCCGTCCCGATGTAGGCCCTGTTTTCATGGTCCATCTCTACCAGGAGGATGTCGGCCTGGCTGATATCTCGAAGGTCCCGTTCCACAATATCCTTTGAGTCTGTATCCGTTGGTTTCCGGCCTCTGACCGGGTTAAGTACATAGTAGCCGGCCGCTTCCAATACCCCTGCCGCATATAAGCGCCACTCGGTAACCACCTCCCAGGAGTCGTGGCCGTTAACGCTGCCGGCAAGGTAAACGGCCAACTTCGGTTTATACCCCCAACACTGCCCGGTCCGCCACATGTATTCCGGATCGGTGAACGCCTGGCACCGATTGGCCCTTTTATCGGCTTTTAGACATCTCTGGCATTTATCGATTAAGCCCGCTTTAGCCATTGGCCCGCCCTCCCGGGATTACCCGCAGGCAGCGTTCCGTGCGGTACGGCTCCAGCCGGAAGGTTTCCGGCAGCCTGACCTCCAGCCCCAAAACTCGGCCGATGACCTCTGTAAATCCCATGGCCTCCTCGTCGTCGAGATCGTACTTCTCGGCGATATACTCCCATCCCAAGGGCGGCCCGCCTATGGGCAAGAAATATGTTTTTCTGGTCAGGTTAAGCAGGGTCACCATGGCATAACCACCGCTCCAGATCCAGCCGTCCTTCCGGACCCTGTTTTCTACCCTGGGGATCATGGTCACTGAAAACACGTATTCGGTATTCCTGGCATGACCAACAAAGAATTCTGTCATGGATTTTGCCGGCTGCTGGGTTTTAAGCACCCGCTTTTTCCTCCACCCCATCCCGGTCCCTCCTCCGCAATTCGTAACCGGCCCAGTAGTACCGCTCTTGGAATTCCCGCCGACGGCGCTCCTCCGTCTGGCGGGGCGTTTCTCTGGCAAGTAAGCCCTCAAAGAACACGATAGCAATCCCTCGTTCGTAGTCGATGCAAAAGTCATTAAACCCAGCAGCCTCCAGTCTCGCTGCTATATCATCCCAGGCAGACATCACTTAACCCTCCTCAACCTGCGGTCCGGGCCACCCAGTGTCCACATTTCGCAGAACCCTGCCAGTCTGCTAGCTATAGCAGGGCCAAAGTTATCTTGACCAAAACGTGCTTCAATTTCAGCAAGGTCAAAGTTCGAGGAGATGATTATAGATTTGTTGGTCCGAACCCTATAATCAATCACGTAATAAAACTTTTCCGGGCCCCAGTCTGTCCTGAAGCTTTCCTTGCCCAAGTCATCCCACAACAGGACAGGCACCTGGGTGTACCGCCTCAAAACTCTACTCTCGCTTTCCTGGCTGCCTTCGTCGTAGGCCGCCCGGAGCTGCATCAAGAAATCCACCGTGCGCCCATACAGGCAAGGTATACCCATCCGGCATAACCGGTGAGTCAGCGCATGGAGGGCATAAGACTTGCCAGTTCCGTTGCCCTGTGGATTGTCTCGGTCCTTCTTTGCCGCTATATAAATCCCGCCCCCGACGGATGGTTCCCATTCCATCAGGTAGCTGAAAAGTTCACGGTTATGTTCGTCGATGATTGCGTTCTCGAAAAGGTGGTTTAACTCAATACCCATAAGACCGCTTTTCTCGATAAGCTCCCGATATCGCACCTCCGAATAGCAGGAGCTGACGTCATATATCGTCCGGAGTGGCTCAGGCTCCAGCTGGCTTTCCTCGCGCTTGCCCATCTGGCAGTCCTCGCACTTTCGCCATGGATCATCTCGCCATGGACATTCCTTGGGCGATGTTATGGTTTTCGTTACTACTGGCGCCTTCGCCAGTATCTCTCGCCGACGGGCCATTTCCGCCTCCCAGCGGGCCATCTTGGCCTCCAGCGATTCGGCCTGTTCCTCCGTCTCTGACGAGGCCCGCAAACCGATTACTTTGCGGCTTTGTGTAGGCGGAAGGCCCTGAAGTATATCTTTGATGCTTTGCATTTGCATTCACCTCCGTTGCTGTGTATTCATCCTCCCACCCCTTCGCATTAAGCCATGTTGAGGGGTAAGGAATATATTGCCCACCGTCTTTTTGCCATTCAACCGAAGTCTTGGCCCGCTCTAGGCCGTCAAGTATGGCCTTGAAGAGCTGCTCGTCCGGTTTTATCTTGACCCAGGTTTTTTCGGCTTGACCTTTTGAGCGCTTCTTCGGATACTGCGCCCAGAACTCGTCGAAAAGCTGCTCCTGCCGTTTCGATTTGAACGGCGGTCTTGGCCCGCTTTTCGATGGCTTGTCCTCCAGTGTAGCAGTCACCTTTTCGGCCTCTACGCTTCCACCGGGGCTGGGGGCAGTGTATGCACGCGCGCCGTCAGGTGCGCATATATCTATATCTCCTGTTCCTGTTACTGTTCCTGTTCCTGGTTCCCGTAACCGTTCCGTTAACGGTTGAATAAACGGTTTATCTAACTGTTCCACAATGCTTAAAAAGTCCTTAAATAGAGGGGTTTGGGGAATTGTATCTAACTTCTCAAGTGCACTTTTTACCTGGTTGGGGTTCTCTAATGGGTTATACTTAAGGTAGTTCATCACGAGTACTACATGAGCTCGCTCGTCATATTTGACCCGACCCGTCTGCAACAGTTCTTGTAACCCTTTCTGGAACCGTTTTTCATCCCAGCCCAGGTCAAAGCAGGCATAAGGGGCAGGTAAAAAGTAAAATCCAAGGATATTACGGTGAGGAGATGTTAACAGATAGAGCATGAGATATCTCGCATCTGGCGAAACAGCACGCATTTTCTCATCTTGCCAGAATCTGCTTTCAACTCTTGTATACAAACACTCACCTCCTTGCCCGGACTTCTATTTCGTTTGCTATTCCTACAACCTGGGTACCACCTTGGTCACAAACATGATATATACGTATTGCCTAAATCCGCATTGCTGACATACAAACTCTCTAAAACCCTCTTTCGCGCCCTGCCCGGCTTCGATTTCCTGCTCTTGCCCACAGCTTTGGCAAACTACCCTGGTCGTCATTTGCTCACCTCCGGCATTTCATCCCACGTTCTGCCGTCCAGGAACCGGCCGGCGGCTTTTTTGCCGACACCCTTAAAATAAACATTGTAATTATGCAGAAAATATATTAAAATGTGCTTAAGTAAGAAATAGGGGTGTTTTATATGGGTGGAAAACCAGTTTATCCAATTCTTGAACAGCACCGTGAAGAGATTATTAATTCCTATCAAAACGGTGCGTCTATTGACGAACTCTCGTCTCGCTTCGGATGCTCGAATACTCCCATTCGACGCTTCTTGATGAACAACGGCGTGAAGCTGCGTCCTCCGGTTAGGCCCCTGGTATTGGCGAGAAACAAAGACCAAGTCCTTGCCATGTATGCTGAAGGGGCCAATACCCGGGAAATCGCTGATCGGTTTGGGGTTGACAGAAACACTGTGAGTCTCTTTCTTCATAAACATAATGCTAGGCGCAATACGCCACTGTCCCCTAGAACCTTTTTTATTGATAAAGATACCGACCGTGGCGTGCTGGCTGGCCTCCTTCTCGGTGAAGGAAGCATCATCATTAGGGGCAAGGGTGTTTCCATTCGCATCGTCAATCAAGATGCCGCCATTCTGGGCTGGCTTGCACAATTTGGTGGCAAATTGTATTGGTCTAAACCCCGCAAAAGATGCCCCAATCCTACTGGTATCTGGGATTTGTCTGGCGCTGTAGATGTTTATCACTGTCTCACCTCGCTTGAACCACTACTTGTTGGGAAAAAGAAATCATTAGCTCGTGCAGCACTTAAGGTGTTAAAGAACAATTACG
>Ga0134105_1002368_pt1 | contig 10675 bp, 9 predicted proteins | sample 16_3_2metaG_FD_94457 | JGI IMG/M metagenome (GOLD analysis project Ga0134105, IMG submission 94457) | Switchgrass degrading microbial communities from high solid loading bioreactors in New Hampshire, USA - 16_60_3.3_214_A3 metaG | ecosystem: Engineered > Bioreactor > Semi-continuous > Anaerobic >... | reverse complement strand
GTTTCTTTTGCGGGCAGCGTCGTTTTAGTTATTGCTTCCAGTGCAATCGTGGGCAGCCTAAACGGCCTGGGTATCTCATACCTGAAGATCCCCCCGCTGGTAATGACCGTAGCCATGCAATACATTCTGCGCGGCGCTACGCTGGTAACAACCAACGGCAAGCCCATTGCAATATCTACAGCCAGCTTGAGCTATTGGGTCAACCAGGGTGTCATCGGTCCCATAACCGGCGGCATTCTTGTGACGGCGATATGTTGTGTAATGCTGATGTGGATGCTGTACAAGACGAAATTCGGACGCGAGATCTTCTTCATGGGATCCAGCCCGCGGGTGGCCCTGATGTCGGGCATTAACAACGACGTCATCACGCTGAAGGTTTATACCCTGGCGGCGGCACTGACTGGTTTGACGGGTATAATGCTGGTGGGTTATACTGGTACAGCGGCTGTACGAATCGGTGACAGCTACTTGTTACCCAGCATAGCGGCCGTGCTGCTGGGCGGTACTTCGCCGCTGGGTGGCAAGGGTAATGTGGTGCGCACCATAATCGGTGCCTTCATCCTTTGCAACACGGTCAGCCTGTTGACGGTGCTTCAGATGTCCGAGGCAGCCCGTCAGGTAATCGAGGGCATCATTGTTCTTATATTTATCGTAGTGAATAATGTCGATATTCAAAGGAAGAAGAAGAAAAAGGCGTAGGAGGAGAACCATGGCGGCAAAAGAGGCTATTCTTTGCATTGATCGCGGCACATCGGAACTTAAGGTCATTCTGTTTGACCGGGAAGGCCGTTCCTATGGCATGGAGCAGCGTAAATGCAGTATCGTGTCGCCACACCCGGATTGGCTTGAGGCTGACCTGGATGAGACTTATTCCAACTTGATAGATGCGGTAAGAGCGCTGATGGACAAGACCAGCCATCTGGAATTACAGGTGGTTTGCATAGCCATTACCTCCTATATGTCCGGAACGATTTTCCTGGACGAAAAAAATGAAGTGATTGGTCCGGCTGTTTTATGGAATGACTCTCGCACCAAGAAGCTTGTAGAGGAATGGGAACGCAACGGTGTACTTGAAAAGAGCTTTGATATTTCAGGTTCCCAGATTCTGACAGGGTGGCCCGTCCCGCTTTTAAGCTGGTGGAAGCATAATGACAAGGCGTTGCTGGATAGGGCCAAAGTGCTTCTCGATATGAAGGACTACCTGCGCTTCAAGCTTACCGGTACCCTGTATACCGATGTAACAGCGGCAGTGCTCCTTCCCGGTGATGTACGGGCCAGGGGATATTCCGACGAGGTGCTGAAACTCTTTGATGTCTTTGACTACAAACATCTTTTGCCGCCTGTGGAGGAACCGGAGAAAATAGCCGGCTTCCTGCTGCCGGATGTGGCGCGGGAGATGCACCTTACCGCCGGTATTCCGGTGATCATCGGCCTGGGTGATATGCCCAGCGGGGTACTGGGAACAGGTGTCCTGTCCGAAGGACACGGTTCCTCGGTATTGGGCACTACGTTCCTGAACGGAATAATCATCGATGAGCCGCAGCAGGAGCCTCGATACGCGGGAATGACCTGCGCGTATGTAGAAAACCATCTGCTGCGGCTGGTGAACAACACCGGAGGTGCGGCCATCAATTATCAGTGGTTTATCGATAACTTCTTTACAGAGGAGAAAGAGCAACTGGGGGAGGCGAAGATTTTACCCTATATCGACAATCTGGTGGAGACGGTAGAGCCGGGGAGCAATGGAGTGATGTATCACCCGTATATCAACTCATGCGGCGTGACGGCACCGTTCCTGAGTATCGGCGCCCGGGCTCAGTTTACCGGAATTGGATTGCACAACACCAAGGCGGATATGCTGAGGGCTATTTATGAGGGCATAGGGTTTGCTATGCGGGATTGCTATTCATCAGTGCCGGTAAAACTGCTGGATATAGTCGTCACGGGTGGTGGTAGCAAGAGCAGCTCCTTATGCCAGATTCTTGCTGACATTTGTCAGGTGCCCATTCGGGTGCTGGAGGAGAGGGAGGCTACCGCTTTGGGGTCCTGTATTGCCGCTACCGTGGGCATCGGAATGTACCGCAGCTATAGTGAAGCTATCGATCATATGGTCCGCTATTCCAAGGTGTATTTGCCCAGACCGGAATTGAAAGAGTTATATGATCAGTTGTATGATCTGTACTTTTCGATCCGGAGGGACATGCTGCATTCCTGGGATAAGCGGAGGATGATATATAGCTTTTAAAACCTTGGAGGAGGGGCTGCTATGCATTTTATCAGTAGGGAAAGCGATATACCCCTGTATAAGCAGATCTGCGATGATATCATCCAGAAGATCAACAACCACGAACTGAAGCCTGGAGATCGGATTCCCTCGGAAACCGAGCTGGCCGCAGCCTATCGTGTCAGCCGTATGACGGTTCGACAGGCGCTGAATGAAATGTTACGTGAACGGGTGCTGCTGCGCCGTCGGGGATACGGTACCTTCGTGGCTGAGAAAATGGTGGAGAGAATCTTCCACCCCAATGTAATCACCGGGTTCTTCGATGAGTTCAACAAGAACAACGAACAGCTGGTTTCAGTGGTGGTGGAAAACGCTTTGGTATTTCCGCCCAAGTCCATCAGCAATGTGATGAACCTGGACGAACGGACGCTGACAGTAAAGCTGACGCGTGTACGCTTGCTGGATGGTCAGCCTCTGGTATTGGATGAATCCTATATTGACAAGTCCCTTTGGGAGCATATTAAGGATACGGATTTCAGGCATATTTCGCTATATGCCTTTTTGGCGGATATTTTGGGCGAGAGACCCGTATCTGCAGATTTGGAAATTCAGGCGGCAACAGCCTCCCAGACGGTGGCCGGATATCTGAAGATCACGCAGGGAGCCCCGATTCTGAAGGCGATAATGGCAAACCGTTATAAAGACGGACGCGTGCTCCATGTGGGCCGCCTGTATTGTCCGGAATATTTAGGCTTAAAGTTTACAATTGGTGGGAAGTGAATCAGCATCTATGGCGGCAAAGAAGAAGAAACTAAACACTATGTTGGGGCAGATTGAAAGCCAGGAATCATTTGTTTGGGACAGCCATGTTCATCTGTGGGGACAGCCCTATCATGCCAAGGACGACCCGGACTTGATCTTGAACGATGAAGCCGCAGCCAGGGAAGAAACCTGCCGATTCCGTGATGCAGGAGGCAGTGTGCTTGTGGAATTCAGCCCTTATGACTTCGGACCGGACTGGTCCGTACTGCAGCGCATCTCCCGCAGCACAGGTGTCCACATTCTCGCCGGCATTGGTTTTTACCGTTCAGAGGGACTGGATCGTGTTCTTGCAGAACACACCGATGCGGAATGGGTAGACAGGATGGTACATGTATGGGAGTGTGGCGAAGCAAAGACGGGGGCCAAACCCTCGTTTCTGAAATGGTCCACTTCACTGAATACCATCACCGAGGCCGAAAGGCGGTCTGCCGCTATCGTGGCTGAGGTGGCAAAGCGTACGGGACTTCCTGTTGTGACACATACCCAGCGCGGCACCATGGTGACGGAGCAACTGGAGTTGCTGAGAAAGTTAGGCGTAGATTTCTCCCGGCTGATGATCTCACATATCGATATGCGTACCGACCTTAGCGCCGAATCATTCAAGGAAGTTCTGGACGCCGGCGCCAATGTGTCCATCGATCAGTTGGGCAAGCCGAAGTATGGCGTGGAACGCGAAAAAATAGATATCATATTGGAACTGTGCAGCCGGGGCTACGCCGATAAAATTTTCCTGGCAACCGATATCGGCCGAAAGTCCAACTTCAAGGTGCTGGGTGGTTCTCCCGGCCTGGAGCATATACCCGCTGTGGTGATCCCGATGCTGCGCAAGGCCGGTGCATCGGAGGAATTGATACATAAATTGACAAATGAAAATCCAACGAATTTCTACGGAATATAAAGGAAGGAAGTGAAAAAAGAACGGAATAAAGAAGTATTGCAGGCTGATTTGAAGATGCCCGGCATGATTTGGTTAAGTTAACCTGGGGCAAATGTATCTGCTATTGACCGCAAAAGCGGTTTGATGGTTGTTGGTGGCCCATATTGCCATCCTCTGCCGAATCATCAAACCGGCAATCCAATAGGCGCCGCATTTCCTGCAGGACAAGCACTGCCAGCGTAAGCACGGCAAAGGTGCCTATTGCGGTCAGAAGTTTTTGGGGGGGTTTACATGATAGAATATAGAAAAGAAACATTCCAATGCAGCTGTGGCAAGAATCATACTAATCCTATAGACGGGATCATAATTGGTTCCGGCGCACTGTCACAGCTCAGCCTCGCGCCACAGCGGCTTGGTCTGGGTCAGCATGCCCTGCTGATCACCGATGAAGTTGTCATGGGTATCATGGGCAACGCCATTCTGGAACAACTTCGCGCCGCGGGCTGTGATACCCGTGTACTGGCCTATACACTGCCTGTTTTGCCCGATGAGAAGCATATCTTTGAGTTCCTGCGGATGTGCGACAGCAGCGTGGACTTCTTCGTGGCCGCCGGAACCGGCGTTGTAAACGATATTACCCGTTTCCTCAGCGCCAAGCTGAATAAGCCCTATCTTTCAATTCCTACGGCACCGTCAATGGATGGCTACAGCGCAAAGGTATCTCTCCTCTTTGTGGATGGTGTCAAGCAGACACTGGAGGCCATCTATCCAAAGGCAATCTACGCCGATACCGATTACCTCAAGGGCGCTCCTAAGAAGTTGCTGGCGGCCGGCGTCGGTGATTTGGCTGCCAAGATTACTGCATGCGCCGATTGGAAGATCTCCGGCATCGTCAACGGGGAGTACTACTGCCAGGAATCTGTTGACAAACTGATGCGCGTGGTGGACATGAGCATGGAAGTGTCCAGCGGACTGGCACAGAATGATGAGGTTGCAGTGCAGTCTCTGACTGACGGCTTGATGCTCAGTGGTATCGTGATGCATTGGGTTGGCAGTTCTCGCCCTTTAGCCGGAGCCGAGCACCACATAACCCATTTCTGGGGCATGCAGTCCGGGCGGCCACAGCATCTCCACGGCATTGAGGTGGCAGTGGGTACGCTGATTATGCTGCAGACATACGCCAGGATTGCCGAGTATGATTTCAGCAAGTTTAACCCAAGCGAAATCGCGGCGCGGATGCCTGATGAACGGACCTGGCGCAGCAAGATCGAAGAGATTTGTGGCGAGCATGCTCATGTGATATTTGAGCAGCAGGCCAACAAGGTTTTTGACAAGGAACAGATTCAACATCGTATAGAGCGCATCATTGCCCATGAGAAGGAAATCAAGCAGGTTATCTCCGGGATTGTAAAATACGAGCCTGTACTGCGAAAGACGCTGGAGATCCTGGGTGCACCCACCACCGCCGCAGAACTGGGGATCAGCCCCGCTGATCTTAAGACCAGCTTCCTCTGGGCCAAGGAGATACGTCCGAAGTATGTGGTGCTGGATCTGGCCTACGATCTGGGCATACTGGAGCAATTGGCCGATAGACTGTAACAGCCTTGTCTGGTACCCGTTAATGATAAGAATGATTCCTTTCAATATAGGAATCATTCTTTTTTTGTACACTAATGTGTACCTGCGCCCGGCCATCGATAATGGCGTCCCAGTCCGAATGTATTATTAGCCGCAAAGCATTTGACACGGCTGGCGATCTCGTGCTAAAATGGTGCTAATTCAGCCGAGATTAGATGAGAGGAGAAGAGAGCTATGAAAAAGAACGTTCCGTTCAAAGTCTATCTTGATGAGAATGAGCTGCCCGAAAGCTGGTACAATTTCCGGGCTGATCTTCCAGGTCTTAGTCCCTATCTGAACCCGGCAACCAAGAAGCCGGTCGCTCCCGATGACATGCTGGCCATATTCCCGATGGACCTCATCCAGCAGGAAATGTCTGACGAGCGCTATATCCCTATTCCGGAGGAAGTAAGGGAACTTTACCGCTCATTCAGGCCATCACCCCTTTGCCGGGCCTACGGGCTGGAAAAGGTTTTGGACACCCCGGCTCGCATCTATTACAAGTATGAAGGTAACAACCCCTCGGGAAGCCACAAGCTGAATACCGCGATACCCCAGGCCTATTACAACAAAAAGGCCGGTATCAAGCGCCTGGCTACCGAAACGGGAGCGGGACAATGGGGAACGGCCCTTTCCGTTGCGGCCCGGTTGTTTGGAATGGAATGCACTGTCTACATGGTTAAGGTCAGCTACCTGCAAAAGCCGTACAGGAAGGCTATCATGCAGGCTTACGGGGCTACCGTGCATCCCAGCCCGAGCCCGCTGACACAGGCCGGCAGAAAGATACTGGAGAAGGATCCCGATTCGCTGGGAAGCCTGGGCATTGCAATAAGCGAAGCGGTTGAAGACGCTGCAACCCACGACGATACAAATTATTCCCTGGGCAGTGTCCTTAACCATGTCCTCCTGCATCAGACCATCATCGGTCTTGAAGCGAAGAAACAGATGGAAAAGATCGATGAGTATCCTGACGTTGTTATAGCATGCTGCGGCGGAGGCAGCAACTTCGGCGGAATAGCCTTCCCGTTCCTGCATGACAAGGTCAGGGAAGGCAAGAATATAGATTTTATCGCCGTGGAGCCGGCCGCATGTCCCACCCTTACCAAGGGCAAGTTTGCATATGACTTCGGCGATGTGGCTCAGATGACCCCCATAATGCAAATGTACACCCTCGGCCACGGTTTTATCCCGCCGGGAATCCATGCGGGCGGGCTTCGCTACCATGGAGATTCGGTGCTGGTTAGCAAGGCATACAAGGACGGGCTGATCGATGCGCGTGCCGTGCATCAGACCGAGGTATTCAAGGCCGCCATCCAGTTTGCAAGATCGGAGCTTATACTTCCGGCGCCCGAATCAGCCCATGCCATAAAGGTTGCCATCGACGAAGCGCTGAAATGCAAGGAGACAGGAGAATCCAAGTGCATCCTGTTCTGCCTCTCGGGCCACGGCAACTTCGACCTTACAGCCTATGAGGAGTATATGGCAGGCAAGCTGAGCGATTATGAATACCCGGACGAACTTTTGGCCGAAGGTTTGGAAACCCTGCCGCAGGTGTAAAAAAGTGAGGTTTATGAAGGAAACCCCGGTATGCAAATGATATCGGGGTTTTTATTTTCTTGTGGTTTCAGCCTTTTTCACGGGGAGCACGAAAGCAACCTGAAAGAAAGGTGGAAAAGCATAACAAACTCACGGAGCGCATGGCCGCCGTGGAGCAGAGTTTAAAAACTGCACATTATATAATAGATGGATTTACAAGAGGGGCACGGTTGGCATGACTATCATCGAAGTAAATTACAACTGGGCACGCACCAACTTTGTCCAGCAGAAACCCGACACCATAGTAATACATCATGCCGTTTGCAAGTCCTGCACGGCCCAGGATATTCACCGCTGGCATATAGAAGAGCGCGGTTGGGCGGGTATCGCCTACCATTATTTCATCCGAAAGGACGGTTCAATTTACCGCGGCCGGCAGGAAACCTGGCAGGGGGGCGGGCTGCTCGGCAGCGAGAACAAGGATGTGCTTCAAATCTGCCTTGAAGGATGCTATACGGATTATGTGGTGAATGGTGTGGTCCTGACCGAGAAAAATGTTCCCAAAGCTCAACTTGATTCCCTCGTGGAGTTGTGCAAGGACATCCAAAAGCGGTTGACAATCAAGGCATATAAACGCCACTCGGATTATTCATCAACCCAGGCAGAAAGCAAGGACTGCCCTGGAAAGTATTTTCCGTGGGAAGAATTTATTCAAAGAGTAGGAGGGATTCCTGTGGCAACCATAAACGTTAGCGATGCTTGGAAGGATAAAGCAATCGACTTTGTCGTTAAGTTCCAGAAGGAAACCGGGCTCGTGGTCGATGGCAAAGCCGGTGATGCCACCAATGCCAAGCTGGACGAGGTACTGCGCAAGTGGAAGGAGCCGTCCAAGGACAATAACCAGGCCCTCGAACTGAAGGAAGCATGGAACAATTTTGTGAACAAAATCAACGCTATCAAGTAGGAAGGAGTGGAAATACATCGGCGCAGTGTTATGTCTGAAATGCCGAAATAAGCCAGGAATTGTAAAGTAAAAAGCCCCGTTCAAATCCGGGGCTGTTTTGTGTCTGTAAGCCTGAATCAATTGTAGGTTTTATGGTAGATATGAACCGCACCAATAGAAGGGCACGATTGTATCGACCTTATCATCGTATACGATTATTTTCTTTAAATATGTTTGTATGAAACGCTTTTTTCTTCTAGGCTTTTATCTCTTATTCAAGCGTCCATTTCAAGTTTTTTTCGGATCATATCTTTTATGGCGAATGAAGCTGGGTTTGTAGTAGTTTGGTCTCCTCTTATTTGATTGCGAGGCTGGCCTTATTGGCTTCCAACTCATCAATCTTTTCTTTCTTTAACGGATGATACATCCCCGGCAAAGAGATTTGCGGCTTTTAGCCGGGTTTCTAACTGCGAGAGCTCTCATACATGATCATGGCATACCCAACTCGGTATGCCATGATTATACTGTTATATTAGTTAAATTACGAGGACATATGTTCTTTTAAGCAAATTGTGTTTCAAATATATGATTTATTCTTTCAAGAGATCTACTACTAAAAGGTTTTGAAATCCCAGGATTATAGTTGATAATAATATCACCAGTTTCATCAACATAGCCTAGACCAACCTTACTTCTTATGAACGAATCAATATTCTTGGTAGCCCTATGATAATAGTCTTTGTCAAGAATAACAAAAGATGCATGTGCAAAGTTTTTGTATCTAAAAGCTTGAATTAATGCTTTTTTCCAATTTGATAATTTATATTCAACAGCTATGATTATGTCTGCTTTAAGAACAACGTCCGGTATTCCAAACAAGCCCTGTACCTCTTGTATAATTTGGACGGTTTCATCATTATCAAAGAAAGTTTTTTTTAGGTTGCTCATAGACAATTGAATCATTTCTGCTTCAGTTTTGAACATTTATTCTCACTCCCTTAAAAGTTGCATACCTATTAAGCGCAGTTATCCACTTGTCTATGTGCCCTCCACTACTAGGTGCATCTAATACTACACCTGATTCACTTATCTCACTAAAATATTGTTTTGCATTGATTAGAGTTTTATATATATCATTATAGCGCTCTTGAAGTGTGTTATGCAATGAATAAACCTGATGTGAAAAAGAAGTAAAATAGTGCATGTATGGTTCTTTCTTAGTGAAATGCCAATTATAACTTGTCCTTAGCATCAAGTTCAAGTACTCGTTGTTTTCAAATAATTCATTTGCCTTTTTGAACATTGAAAATAATGAATCTATATAATCTGTATCAATCCATTGTAAAAGAACATTACTATATAATCTTGCATTAGGTTGTTGAGTGCGGCCTTTTTGGCCGAATTTTTTAATATCAAACCGTCTTGAATTCTCATATGCGCCTATTGAAATAGAATTTGGACCTGCAATTGTTAATAAATAGCCCTCTACATCTGTGTAACCTAAATGTACTTCTAAATCAGCCATTTTTAATGCATTAATAGTTTTCATTAATGAAAATAATAAATTTATATCTGATATTCTTTTTTGACTTACGTCTCTTTGAATAATTGGTATAAGGTATATACCATCTATTTCAGGATAGCTTGTTAAAAAATTAAGTAATTGTATATTCATATCATCAATTATTAGCTGGTTTTTATTTATCATAGCTGTTAATAAAACTGGCTTATTACATTGAAGCCTGGAAATAGCATCTATAAATGGGGTTATAATTAGTTGTTCAAGTTCGTCATATGTATTATCTATAAAATTTTCTTCATAAATCGTTGGTATAACAATATACTTATAATTATTGTTTTTTTGATATTGAACACATTCCTTTGCTAATTCAAAGCGACATTTATATGATAACTGAGTTGAATATTGTCTACCTTCTAAGTACGTCTTAGGGAAAAAAGGATATGAATTTAACTTCTTTTTTTCGCTAGTCGGAAGATAATATTGTGGATCAAAGTATGAGACAGATTTAACGGAGTCTGGTAAATCATTAACCTTATTAACTTCAAGATCTGCGGGTGATATTATTAATCCATCTCCTATCTTATCTTCAATAAAGCTAATAATATTCCATTTTGTATTGTGACCACATTGGTGCATTACTTTAACTCTTTCCATAGATAAACACCTCCAGATCTTTTATTAACAAAGATACTTTTCTATATCTTTCATAAGGATGATATCTAAGCATTTTGCTTATTATTTCTTGAGCATTATCTGAAATTGTTATATTTGGAGTTCTTAGACAAAATGAATTATTGAGAATATTATCGTTACAGCTTAACCCCATTCCAACAATTGAAGGATTAAAAGGATTCACACCTAATATAAGTTCAGCCAATACAATGCCCAAGCAATAAATGTCTGATTTATATGAAATAAATCTCTTCTCATTTTTTAATTGCTCGGGTGAAGCATATCCAGGTGTATGTGGACCTTGAGCTGCCACAGTTTTTGTTATAGATTGTCCTTCCTTGTTAATGCTAGCTCAAATTGTCCCGAAATAGATGTTGTTAATTGACCAAAAGTTGACGGTATAACTGCCAATAAAGCGAAGGCATGAGCGGATAACTAAAAGGTTATCCGCTATGTATTTAG
>Ga0134105_1002331_pt1 | contig 10891 bp, 5 predicted proteins | sample 16_3_2metaG_FD_94457 | JGI IMG/M metagenome (GOLD analysis project Ga0134105, IMG submission 94457) | Switchgrass degrading microbial communities from high solid loading bioreactors in New Hampshire, USA - 16_60_3.3_214_A3 metaG | ecosystem: Engineered > Bioreactor > Semi-continuous > Anaerobic >... | reverse complement strand
GGTTGCCCAGCACATGGCCTTCATCAATTATCCTTCTATAGATATCATCAACACCTGGCTTTGACAATACAAAGAATGTTGCCTTTACCCCATAATTTTTAAGCGTATCAAGGGCTAATGGTGTAACGCCTCTTGTTGGCCCGTCATCAATTGTTATATAAGCTATTTTTTTATTCCGGTTGGGAGTTTTATCATTACCTGTGGTTTTATTATCTACAACAGGAATCTGAGCTGGCTCGCCGAGTCTGACAGCAATGTTTTCTTCCTTATTTCCGCTTATTATACCGCTTACACAATCACCAATCAAAAAGCCGAAGTAAGAATTTGAAATGTTACAATTCTCAATAGTCACATTTGAGCTGTTATTAAAATTAATTACATAGCAGTTATCAAACTTACAGTTTTTTACCACCGATCCGGAGCCCATGCTATCAAATGCCGGTAAATACTCGAATGTACAGTTTTCAGCAATGATCTTGCCTCCGTCGGATACTGATATATAAATCGGCATGCCGAAAGGATCAGCCAGGATTCTACTGTTTCTTAAAACCAGTGTTCCGCCGTTTTCCACAATGAGGTATGGCTCACAATCGTAAGTCTCGGGTGCTTTAACCGTTGTGTTTTCAATGGTCAGCGTACCGCCTTCCGCAACTCTCACATTATGCCATTGCCAGATAAGGTTCATATCTTCCCATATCTCAATTCCATTAATATAGTAATCTTTTAATTCGGTGTCTTTTGAATCTAATGGTATAAACTTTTTGGGCGTGTACTCACTCTTAACTTTTATAAGCTCATTTGGCTTGCTTAACGGAGTTTTATCACTTCCTGTTCCAAACAGTGTCTGTTGAGACTGATTGTATAGACCACCATAGAAGTTGGATGTCCATTCGTTGTCCCCGTTATTGTAAGCATATATTCTGACATTCTTCTTCGTAATAAAAGAGTTCTTTGTCACTTTATTGTGGTTTGATCTGTCAGTCACTATGTAACTTAAGCTGTCGGCAATATGATTGCCGGATAAAATATTGGAATCAGATGCATTCCATAATTCCAAACCATATTTGAAACCTTTCAATGTGTTTCCTTCAATTCTGTTTTCGGTGGAATAGAACAGCTGTATACCGCTTCCTGCCTCCCCAGGCCATGATGTTAAGGTATTATTTATAATTTCACAGTGGTGAGAATATTGCATATCAAGACACCTATATCCATTCCTGTCACTTGTGTTGTCGGCCAGCTGCATCCAAACCCTGTTGGAATCATATACGCAGTTTTTAAGATTTTTAATGGTTATTGCATTTGCAGCATTGTTGATAACATTCTTTTCAAACACAGAAGTAGCGTCCACAGTATCCGACGATATTCCAGTACCATTTTGGCCGTTTGTAATGCGATAACCGTCATCATAGTTCAGTTGTATAAAGTTATTATAAATAATATTGTTCCCGGCCTCTTGTCCCAGTGAAAGGCACTGACTTCCCGAATCTCCGAAGATCAGGTTATTAGCCGCACAGCCTTCTGTTGACTGCCGTGTAAACAATAAACACTCACCTTGATCCACAAACACATTACTCATTATTCCTGCGTCTTTTGTAAATTCAACTTGTATCGCTGTATTTGGTAATGCGCCTCGTGTCTTGTTGATGACTATATTATCCTTAAAGAGCAGGCGGTTTGAACCTGTAGCTTTAATAACCCCGTTTTCTGCTGAATTTATAATATAATTGCCAATAAGTCTGGAGTTATCACACCGGTATAATACAATGCGGTCTTTAATACCGGATATCATGCTGGACTCTATTTCCACCTTTGATGAAGCTGCGGAAAATATGATTCCGCCATCAGGGTGCGTTGACCCGATCCGGCTGTTTTTTATGATTATTGATGATGAATCAGCATTTATGCTTCTCCCGACCGGACTTGAATTTACATTTCCGCAGTCAAAAAGCAGATTTACGTTGTTCAGGGTAAGAGATCCTGCTTGATTTATTATCAGATTGCCTTTCAGAAGAATATTTTTATCGGAAACCGTTATTTTGCCATTAATCACCCAGTCATTATTAATTACGGTTATTTCGGTTGATTCGTTTTTTTCCCCGCTTCCATCCTTTGCTATAGAATGCAGGGATAATCCTCTGTTTTTGCTGTAATACTTAATGCGCTCCGCATCAAGCCACGCCGATTCAACAGAATCATCCGTCAGTTTTTTAAGATCTGTTCCGTCTTTTTTGATTCTATAGAGAAAACCACCTTGAGTAATATCTATAAAATACACATAATCGCTGTCCGTTCCTATTACTTCGGTAGCTGTGTCAATTAGCCTTCCGGAGTGGTTCCCGTCGGAATCTGAACGGTACAAAGATGCGCCGTCCCTTAAAGAAGACCAGAACTTATATTTACCGTCATCAAAATATTTCTCATATTTGGCAAGCCTATCCTGAACAAGCGTACCGTCGCCCATTCGATCTACCGTATTCTCAAGCAGTTTCCGGCTGTACACTTTCCAGGTCTTTGTACTTTCGTCCCATTCCAGCCCGCCTCCGATGCTCTCAACAACTGAAACCAGAGGCACCAAAAGCGTACCGTTATTGAGGTACGGTTTGTTTATCAATCGTATTACCCTGCCGTTAACATTGATTTGATAGTCCTGTTCACTTATGATAAATCTTTTTGCGCCATATTGTATTACGGCCTTATTGCTTGATGGATCCCAGCTATAACTTGCACCCAGCAATGTGTATATTTTTTCTGCCGGTACATAAAGGTATTTGTCACCGGAATCCAAATCTATATCCGTCTTACTGCCGTCAATTGTAATACTGGGATTTTGTTGATCGCTTAATGCGCTTGATTTCTGAAATATGTTTAATATCAACAATATTGAAAAAGCCAGACATACTAATCTCTTTGATGTTTTTCTTATACTCTTCATTTGTAACACCTGCCATTACAATATTAAGTTCACTGCGCTGCAATATAATCCTGGAATATAATTCAATAATACCACAAGTACTCATATTCTCTAACTGAAATATGTATGCGTATAATTATTTTTATATAAGAAAAGGGGTGTCTCATTAAGAGGAAGTCATTTGGTCTTACAATGACATGTTCCATATTTCGAGACAACCCCGGTTCATTTTTGCCCAATCAGTATAATATTAATTCAGACCATATTCCTTTGCCAGCTTTGTAAATGCCTCCAGACTGCGCTCGATCATTTTGATATCGGTACAGTAAGCTATTCTTACATATCCCGGGCCTTTAAAGCCGCTTCCGGGAACGAGCAAAAGATTATACTTCGCAGCAGTCTTGCAGAAAGCTACATCATCTTCAATAGGTGTTTTTACAAATAGATAGAAAGCCCCGTCGGGCTTGATGCACTTAAATCCAATTTTTGTCAGATGATTATACAGTAAATCGCGTTTTTTCTTATAGCTTTCAGTGTCTACAGCTACTTCCAGGTTATCCGCAACAACTTTCTGGAAAAGTGAGGGGGCGTTAACAAAGCCTAATGTACGGTTTAAAGTTACCATGACCGAAATCAGCGTCCCAACATCCGGGATTCTGCTGCTGGCTGCGATATATCCTATTCTTTCGCCGGGCAGAGCCAATGACTTGCTGAATGAGTTTATAGAAATGCTCTTTTTGAATACCGACAGAGTATTGGGAACTTCAACACCGTCATAAACCAGGCTGACATATGGTTCATCAGAGATAACAAAAATATTGATCCCCAATTCTGTTTCTTTCTTCTCCAGCACTTTATTAAGCCTCTCCAGGGATTCTCTGTCGTATACGACACCGGTCGGATTATTGGGCGAATTAATAATAATGGCTTTTGTCCTGTCGGTTATAGCGTTTTCAACCGCATCAATGTCAATTTGAAAACTGTCTTTTATGGTATTTACAACTATTGTTTTACCGCCTGCCTGTTCAATATATGTCCCATACTCTACAAAAAACGGAGCCAGTACAATAACTTCCTCTCCCGGATTTAACAGAGCATTTAAAGCCACATTGAGTCCCGCAGCCGCTCCGCATACCATAATGATATTATTCTCATCTAAAGGCACACCGCTCTTTTTTGAAATATAAGCAGCCACCTTCTGCCTTACATCAGGAAAACCTGCATTATTCATATATTTATGTAGCCCTTCCTCTCCGCTGTTGACATACTTCTTCAGAGAGTCGATGACTTCGGCGGGCGGCTCTACTTCAGGATTTCCCAGGCTGAAATCATAAACCTTATCTTCCCCGTATATCTTTTTTAATCGGGTCCCTTCTTCGAACATGGCACGTATCATAGAAGAGTGTCCAAGACCTTCAACAAGCTTTTTATTGAACATAACCATTCTCCTCTCAGTGAACTATACCTTTTCTCACTAAATATTCTTCCTTTATTTCTATAAGCATTTTTATACTTGGATCCTCATTTGAGTATAAAGTCGTTAATAATACCTGTGCATATCGTAAATCATCCAGGGTAAGCGTCGGATAGTCCTCTACATCGTATTTTCCGTCCCCGTAATAACCATAGAACAAATCACCGGTTTCGTGATTTATCCATTCTTCGGCCGTATCTGAGATCCCTGTCAGAATACGCTTTGCCACCTGAAGGTATTCACTCTTTGCAGTACTGTTATACATCTCAAGCAAGAAATTCATCTCGTTCACCAGATGATTTAATGATACATGGGTTTTGATTCCCGGCGTGGCATTAAAACCGTAATCATAGACCAGGAGCCCCTGGTTTTCTGTCAGATAGGCATTTGAAACAGCAAAATTGCAGTAGAACCCGGCATATTTTTTGGCTGCTTTTAAAAACAGCGGTTCGTTAAATTTTCTGTAACCTCTTAGAAGTGACAATGCAGCCTCTGTATCCCATCTTGTGTCAAAGAAACCGGCACCTACTTTATAATTATTATACAATCCCACAGCCATCGGGTCGGTTCCCCAGTATCCTTCTGAATTCTGGGTTTTTGTTAGCGTATCAATGGTAATATAGGCATAGTCCTCAAAGAAGCGGCCTTCAATGCCAAGGTATTTGTTTCCTATATGATTTGCGCTGTTTCTGTAGAAGCCGTTATCACTATATGGCGCATATCCGTAAGGCAAAAAGTAATACTGACCGTCACCGCCCCATTTTCTTACGCGGCTTAAATCTCCTACTTTAACAGCGTCTATTTGTAGTTCATCATTCCAGTCAACAAGCTTTTCTTTCGATATAATTCCCCAATGCTCGGAAAAAGTATTCTCAGCTGCCGGAAGCGTTACCTTGATGCCATCTGGGCTTATTTGGATATTCTCAGCCTTGTCATATAGTTCTTTTCTGATTTTATTGGTACCAATCTCATATATGCTGCTATAGCTGAAAAAGCCATTCAAAGAATCGGAATCAATATAAACGGAACCGGGTTCCAGGGTGCTTAGAAGATCATCATCAGTTTTTAGTCCATCATATACCCTGATAACCGATTTGGTCTGGTCCAGACCTTCGGGATATTCAATGGTTCTTAAGTTATAATTATCAAAGGTAAATGGAAGCACAATGCTTATTGATCTGGGATTGAATCCTTCAGGTTCGTATTTCAGATAATAGTATAAATCTCCGTTATTTAAGGTGTATGAATCATAGATAAGATAGCCTATTACCCTGTCATATAATTTTATGGCATAGGTTTCTTTGATTTCATCCGCTTTTTCATTATACCTTTCATACTTTTCTATAAGCTTAAGCTCTACATCAGATGTTTCAATAAGCGGAAAACGGTCTACACTGTCAAATCCGCCGTCATTAGAATTAAGTTGTTTTCTGTTGGCATAGTCAGCATTCCCTGTATTCACTGCCGCATTTGAGTTTATTGACCCGGGAACAAAAGAAAAGAAAACCAATGCAATAATCAGGGAAAATAACACCATAGAACCAGAAATCCGCTTATTTATCATGTCTGCCTCCTTAAACCATACTCTTATGTATCCGATTGATTATATCCCTCTTCAAACGCTTTAAGATTAACTTCCAGAAATTGCGGCTTTACTGTCTTTTCAATGGCCTTGATCCATATGTCTTTCTCGAACTTCGAATGTCTTGCCAATACGCCAATCATTACTACATTGACTGCCTTGATATTTCCGCTTTTTTTTGCCATATCAAGCGCCGGAACGACAATCACATTTTTATAATTCGCTTTAATTTCCTCGATTATGTTTTCAGGATATTTCGCTTTTCCTGTTATAACAGGCATTGGATCTATCCTTTGATCATTGATAATAATTGTTGCATCCTTTTTGGCATAATCGATCCATCTGAGCGCCTCAAGCTTTTCAAAGCATAGAATAATATCTGCCTCATTTTTCTCTATAATTGGAGAATATATTTTTTCACCCATTTTAACATAGGTTACGACACTTCCTCCGCGCTGGGACATGCCATGTACCTCGGAAACTTTTACATCCAGCCCTGAGCTTAATGCCACATCTCCCAGAATACGGCTGGCCAGCAATGTTCCCTGGCCGCCTACTCCTACGATCAAAACACTTGTATTATTCATCCCGGCCACCTGCCTTTTCTATTGCATTAAACTTGCATACTTTCGGACAAAGATCACAGCCTGCGCATTGAGTAGGATTGATCTCAATGTGATCACCCCTGTCAACAATTGCCGGGCAGCCCAGTCTCATGCACATACGGCATTTGGCACATTTGTCCTTATTTATTGCCAAAATCGGACCATGCTTAACATATTTCAAAAGGGCACAAGGCCTTTGGGCAATTATTACTGAAGGTTCTTCGGCTGCAACTTCCTCTTTAACGATCTGTTCAAATTCCTTCAAATTAAAGGGATCGCATACTCTAACCCTATCTACTCCGACAGCATGGCAAAGCTTGACCAAATCTACCTGCTTGGTTGGCTCTCCCTTGATAGTAAAGCCGGTAGACGGGTTATGTTGATGGCCTGTCATACCGGTTATTGAATTATCCAGTATAATAACTGTCCCTGTTCCTTTATTGTATACTATATCAATTAGACCGGTTATACCCGAATGGATAAAGGTTGAGTCACCTATAACAGCTACAGTTTTGCGTGACATGTCCTTTCCCCTGGCCTTTTCCATACCGAGGGCAACACCGATACTGGCTCCCATACAAATAGTAGTATCAACTGTTTCCAGCGGTGCCATAGCTCCCAATGTATAGCAGCCAATATCACCGGAAACATTTAATTTCAGCTTCTTAAGCACATAGTATGTTGCACGGTGAGGACAGCCCGGACATAATACAGGTGGTCTTGGAGGGGCTTCTTCGGTTATTGAATTCAGTTTTTCAACTTTCTCACCTAATAAATTCTCTCTTAAAAGACTTGTGCTGTATTCTCCAACTAACGGAAGCTTAGACTTTCCCGTAACATTAAGTCCCAGCTTAAGGCAATGGTTCTCTATGACTGGATCCAGCTCTTCTATTACATAAAGAGTATCCACTTCTTCTGCAAAATCTTTAATAAGCTTATCCGGCAGCGGATTAAGAATGCCAAGTTTTAAATAAGAAACATCACCAAAGGCTTCCTTTGCATACTGATAAGAGATGCCGCTTGTGATAATTCCTACCTTTTTATCGCCCCATTCGATTCTATTTAATGATGAATGCTCAGCGAATTCTTTAAGCTTTTTGGTGCGTTCTTCAACCAAAGGATGCCGCTTTTTTGCCATACCCGGCATCATAACATACTTTGCAATATTCTTCACATAAGGCTTTATTTCATAGTTTTCTTTTTCTGAAAGCTCGATTATACCCTGAGAATGTGAAACTCTTGTTGTAAGCCTCACAATAACAGGAGTATCATAATCCTCGCTGATTTTGAAAGCCTCTTTAGTGAATTCTTTACATTCACTACTGTCTGAAGGCTCCAAAACAGGAACCTTCGCACCTGCAGCTATCATTCTTGTATCCTGTTCATTCTGTGAACTGTGCATACCGGGATCATCGGCAACAAATATGACCAGTCCCCCGTTCACGCCGGTATAAGATGCAGTAAATAAAGGATCTGCAGCTACATTTAATCCTACATGCTTCATGGCACAACAAGCTCTTGCGCCACCTATAGAAGCACCTATAGCAACTTCAAGGGCTACTTTTTCGTTAGGAGCCCATTCGGAGTAAATCTCATCATATTTTGCGATATTTTCAGTGATCTCTGTACTGGGAGTTCCCGGGTATGCTGTCGCAACCGTCGCCCCCGCCTCATAGACACCGCGGGCAATGGCCTCGTTGCCCAGCATGAGTTTTTTCATAGACGTCTCTCCTTGTATATGTAATTTGGCTTCACTTCATTAAAGTGTTTATATAATTATACAAATAATTGTTTTATTGCGCAAACTTTCTTTATTTCATTCTGAGCTGAGCGCTTGCACCCGTCTAATTAATGTCATCCTGAGGGGCGCTTAGCAAATTCGAAGGATCTTCCACTTTGACGGCTAATATGATTCTTCGCTTCGCTCAGAATGGCATAAGAGGATCAAAGCGGCATCTGGAGTTAAGAAAGGCAATAGGAATCCCGAAAATTCTATTGTACCGTAATAACCTCACCTGTTACCTAAACAGATTATTAACCAATGAGTATACTAACGGAATAAAAATAGCCGGTAACATGTTTCCAACCTTAAATTTCTTTATTTCCAGAAGATTAAGGCCAATAGCAAATATAAGAATACTTCCCACCAGCGACATCTGAGATACCACTACATCACTTAACAGCGGTTTTAATACACCTGCTAAAGCCGTGATTCCTCCCTGATAAATCAATACCGATAAACCGGAGAACATGACTCCGATACCCAGCGTAGCTGAAAACACGATAGCAGTGATACCGTCAAGCATGGCTTTGGCAAGGAGGATGTCTATTTTCCCATAGAGCCCGTCCTCCAAGGCGCCGACAATTGCCATTGCCCCCACAACATAAACCAGGCTTGCAGTTACAAAACCTTTGGCAAAATTTGATTCCTTTCCCGCAAAACGGTTTTGAAACCACATTCCCATTCTGTCCAGCCCATCCTCGATTTTTAAGGCTTCACCTATGAGACTTCCAATAACCAGGTATAATATCATCTCTGTTATGTAATTTCTGTCAAGCTTTCCTTGTTCGGTGACCTTGAAAATACCCTGGAGAGCTCCTGAAACTCCAATAACAACTACAGCAAGGCCAATAGCCTGCATAATCGTGTTTTTAAAACGCTCCGGTATACCTTTTTTTAGAATAATACCAACAACAACGCCTATAATTATTGCTAAAACATTTACGATAGTTCCCAATCCGTGCATTTCTCTTCTGCTCCTTATTTAAGTTCAACTATTGTAACACCTGTATCGCCTTCGCCATAATTCCCGAGGCGGTATGCCGCTACATGGGCATGCCCTTTAAAATGATTATGAATGGCCTTTCGAAGTGTCCCTGTCCCTTTTCCGTGAATAATCGACACCTCATGCAGCCCTGCAATAACGGCATCGTCAATATATTTGTCTACCTTTTCAATGGCGTCCTCAACATTGAGCCCCCGCAAATCCAGTTCAAGGTTTACAGGCGAAGACTTCACACCTGTTACCCGAACCCTGTTTAATTTTTCAATGGATTCCTTTTGCTCATCAATGCGTTTAAGTTGTTTAACATTGACTTTAACCTTCATTATACCCGCCTGTACCATTACTTGTCCATCAGAATCGGGTTTCTCAAGCACAGTCGCCTTTTGGTTGAGATTAAGCATCAATACTGTTTCTCCGGGTTTTAAATCCTTTGGCGCTTCGTGATATTCAGGCAAATCATAAGATTCTACCAGCCGGCCTTCTATATTATCCAGATTTCTGACTTTTGCCCTCGCTTCCTGAAGATTTTTTTCATTTATTGCCTCAAGCCCTTGACTATATAGCTCCTTTAAACGGTTTAAAAGCTCTTCCGATTCATAACGGGCATCCATTATTATAGCTCGCGCTTCTTCCTTTGCTTTAGCGATAATATTGCTTTTCTCTTTGTTAATCCTTTCTTTTTCCTTTTTGATTTCGTTTTTCAGTTTTTCAATTTCCTGCCTGAGCATGGCCGCTTCGTCTTTTTCCTTTTCTGCCTGTGTTCTGTTTTTTTCTATATCAGAAAGGACATCCTCAAATCGTATATTATCCTGGGATAAATATTCCTTGGCCTTATGGATTATATAAGGATCCAGACCCAGTTTTCTGGATATCGCAAAGGCATTGCTTTTCCCAGGAACACCCACAAGAAGCCTGTAAGTTGGGCGTAGCGTCTCAACATCAAACTCGCAGCATGCATTTTGAACATTTTTTGTTGTCATGGCATAGATCTTCAACTCACTGTAATGGGTGGTTGCCATGGTGCAAATGCCTCTTCTGGTCAACCCCTCCAGTATAGCTATAGCCAGCGCCGCTCCCTCTGTGGGATCGGTTCCTGCTCCAAGCTCGTCGAATAAAACCAACGAATTCTCATCAGCATTGTCCAAAATATATACAATGTTCTTCATGTGGGAAGAAAAAGTGCTTAATGACTGTTCTATGCTCTGTTCGTCGCCTATATCGGCATAGACGCTTTCGAATATACCAAATTCACTGCCTTCCTGTACAGGGATATGCAATCCGGACTGAAGCATCAGTACAAACAAACCCACAGTTTTAAGAGTAACTGTTTTTCCTCCGGTGTTTGGACCAGTAATTACTAATGTGGTGAACTCATAACCCAGTTCGATGTCAATGGGCACAACTTTATGCCTGTCCAAAAGCGGGTGTCTGCCCTGCTTTATTTTAACCTGTCTCTCATTTGTAAGATTCGGGCAAATCCCGTTCATATCCCGGGAGAGTTTTGCCTTGGCAAACATAAAATCCAGCCTG
>Ga0134105_1002292_pt1 | contig 11055 bp, 10 predicted proteins | sample 16_3_2metaG_FD_94457 | JGI IMG/M metagenome (GOLD analysis project Ga0134105, IMG submission 94457) | Switchgrass degrading microbial communities from high solid loading bioreactors in New Hampshire, USA - 16_60_3.3_214_A3 metaG | ecosystem: Engineered > Bioreactor > Semi-continuous > Anaerobic... | reverse complement strand
CTGAGAATACAGACAGAGATAAGTTAAATACCAAAAAAAGAAATAAAATAAATAAAATAAATAAAGAATCAATAACAACTGTTCTTTATCCTGTTCTATTTGGAGTTTTTATATTAGTACTCTGGCAGACACAGCTGCTGCATAAAGTTCTGGGAGCCGATACATTCACACTTCCGCTGCCCGGAAGAATTGTCAATATCATATTTGATAATGTGCCTGCAGTTTTGAAAAATGTTCAGGCTACCGTTATTGTGTCGGTAAGTGGTCTGATTCTGGGTTCAGTATTAGGGTATTTGTTAGGAATCGTTGCCATGGCATTTCCAAAATGGGGTTATGGGGGTATTTCCATTGCATCAGCTTTTACTGCTGTACCCATTGTAGCAATTGCACCTATTCTTAATAATCTGACACAGGATTTCAGTGATGACCCAAATGTGAGAAGTATGCTTGCAAAAATGATTGTGGTAATGATAACCTGTACAGTTTCCATGAGTATAAATGCGTACAGGGGTTTTACAGAGTTAAAGCCTTTTTCCGAAGATTTGATGAAATCCTATGCTGCAAGCAAAACTACAGTTTTTCTGAAACTGAGAGTGCCAAATAGTCTTCCATATGTTTTTACAGCCTTAAGAGTAAGCGTTCCTGCAAGTATTATCAGTGCATTGGTCAGCGAGTACTTTGCAGAATACATAATAGGAGTTGGGCGTCAGATACGTGAAAGTATTGTACTGGCACAATATGCAACGGCATGGGCCTACATTTTGGTTGCATGTGTAATAGGCATACTGATGTATGCGATATTACTAATTGCTGAGGGAGTTATACTGAAAGGCCGACGTAACCGGTGATCTTCAGTCTAATATGGAATAGTTGAAACTGTTCCCAATATAACAATAGTCAACAGATAACAAGGAGGGTTAACAATGAAAATAGCAAAATTATTAGCCGTTTTTATGGTGATTGCAATGGTTTTAACAACATTGGCATCATGTGGTAAATCAACAGAAACGTCAGACATTAAGGCAAGTACTTCAAGTACAGAGGCCGCTGCTTCAACAGCTTCTTCTGGCAGTACTGCAGCAGGCTCAGGAAAGTATTATGATGCCACAGCTACAGCAGAAAGTATTATAAAAGATGCTGCAAGTAAAGGTAAAGTAGGAAATTGGGGACTTGGAAACGAGTATGAAGTACAGGCACTTTTGGCAAAGTATGGTCAGCCAACTACCTTTTTAAGTCAGGCTTTTGATATGGACGGCTTTGACAATGATACCATTGCCCTTGCTTCTGCGATGACCTACAACGAGCTGGGATTGGTTAAAAACAGTTATGAAGGCGGGTACAAATACGGTGATAAGGTTGCCTATATTGATATGAATGAAGAAGGCGTTGCAATGCTTGAAGATAACATCTTCTGTACAAAGGAATTTGCAAAAGCAAATCCCAATACCGTAAAAGCTTTTCTTTATGCTTCAATGAAGGGTTGGGAGGATGCCTGTAATAATCCCGAAGAGGCAGCAAAGATTGTATATGAATACGGTTCTTCGGTATCCAGCGAACACCAGGCATACATGGCTTCAGAGGTTAAAAAGCTGGTTGAGACAGATACAACCGGTGCTACCGTAAAGAACTACGGAAACATGGACGAAAAGGCCATGCAGCAAACACTTGATCTGGCAAAGAAATATATTCAGCTGACTGATTCAGCAGCTGCTTCAAAACTACAGTCTATGACTCTGGATGATATTCGTGATACTTCCTACTTAAAAGATGCAATGTCATCAGGTGGAAAATTCGACAAACTTGAAAAAACATCGGTGTCTATTCAGCTTAAATGGCTCCCACAGGCTCAGTTTATGGGCTATTACGTAGCACTTAAAAAAGGATATTACAAAGATGTGGGCTTGGATGTAACAATTATTCCCGGCGGCGGTGACATTGGAGAAACAACTGCTGTATATACTGGTCAGGTTGATTTTGGTGTTACCTGGGTATCAAACCTGATTGCTGCTAACGCAGGCGGAATGAATCTCCTTGAAATTGCACAGGTATACCAAAGATCGGGTCTGGTACTTGTTTACAAGCTGAATTAATAATTAATTATTTATTTATTTAAGTGCTGCAGATTTATATGCCTGAATTGGGAGAATGATGTATCACCTGATTCAGGCATTAACTAATAAGTTTCCTGGTATTTATATGATGGTTATTTTGTTTGTATGAGTTTTACATGTATTAAATGAACTTTTTATATGCCAGTTTGGTTTTAGAAGAACAGCCAATAGAAAAGTAAACTGCGAAAATTAGTTTTATATTTCAAAGTAATTTGTGGGATTGGAGGTTGGTTTTATGGAACTGTTAATTAAAAACGGTACCGTTGTTACCGACAGTGAAAGCTTTATTGCGGATATTGCAGTTAAAGATGGGAAAATTGCCTGTATAGGAATGGATCTGCCTATAGAAGCAAAAAAGGTAGTTGACGCTTCAGGAAAATATGTATTGCCCGGTGCCATAGATGTTCATACTCACCTGGCTATGCCCTTTGGAGGAACAGTGTCGGCTGATGGATATTTATCAGGTACCAGAGCAGCTGCCTGTGGCGGAGTTACAACGGTATTTGACTATCCGATGCAGAGAAGGGGCAAGGGTATACTGGAAACTGTTAAAGAACGAAATAAAATGTGCGCTCCTGAGGCTTGTGTGGATTATGCTTTTCACTGTATTATCACTGACCTCAATGACGGAACCTTGCTGGATGAGTTTCAGGCTGCTGTTGATTACGGTATAACCAGTTTCAAATGTTTTCTGGTATACAAAAAGGAAGGCATGATGGTTGATGATGCTACATTGGTGAAGGTACTGCTAAAAGCCAAAGAGGTTGGAGCTATTACCAATATTCATGCAGAGAATCCGGATATTATAGACCTGAACATTGAGAGGTTTAAGAAAGAGGGAAAGACTTCAGCCTGGTACCATTATCTCAGCAGACCTGAGTTTGTTGAGGCAGAGGCCGACAAAAGAGCTATTCATTGGGCAAAAACCTTTGATGCTCCCCTGTACATAGTCCACCTGGCTAACAAGGAGGGAGTAGAAGCCGCGGCAGCTGCAAAAATGGAGGGTTATGACATATTCGTTGAAACATGTCCTCAATATCTGGAATTTACCTGTGATGTATATAAACGTGAAGATGGCAGAAATTTTGTCTGCTCCCCGCCAATAAAAGGTCAGGAAAGTCAGGACGCCTTATGGGCTGCCATTAAAAATGGCACCATTGATATAGTTGCAACAGATCACTGCCCCTTCCAGAGCTATGAAAAGGACTGGGGTAAGGATGATTTCACAAAGATACCAAACGGTTGTGCCGGAATAGAAAATCTTTATCCATATATGTTGTCTGCAGCTAACGAAGGTAAGATTACGTTCAACACTGCTGTAAAACTATGTGCCACCAACCCGGCAAGAATTTTTGGATGTACTCAGAAGGGTTCTCTTACAGTAGGAAAGGATGCAGATATTGTTATTTATGATCCAAATAAGGATTTTACAATATCAGTCAACAACATGCATTCAGATTACGACCATACTATTTGGGAAGGAAAAAAGCTTCATGGATATCCTGTACAGACATATGTAAGGGGAGAACTGGTTTACGATAACGGTAATTTCGTGGGTAAACCCGGCTTCGGGAAATTTATTAAACGCCAGCCGGGTAGTGGAAAGAGGTGATTGCTTTGGGCGAAGTATTATATAGAGATATTTCTGTAACTGAGGAGGTAAGCAGATGTTTGCTGTGCAACAATGCTCCCTGCGCAAAAGCATGCCCCTATGGCCTTGAAGCGGACACTATCATCCGATCAATCCGATTTGAAAATTATTCAGGAGCAGCTGCTAAAATACCCCGCAATGTTCCCTGTGCTAACTGTAAGACTAAAGATTGCATGAGGGTATGCCTAAAACAGAAAATAAATCGACCTGTGAACATTGATGAAATTATTATCAGTGCATCGTCCTATGACAGGATTGTACCAGGGGATGTAGACTTGTCAATTGAATTTTGCGGTATCAAATGCGAAAATCCATTCTTCCTGTCATCTTCTGTAGTGGGAAGTAATTATGAAATGGTTGCAAAAGCTTTTGATATGGGTTGGGCCGGAGTAGCTTTTAAAACAATAGGAACTTTTGCGGCCAGGGAGGTTTCTCCAAGATTTGAAGCTTTAAGAAAGGAAGCTGTTCACTTTATAGGGTTTGAGAATATTGAACAGATATCCGAACATACCCTGGAAGAGAATATACAGTATATAAAGCGGCTGAAGGAGGATTATCCCACTAAAGTCATTATTGCTTCCATCATGGGTCAGGATGAGGACGAATGGACATATCTTGCAAGGCTTATGACCGATGCAGGAGCAGATATTATAGAGTGTAATTTCTCCTGCCCTCATATGGCGGCAAACGGATTGGGGTCAGATGTGGGACAGAATCCTGAACTGGTTGCCTCTTACACCAGAGCAGTAAGAAAAGGTACAAATATCCCCATTCTGGCCAAGATGACACCTAATATCGGCAATATGGAAGTTCCTGCAATTGCTGCAGTTAATGCAGGTGCAGATGGTATAGCAGCAATCAATACTATTAAGAGTATTATCAAGGTAAACCTGGACAGTTTTACATCTGCACCGGAAGTTAAGGGGAAGACAAGTGTGGGAGGTTATTCAGGAAAAGCAATTAAGCCAATTGCTCTGCGATTTATTCAATCAATGAAGAGCCGTAGAGAACTAAAAGATGTTCCTGTCAGTGGTATGGGGGGAATTGAGACCTGGAAGGATGCAGCCGAATTTATAGCATTGGGTTGTGAAAATGTACAGGTTACAACCTCTGTAATGCAATATGGCTATAGAATAATCGATGATATGATTGAAGGTATGAAATGTTATCTGAGTACCCATGGATACAAGAGCATAAGTGAAATAGTGGGAAAGGCACTTCCTCAGATTGTACCTCCTGAAAATCTTGACAGGAGCAGTATATGCCTGCCGAAGTTTGATAGAAACAAGTGCCTTGGCTGCGGAAGGTGTTATTTATCCTGTTATGATGGGGGGCACCAGGCGCTGAACCAGAATCAAAGCAATGGTAAGCCGGTGCTGATTGCTGATAAATGTGTGGGCTGTCATTTATGTGTGACGGTGTGTCCCGTAAATGCCGTTTCTCAGGGGGTAAGGGTTTTGAAAAAGCTTCAACCTGAATTATGTAAAGCCCAGTGAGCAGTGAAGCTTAATTAAGAATATTTTTGATAATGATAGGAGCGTTTTAACATTAGAATACTTACTACGAGAGGGGCGATTAACATATGGTATCATGTAGTATCGAAAGATTGGAAGAAAAGATAAAAGCTTTTAGTAAATTTGGTGACACCGGTAATGGTGGAGTAACGAGATTTTCACTTTCCAAGGAAGCACTGAAAGCAAGATATGAAGTAAAGAGAAGAATGGAGGCCATCGGTGCAACAGTTGTTACAGATGATATGGCAAATATTTATGCCACCATTCCGGGCTCCGAAAACCTTCCTGCGATAATGTCCGGTTCCCATCTTGATTCGGTAAGGCAGGGCGGTAATTATGACGGAATTCTGGGTGTGCTGACAGCCATGGAGGTTGCAGAAACTATAGTAAAAGAAAAAATTCCTCACAGACATCCTATTACCGTTGTTGTATGGACAAATGAAGAGGGTGCGCGGTTCGAACCTGCCATGATGTCGTCAGGTGTAATTTGCGGGAAATTTGATAAGGCAGAAATGTTAGCTTCAGAGGCAAAGGATATACCTGGGTATACTTTTGGAAAAGCATTGGAGAACAGTGGGTTTGTAGGGGATATTTCCAACCGGATGTCACCCGATAAATATATTGCGTTAATTGAATTACATATTGAGCAGGGGCCGGTACTGGAAAAGGAAGGTTGTGATATTGGAGTTGTTGAAGGTGTGTGCGGTATGATAAATTATGAATTTACCTTCCGGGGTCAAGCCGGTCATGCAGGGACAACTCCGATGAAATACAGAAAAGATGCCCTTTATGCTGCAGTTAAGACAATTCAGTATCTGCACGATGAGTTGGATACTTTGGACAGTAAGCTGGTTTATACAACCGGTAAGATTTCTGCCCACCCCAATATTCATACAATCATTCCTGAGGAGGTAAAGTTTACCCTTGATGCAAGACATCAGAATCCTGAGGTTATCAGGCAGGTACTTGAAATTATAAAAAAGATTCCAAATGAAGTGGAAAAATGCAAGGTTACTTACAAGGAAGCATGGTCTCGAAAAACAGTAAGGTATACACCGGAGCTCATTGATTATGTGGAGAGAAGTGCAAACGACTATGGCTACTCAAACATGAGGCTTTACAGTGGCCCGGGTCACGATGCCCAATATGTAATTGATGTAATTCCGACAGCTATGATATTTGTACCAAGTATTGGAGGTCACAGCCATTGCGAACTTGAGTATACACCTATTGAGAATTGTCTTAAGGGTGCCAATGTTTTATTAAGAACATTATTATATATTGATCAGCATTAGGAATTTTTGAACAGGGATTAGCCAATAAGGTTCAGCAATGGAGATTTTGAACAAATCCTAATAAAACCCCTATGTTATTGGAGTTTCAAAGATTTAAATATGAAATTTTACACATAATGTTGAATAATTGGACGTATTGGGTTATTATGGTATATATGTGACTTTTGACTGTTAATATATGCTTTTTCATATAGTCTATGGTTGTTGTTATTTTTGTATACACTAACAGTTAAATTGATCACTTAATACTATTTAGGGGGTAATGAAAATGTCCAAAGTAAGAGGAACATCAAATGCTCCAATTGTTTTAGGCATAATTGGAGGAGTATTAGGTCTGCCTTCTGCTGTTTGTTCAGGAGCCTGTGCAGCCGGATTATCATCTATTGCTGATGCCAGCACTACTACAAGTACTGCAGCCGGTAATACCTTTATGATATTGGGGTTAATTGGTGCTATTCTTGGTATTATATTTGGAATTACATCAAAAAGGTGGCCTATTCCGTCAGGAATTGGTTTACTTGTAGCCACAGTTATATCAGCTATTACTTTAATTACATTCAACATACTGACCCTGATCGTTGTTATATTACTGCTTTTGGCAGCAATTTTCTCATTTGTGCAGAAAAAGGAAACTGTCGAGTAAATCAAAATAAAAGAAGACCTTTATGAGGAGCAAAATATATGGTTCCGTTTTTCCATTTAACAATTTTTGATATGCAGGCAGTCATTTCCTCGTACAATTTAATGATAGGTATAGGTATAATATCAGGTGTTCTACTTTTGCAAAGGACATCAAAAAAATTACAAATGTCAAAATCACAAGATGATGCACTATTGCTGATACTATTAGGTTCAATGCTTATTGGATTTATTTCAGCAGTTTTGTTTGATAAAATTTATCACTATAATAACTTCCAAAATTTTATATCTGACCTGACAAAATATACGGGAATGACTTTCTCTGGTGGACTCTTGGGCGGGACAACAGCATTTTTGGTTATTTATTACTGCGTCAATAAGGGATTTGACGGAATAATGCTTAATTTAAACTGTGCTGCGCCGTCAGTAATTATAGCACATTTTTGGGGGCGAATTGGCTGCTTTTTAGGTGGTTGCTGTTTTGGTAAGCCTACCAATTCGATTCTGGGTGTCCATTTTCCCGACGGTTCATTAGCGTCTCAATTATATGGAAACGGATCCAGAATTATTCCGGTCCAGTTGATAGAGGCAGTTTTTTTAGCTATATTATTTATATTTGTTTACTATTTATTTATCAGGCACTCGTTTGTATGCTATCTGTTATTCTATGGAGTTTTCAGATTTGTAATAGAAAACTTCAGAGGAGATGACCGGGGTGAACTTTTTCAGACAATTTTTTCTCCCTCTCAATGCATATCAATTATTATGGTAATAATAGGGGGAATAATTGTTTTTAGGGAATTTCGATTTAAATGGAAACAGGCAGACGGTGTGTAGTCATTTTAATAACTTAATAATTTTACACAAAGCATGGTTGCTTGGTTGCATGAACCCACTGAGAAATAACCTCACGTGGGTTTTGCATTGTGTAATATTGTACAGATAGCTAATCATTTGTTGTATTGTTTTCTATAATATAGTAAAATTCAAAATGATGACCGGGAAACGGATATATACTTTCATAATATTGTGTCGGTAAATACGACCGGAAAAGTGATATGACGCAGGAATGCCTGCTTGGAGAATATATTTGCAAGACATTGTAGATTTCATGCAGCGGTCGGCTGCTAAGTGGATTATTATTTCTATTTGTAAACACGCTTTGCGTGTAGATGGGAGTAAGTATGAGAAACTTCTTTAAGGCACTGGGACTGAGTATTATAGACTCAGTTGTGATAATTATTATGCTAATAACCATTGTCAGACTTGACCTTCCAATGGTGGGTATTTATATTGTATACGGGGTTTCGGCAGTATTGTTTCCCTTGGTGCTGCTGCTGCTCTATAAACAGTTTTTCGGAAGAGAAACCTTGGTTGTTGTCCCTGTAAGTCTCATATTTGCTGCTCTTTACTCACTGGGTGTCTCCCTGTACAGCTATTATGGTGATGGAAGTTTCTCAAGAATGTTTAAAGAATTAATGTATTTTATTTATTTCCTGCCTTCGGTTATATATTGTGGTATCTCATGGATTTTGTTTGCTATAATTGTGAGATTTTCCAAGGAGTCACGAAGAAGGGAAATATAAGGGAATACTGTATATACAAATTACCTGCATGTGTTAATAATATATGCAGGTATATTCAAGCTTCTGCTGAGTACAAAGGAGTTGAGATTTATTCTATGAGAACCGACAGTATAGGCTTTCTGGATTCCGGTTTTGGAGGTATAACCGTTCTAAGTGAAGCGCTTAGGCAGCTTCCCAACGAAAATTATATATATTATGCTGATAATGAACATGTACCTTATGGCACAAAATCCAAGGAAGAGGTACATAATTATGTGTTTAAGGCAGTAGAATTTTTAATTGGCAAAGGAATAAAAGCTTTGGTAATAGCCTGTAATACTGCCACAAGCATAGCTGTAAAAGACCTGAGAAATAAATACACCTTTCCTATCATAGGCATGGAGCCGGCTGTAAAACCGGCGGTTGAGAACGGAAACGGAAAAAGAGTTCTGGTTTTAGCCACCCCCTTGACACTGAAAGAGGAGAAGTTCCAAAATCTGGTTAGAAAGGTAGATCATGAACACGTAGTTGATTATCTGGCTTTTCCCGAACTTGTAGAGCTTGCAGAAAATATGATATTTGACAGGGAGCGGGTTATCCCGGTAATTAAAGGTAAGCTTGCAGGATATGACCTTCAAAATTACAAGACCTTTGTACTGGGGTGTACTCATTTTCCAATTTACAAAAACATATTTAAACATATTCTGCCTGACCATATTGATGTGATAGACGGAAGCAAAGGAACGGTGCGTTATCTTAAACGCCTTATGGAGGAAAGGGACATACTGAACACCGGAACCCAGCCCGGGCAAATTGAGTTTTATGATTCTGGAAATAAAATAGAGAGTGAAGAGCGATTGAATATTTTTAAACGGCTTTTAACCGAGTGCTAATAAAAATGTTAAGTTTTAAATAATAGCTGAATGTTAAGTAATAAGCTAAGTAATAATTAGTAACAATCTCCTTACCGTTAACATAAAATGTAATAAAACCATAATAGTAACCACTATCTTAAAGCTAACAAATATGGTTTTAAGATATTAAAGGTATTTATGTTGTGGAAGGAGAGGAAAATATGTCTGAAGATTTTAACAATAACTTCGGCGGTAATTTCGGCGGTCTGTCTATACACGGAAATATAGTTAATTCGTTGGCCAAAAGAATTGGCGAAACAGTTACCATATTTACAAAAAGCGGTGGTATGTCAGGTTGTGGCTTTACAGGTGTACTTTTAGCTGTAAATGACTGTTATGTAAAGCTGCTCAGTCAAATTGGGCCTGCACCGGGCTGTGCATTAGGAAATTCCTGCAGCGGGACTCCTTTTGCCAACGGTATTGGTTGCCTTGACAATATGGGAGACAACATGAACAACGGGTATCAGAATGGTTATCCCATAAGGACTGTTGGTTCTGTTACAGAAATACCTATTGACAGTATTGCAGCCTTTGTTCATAATGCGGTTTAATCAAATATTATGATTTAGCTTAGTCAAATTAGCCCCGTGGAGTCTGCCCCTTTGAAGCAGACTCCACGGGGGCTTTTATTGTATAGAAAACCACCAGCTATGCTGGTGGATAAAAGGGCTTAAGCTCTGAGCAATAAAAAACCTATGATATAATTTGTGCGACTGACAATCGCAAAACAAAAAATATCATAGGAGGTATCGTTATGAGTAACGACATTGAGAGCTTATCACATACAAAATGGAGGTGTCAATATCACATAGTATTTGCACCAAAATACAGAAGACAGATAATATATGGAAAATATAAAAAAGAGATAGGAAAAATATTGAGAGAGATTTGTGCAAGAAATAATGTAGAAATTATTGAAGCAAATGCATGTCCAGATCATGTGCACATGTTAGTGGCAATACCGCCAAAAATGAGTGTGTCAAGGTTTATGGGGATACTAAAGGGTAAAAGTAGTTTAATGATATTCGACAGATTTGCAAATCTCAAATATAAATATGGGAATCGTCATTTTTGGTGCAGGGGATATTATGTTGACACAGTAGGAAGGAATAAAACAGCAATAACGAAGTATATCCAAAAGCAGTTACAGGAAGATCAAATAGCTGAGCAATTGAGCTTGAAAGAATATATTGACCCGTTCACGGGTGAGCAAGTAAAAGGAAGCAAATAAGTAGAGCCACCCAATAGGGTGGCCGCTGGAAATGTTTTGCGATTGGCAGTATATTCAGGGCGCGAGTAGCGCATGCCAGTAATATGCCCTTATAGGGCTTAATCAAGCCACCAGCTAAGCTGGTGGTAATTGACT
>Ga0134105_1002284_pt1 | contig 11112 bp, 6 predicted proteins | sample 16_3_2metaG_FD_94457 | JGI IMG/M metagenome (GOLD analysis project Ga0134105, IMG submission 94457) | Switchgrass degrading microbial communities from high solid loading bioreactors in New Hampshire, USA - 16_60_3.3_214_A3 metaG | ecosystem: Engineered > Bioreactor > Semi-continuous > Anaerobic >... | reverse complement strand
TTGTCAGTTTCTTTTGCAAAATCAATATGTATCATTTAACTATTAACCTCTTTGCTCTTTTCGCGTTGCAAATTGCATTTAGATAAAACTACTTAATCCACATCCCCCGTGCGGGGGATGACATCCTGAGTTTAACCTGGCTCACTTCGCCCTGCAATTTCAATCCACATCCCCCGTGCGGGGGATGACTGTCGCAGTAGTGCTTGTCAATCTCAAAGCCTATATTTCAATCCACATCCCCCGTGCGGGGGATGACGTTGACGGCTGGGATTGTTGGGGTGATGAAGTATATTTCAATCCACATCCCCCGTGCGGGGGATGACTTCTTTATAGGCTGCCCATTGCACCAGTGATTTGATTTCAATCCACATCCCCCGTGCGGGGGATGACTTGATGTGACAACCCTTGATTTGCATCTATCGTAATTTCAATCCACATCCCCCGTGCGGGGGATGACCTTGATAAGGCCTGCCATATATCTCGATTATAAAAATTTCAATCCACATCCCCCGTGCGGGGGATGACTGGCTTTTTTAATGATTTCGGAGGTGTTCTCGCTATTTCAATCCACATCCCCCGTGCGGGGGATGACGGTTGTCGTCACGCCTCAAAACCCGCTTGGGCCCATTTCAATCCACATCCCCCGTGCGGGGGATGACGCGACGTCGGCGATATAGTGACGGTATCAAACGCATTTCAATCCACATCCCCCGTGCGGGGGATGACCGGCGGCAAATATTACCGCACGGTGCCGCAATATTATTTCAATCCACATCCCCCGTGCGGGGGATGACCGCAGCTCGGGATCACGCACCACGCGCCCCATGAATTTCAATCCACATCCCCCGTGCGGGGGATGACTACACGCTCGAAGAAAAAGGAGCGGCAATTCACATTTCAATCCACATCCCCCGTGCGGGGGATGACTTACGTCTGCAATACCAAAAAGACGGCATTATAAATTTCAATCCACATCCCCCGTGCGGGGGATGACACCGCCGTACTTTTCGACATACGATAAATACCTTATTTCAATCCACATCCCCCGTGCGGGGGATGACCGTATTAGACGATTTCCCGCTTACGCTTGTGCGGATTTCAATCCACATCCCCCGTGCGGGGGATGACGTGTGCCATATCATTATGGAGGCATCATGTGTTATATTTCAATCCACATCCCCCGTGCGGGGGATGACGGTAGGCAAAGATGATGGATTGCTAATCTTAGTATTTCAATCCACATCCCCCGTGCGGGGGATGACACATGACGAAGGCGATTGAGCCGGAAAGGGTTCGATTTCAATCCACATCCCCCGTGCGGGGGATGACCAATTATGCCCATCGAGGAAATGCTCGCTCTAGTAATTTCAATCCACATCCCCCGTGCGGGGGATGACGGCAAATGGTGCCGGCAAACATTATTATTACGGTTATTTCAATCCACATCCCCCGTGCGGGGGATGACTATACTGCTGTAACGTTCTGGGCACTGTCCACCTTATTTCAATCCACATCCCCCGTGCGGGGGATGACGTGAAGTATATAGACCCTGAGGTCAAGACAATAATTTCAATCCACATCCCCCGTGCGGGGAGCGACTTGCCAATTAGTGTAATGCTGCGGTCCATCTCATGAATTTTAATACACGGTGTATTAAAAGCTATAAAACCGGTCGCAGGATCACCCCTCATATACCTCATAATCGAGGTCGGGCAGTTTTTCAACTTCAATGTCGTAATCATCCACAGATGTCGGAGCATCAACGCCCTCTTTGCGATTGACCTTAAGAAGTCTATGTACTTTTGCGGGCGGATACTGTCCTATCTCGCAGTTATGTTTCCACCAGACAAGTTTTACAACCTCCATGCTGCCAGAGGGACGTGCTGATGTTTCATCATTAACAAATAACGTAAGCAACACTTTTTTTAGCTTTTCGGCATCTTCTTCCGTAAATCCAGTCTTCTCTGCCTGTTTTACATTGATTGAACCAAAAGTTGCGTAAAGACCAAAGTCAACGCGATGTTTCATACCCATCGTATCCGAGCCCTTTTTATCTGGGTCAGCACCAGTTTCAAGGTTAACGGATTTCGTAATTTGTGTACTTGTCACATTAATCGTATCATAGCTGAAAGCTGTCTGAATCGTGACGGGACCGCGTATGCCTATTGAAACTGCATCGCTCCCTTTACTCTTTTGCTTTTCTTTAAAAGCAAATACTTGTCCGAAAGCACGAACATCATACCAAGTCTCGCAGGCAATTCTCGCATAATCATCGCTCGTCGCTTGCTTTTGTTTAATCTTTTTCATACATTCCGCAAGTGCAGGGCAGCCGTCAGCACGATCCTTGAGCGATCTGTACTCATCTATCCTACGATCATCAGACTGAACAAAAATAGCCTCGCCCATATCGAGCAGACGATTGCGTATTTTCCTCTTCAGGCATACATCGGACACTTCGCCGATACCGCGATAATCCATTCGCGGTCGGTTCCCGTCAAGAGGGTCCCCATTGGGGTTTGCGTTTTTAACCGAAAATACTAATGCAAAATCGATTTTATTCTTCAGTGCGCTCATTTTTCATTCTCCTTTTTTATCGTTATCTAATTCTTTAATTAAAACATACCGTTGATTATAATAGCCTTCAAGGAATCGCGGCGATAATGGTTGATTGTTTGACAAATCTTTGTCCTCTGCTATTGCCACAATTTTGTCGATCAAATCGCGATATTTCTTTTCATACATCTTATATTTAAATTTACTGAAATACGGCTGTAGTCGTTCACATATTGTTTTCCACGTTTCAGCCGGACGCTGCTGCATTGCACTAAAATATCTGACTGCGTTTGTTTGCCGATATTGAGCGTCAGAATCCATAACAGCATGCATCTCGGCGACATCGGCTACCGCAAGCAGTCGTCCGAATAAATAATTCCTATCTTTTTCAGTTTCATTCAATGCCACTTTATATTCCCCCTTTCTATCACTGCACTTCAGCATTGCCAGTGCCACTGCAATACACTTTAGCCATCCTTCGCGCGACCATTTGCCATTTCTGTTGACAAACCCCATCGGACATATAGCTCTGTGGTACGCGGCATTTACATAAATTCTTGGAATAAGTAAACCGTTTGCAATGCTCGACATTATATCCGCATTGAATCTCCGCACCTGCTTTGTTATTGATTTTGTACATTTAGCATCCCAATCTGCAACACGCATATTATCATATCCGAATACAGCCTCACCAAGATCATGAAGTGTTGGTGTAGTTACGATATATTTCTTCACCTTGTCTTCGAAGACTGGTATTAACCAAAGGCACGAGAGATACCATTTTTCAAGACGCTGCAGGTATGTTCTGCCATCAAACTCTTCATAGAAATTTATCGACATTCTACCGGGTGTCGCTGCTTCCATACCTAACATAACAATTTTTGCGTTTTCTTTATATTCAGGAACTTTGCGCATTCCTTCCATTGCAGCTTTGATTCTTTTCGCATATACTTCTTCAGTATTGATGACTTCATCGTCAGATTCATCATCTTTACCAAGATACTCGGCAGAATCACTTGGCTGAATGATTTTACGGCAGAGTGTACTCCAAGTTATAAATATAGAGCCATAATTATTAAATCCTTGACGGTCACGCAGCCAGCGAATTGTATTGTGTATTTTCGCTGAAGTAGTATATCCGACTGTGCATGCTTGCTCTGCCTCGGTAAATCTGCCCTTGTATTGGAATGGACGCGCATTATCTTTTGATGAAATCAGTTTCGCATTGCCGTCGATTTTTGCATGATTTGTTATTATCGGCTGAGTTTCGCCGGAAGAATAACATAAACCTTTATTCTCCATAGAGCTTATCAAAGCATTCTGCCAGCTTGTTTTTATGCTCTTCATTTCACATAAGGATACAAATGATGAATCCTTAAGAATGCAAAAATCTACAATCAGTTTCCATAACTTTTCCGGAATATTTCCGTTTTTATCTTGTGAAATCACACCGCTTTTTAAAAGATCAGATGCAAGCGTTTGGTTTTGCAGATATTTAAGCAGAACTTTTAATTCCTCCGGTGCATCGTCCCTTTCGCACCAAAAGGAGAGATTTTTTATATAGGCGCTGAAATACGTACTGTAATTTTCCTGTGTAAACTTGGAAAGATCACCGGCAACATATCTGAGTTCATCACAGAGCGGATACGGTAAAGTCTGTTTTCCTGTGCGGCTTTCCGCCGCCGGGTCTGTCGGCACACACAACACAAAATCATTTGAGAGTAGCTGAGCGGAGTGAAATGACCCGTCAGGCTTCAAATTAACGCGAATTCCAATCTTTTTTTCAATAAACCCTACCGGAACAAGCGGATGGCTATCCTCTAATAACGCGCCGCCATAGTAATTGTCATAAGTCTCTATTAACGCATTTGTCCAGCTCATCCGCTTCCACCTCCTCAATAAGCTTTTTTAGTGCTGGCTCATCAAGACCTGTAAACGAATCAAACTGTTTCTTTTTCATAGGACGAATGTCTCGGCACAACTGCCTGTCGCACTTATCTGGCGGGATAAACTCCACAATTCCGTTTATCATCACCGGTCTCCAGAATCTGACCCCCAGCACGTCTCGCCCTGTTTCATCCGGATAGTTAAAGCCGTGAAAGGCAAGACCAAATGTCATAACCCCACTGTTGTCATATGCTCCTTTACCTTCGCCAAACACACAGGGCTCGACATATCCTTGACATTCACGCGTTCCAAGAAAGATATCGCGCCGACCTCCGCGTTCTATCATCCGCTTGGCGATAAAATAATGCTTGTATTCATTGTTACAATTTTGTTCGTGCTTGAATTCCGGCCTGTTTTCGTTCCAGATAAAATGCGCTTGCACCTGATACACCGGATTGACGAGATAGGTGTAAACGGAAAGTGTGTTCATCCCGTCATTGTAATTAATCGGGCGTATATGCTTCGATTCTGTTATAATCGGATTCATGACTCGCACCCGATCAATTACCCAAATCAGCGTAGGCTTCCAATACACTGATTCAAGTATGCCTTTCAAAGCCTGGTATGTCGGGATTTGATATGTAGTTTTCTCACCTCCTATTCTTGTGATAGGATCGGTAAACAGCGCATACCGTCCGCTTACCTGAAAATCAATTATGTTTTTATGTGTCAAGAAATCACCCCTCTTTGTAGTATTCATTCTTACGAGTAATATACCTCACTTACTTAATTTTGTCAATACCTTCCACAAAAATATATTTGAATTATTTTTTTTAATATGATATACTATATAAGTCAGACTTAATGTCTGTGGATTGAAATGTAAGCATGAATATCCGAATAAGAATCGGGAATATACCTTAAATGTTTTTATTAAAGCATTTAAGGTATATTTTTTTAGAAAATATCTAATGTATGTTAAATCGGTTCTTCCGAGACACCAGTTTCTGTGCTGTAAAATTCTTTTCTCAGTACATAAACCCCCGCGTCATCAAGAGTTACAATCGCTCCACGGTCACATAGCTCATTAAAGACATTTTTATAAATCGAAATACTATAAGACGCCGCTCTGCGCAGAAGCTTAATCTTTTCGTTCATGCTCATCTCTTTGCAAAGCTGCAGATAAATATTTTCACCTTCCCCAAAGCATGTTAAAACGCTGACTGTATCCTCATCAATAACCTTGAAGTAGTCTCCCGCCGTACGATAGGCGCCGGTTAAGACGAATTTTTGCCTTACATCATCATTGTCTGAGTCTTTATTTCTCCCTAAAAGATCTACAATTGTTGTGCTCTTAATATCTTTTACCGGATATTTTAAAATGCTATTGAACTTTACCTTTTCATTTTCAAAATAGTCGCTGATTGCTTCCATTGAATCAGCATTGCAAGCGTATTTTGCCAGTATTCCTTTTGTAATTCCTTGTGCTGTTTCAATCTCTTTTAATTTCTCAAGACTTTCATCAGCAAGTCTCCATATATAAACCTGCCCATATTGCCCGTCAGGCAGCTCTGCATTGCGGTTACATCTGCCGGCAGCTTGAATTATGCTGCTAAGACCTGCAAGGCTGCGTATTACACATGGGAAGCTGATGTTAATTCCCGCTTCAATGAGTGCCGTTGATACACAAAAGAGCGGCTTGTCCCCTTTATAATTCTTTATTTCACTAAGAACCTCAAGTCTATGCGCCGGACACATATCGGTGGTCAGATAATAAGCTTTTATATCGGTATTTTTAATACCGTTATATATCGCTTTAGCCATCTTTTTGGTATTGATAATAAACAGCACAGAGCCATATCTGTCAAGCAAGTCTTTGCTTTTTATAATTGCAGCATCTGTTGATATTGCAACTTGTGATTCGTCTACCAGCTGCGTTCTCCGCAGCACATCAAATAAGCGTGCCGGATTCGGCATTATTTCTTTAGGCTCAAATTTAAACAGCAGCTTCGGCTGAGTTGCCGTACACAACACAACTGTACAACCGCAGACTATAGTTAAGAAATTAATCGCACTTTCAAAGAGAGCTATACACTTTTTAGGCAGGGCTTGTATTTCATCGAAAATTAATACTGAATTCGACAGACGGCACATACGTCGGGCATCAGTGTTTTTATTAGTATAAATGCTATTTAAGAACTGCACCATTGAGGTCAAAATTATGTCGCAGCCAAACCACCGCTCTGTCAGGATACGGTAATTCTCAATTTCATCTTTGCTACAATTCTCTTCAAAAACGACATTGGAATGATGCTCAAGGATCCGTACCGTATTGCCAAGAGCATCGCGCATATCCGCAGCATTTTGGTCAAGTATCGTATTATATGGAATGATATAAAATATACGCTCTAATTGATGCGTCTTTGCATAGTTGAGTGCAAATCGCAGGCTTGAAAATGTTTTACCTCCGCCTGTAGGAACCGTAAGCCTGAATATACGCCCAGACAATGATGAAGCAGAAAAACATGCGTCTGATATTCCCATGCGTATATCTGATAATTTACCTTTTTTTATCTTGAGTAATTTTTTATCTAAAGCCTTGATAGCAGCTTCCCAATTAGCTTCGAGTTCTGATTGAAACGGATCCTCCTCGTATTCAAAGCACGCGCTGTCAAAACGATCGGAATCAACAAGTATACTCAGCATCTCGCGTGCCAAAAGCCCGTATATAATATAAGAATTACTTTTATTTTCACTAAGAACGCTTAAAACCGCTTTAATTTCTTCGGTTGCCTTATCGAATAAATTATCAAGTGTGTCGAGATCGACCACATAATTCAAATAATTACTCACCGCTTCTTCATAGCATAGCGGTTCTTTATCCTGCTTGAGAGCATTGTATAAAGGAGATTCACCGCTTAGCGTAATTACATCCATAAAGCCACTGTGGTGCGCATAAATCACCATAGTGATTATTTGAGCTGTAAGTTTTCGCTCGCTTGTCAACCCGTACCAGCGTTCATACGCGAATATTGCTCCAATCGGCGAATGATATACCTCGCCTTTGATTGCGCGTCCCGCTATAATACCGTTTTTAATCTTTAAATATGTAGAAAATGTTTGAGTACACTTTCCCATGTCGTGGAGTATACCTATCAGATAACCGAGATTTTCAAGATGTATTTTTTTCGCAGCCTGTTTACATAACTTTGCTGTATTTATTGAATGTTCTTCGATTCCCTGCGGCTTATTATCACTTTTCCGTATATGAGCTATCTTGCCGTCGATGTATTCGTACATATCTATTTACTCCGCCACCAAATATAATAATTATTTTGGTTAATTTGTACATTTAAATAAATTTATCGAGCAATTATTTTGTACGATATTACATATTTTACCACGCATAAACGGAACTTTCAACAGTTTTTAACATTTTTCTAAATAATATGTTGACGTAAAACGATATGTGATATGTTTATACTAAAAATTGTATACGCCTTTTGAATTAGTGACACGCTTTTATGAAAAACTGAGTAACAAAAGCTACTTATTGATTTCTCATATTAAGCGTACCCTGTTTTATTTTTAGCTGAATTCTATCTTTGTTGTAAAAAGTGAATTAAATAATCTATTTAAAGCGGGCTTTCTCATAAGTTAATGCCTGACTTGAGAGATACTTTCGGTTTAAAGAATTGAAAAGATGTTTTCGACACAACAATACCGAGCGGAGCGGAACTTAAAAATCTCTGCATTAAATAAAACTCCATTGCGAGCACCCCTAAAAAATATACCCTTTAAGTTGCCCACACTTGAAGGGGGGTAATTGAAAGGATGCTAACAATGGAGCAAGTATATCGGTATCAGAAACATGAAGGATTTGAAGATAAGAGCTTAAGAAAAAATATCTAAAATAACCGGACATGACTTTGAGAATAGTATAAATTACCACATAAATTGTACAAAAAATAAAGGATACAATGCTTAAAAGTTATGATTCAAACTCAAACTCTCGGTAATTATTTTACAGGCGGTAAGACTCGCCTTTAATTTTAACAATGTTGTATGATGTAAATGACTATCAATGAACCCGAATAAAAAACCTGTCAACCTCAGTCTTGCTTTGTATGTAGCTGTAGACGTTGATTTTTGTACCGCAAACCCGTAATATTGTCATTTATTCATTGGTAACTATTACAGTACACTTCTGAATTTGATCACATGCGTTTCTGAAGAAAACAGATACTGAATAATTTCAATTACAGGGGCTAATGCCGTGTTTTGCTCTTCTTAAAACCGTTTATGTATCTACTTGCAGTTTTTAGCCTATCTTCAACTGCAGCGCTATCTCTGACTTGTCTGATCTAAATCCATTATTTCGGTAATTCCTTTGGCTTCTCTATTCTAAGAGTTACCGGAGTGTTGATGTTTATTAACACATGCATCACCCCCGTTGTTTTGCATGTATTATAGCTGTATTGCTTTCATTCTTTTTTCACGGGCACATGGGCAAACTCTTTAGCTTTTAGCCCGGAGTTTTGTCCGCCCCCCATTTTAGGTTAAAAATATCCCCGCGTTACAGATGCGAAGAAAAATAGTCTGCTTGAAGCTACCTCCCCGTTTGTCTTTATGGACGCCATTCACTATAAGGTAAAAGAAAGCCACCAGGTGGTAACCAAAGCAGATTATGTAGCCATAGGCATCACGATTGATGAGAAATGAGAATAAAGATATCCTCGGTATATAAATTGGAGAACATGAGAGCAGTAAATTTCGGCTTTAGTGTGCTCAACGACCTGAAAAGCCGTGGAATTCTCGATGTTTACATCTTATGTGTGGATAGTCTGAAAGGATTTCAGATAGCTATTTCAGCGGTATGCCCCAAAGTACAATAGATACATCATTCATCAAATTAGATACAGTACCCGGTATGTCAGTTACAAGGACATCGACAATTGATGGCTGATATGAAACTGGTTCACAAGGTTGTTACTGCAGAAGAAGCGCTTGTTAATTTCATGGAATTTAAAACGAATGGGGAAAGGTGTATCCTTCATATATGAAGTTACGGGAGGTCAACTGGAACATCTTATCAACCTTTTTCGTATACACGAGAGAGATTAGAAGGATTATTTATATTACCAATATTATTGAAGATCTCTATCTGCTATTCCGGTAAGTAACGAAAAAAACTAGCCTTTTAAATGATAATTCGCTGAGAAAACTACTCTACCTTGCCCTAAAAATTGTCGGACATTGGACGATGCGGTGTCGAAATTGGGATGTTGTGTTAAACAATTGAAACATTCCGTTTACTGACCGGAATACTTATCTATTTCCTATTAAATAACACTACTGGAAGTGATGCGCGCATTCACGCCTGCGGGCGTGCACACCGCTATCCTTTCCGGTAGATATGACCAATCAAGAGAAATCCATGAAGTTATAATACAACGGGCCTTTATGACTGTATATGTCTTCAGTCACAGAATATTTACTGTTTAATATAACCGACATAAATGAACCGGTTTTTGATAGAATTACAGACTCGTTGCCTGACACAATTTCAACATAAACACAGCGGTTTGCCAGCAGCTTATATACTTTTACATTTCTGAAATCAACGACATCATCTTCGAGGCCAACTAAAAAATTAACTATATCGTCAAGATTAATATTATTTTCGACTAATGTATTAAGTTCAAAAGACATTTCAATTACCTCTTTTTTTATAAAAATTTAAATAAATAAAAAGTTCCATCTGCTGAAGTATCGCAAACTTAGCAAATGGAACAATAAATAATTTAGATATTATTATTTTATGCTGTTTATTAAAATTGTTAAATGAAGAGATTGATATATAGAAGAATGACGGATATAAATATTGAATATTGTATTTATTCAAAAAAAAATCAGATAAAAAGCTGCCTTCTTTATAGGTTTAAAGATAAGGCAGCTTTTTGTATGTTATTATTTTTCGATATTAGCCATCACAGTATCATATTCATCTACAACAGGATAATAAGCATCAAATCCTGACCAGCGCCATTTACCGTCAGGATATTTTTCTATTGTGTAATAATTCACAACTGTTTTATCAGTCGGAATGATATCACTGCTGCCGTCATCATTTGTAACGCGCATGTAAACGGTTCTTGTTTCTTCTAATACTATCATATTTTCGTCAATTGACATTTTATATGACGGGTCGCGATGCAAAGAAGATATTCCAAAATCTCCGCAACAGAAAATATAACCACCTGCATTTAATACGGTTTTTAATAGCGGCTGAATTACATTATCGTCAAAATGCAGCTCTGCATAAGCAATGAATTCATCATATGTGTCAATGTACCCATATCTGGACATTGTATACTTTTCTCTAGCACTTATGGGTGTTATTGACCGGTGTAGTCGTCAAATTCTCCTAAGCAAACAATGTAATATGTTGCGTCAGCGGACTCTCCACGGGAAAGGAGATAACTTGCACATATGAGATTAAGTAATCTCAAAATAAAAAAGATGAAATGCTCATATGCACTTCATCTTTTTTGGCTCTTTGTCAATAGTTGGGGTGACGAGATCTGAATAAATGAAGATATAGATAATTGCGTAGAAAAAGCGACACGTAGCGGGGAGTGAAGTGGCGCTTTTTCTATGCCCGACAGCGCT
>Ga0134105_1002262_pt1 | contig 11233 bp, 8 predicted proteins | sample 16_3_2metaG_FD_94457 | JGI IMG/M metagenome (GOLD analysis project Ga0134105, IMG submission 94457) | Switchgrass degrading microbial communities from high solid loading bioreactors in New Hampshire, USA - 16_60_3.3_214_A3 metaG | ecosystem: Engineered > Bioreactor > Semi-continuous > Anaerobic >... | reverse complement strand
ATCTTGTCCAATTTTAAGTCGAGACGGGGCAGATCCGGATTCTGCTCACGCAGCCGCTTATAGATATAATCCGCGCGGTAAAGCTGAGCGGCGACACTGTGTTCCGCATCGGCTCTATTGCGCTTGCCTCTCTTACTTTCTGTAGCTTTCTGAATCAGCTCTTCTTGGATGCTGTATATGTCTTCTTCACAGATTTCTCCGCCATAGCGGTCCAGACGCGGAAAAACGTTGTTAAAACAGTATGTAAGCGTTTTTTGGAAGGTTTCGTCATTCCAGCCGTTCCTTCCGCCTTTTTTCAGAGATTCTTTATTTTCCGCTATGCCTTTTTTCAAGGCATCTGTAAATAAGCCTTCGTTAAATGTGTCTGCCTTGGGTTTCTCCTGACGATGACATTCCAGATACTTCTGCTCCACTCGATAAGCAACGGCGGCCGCAACAGAATCCATACTCTCCGCAGCTTGCAGCTTTCTCTTAACACTGGTCCCAGGAATTAAACGTCCTGTGTTGGTATCAATTCCATGGCCTTCTAAATATAAACCATTCCCTGTTCCGCGCTGAGATACTTTAACCATAAGCTCCGGCCTGTTGGTAGACAGAAGCTTCTGATTGGATTTCGTATGCGGCTTCCTTTTAGATTTCGATTTCATAAGCACCACACTCCTAACTAAAAAGTTTTTTCAGTAGGAGTATGGTGGAATCCTTCATTGTTCAGTGATAACGCTCTCTCGGCCCCGCAAATTCAAATGACCTATGATGGTGCCTCGCAATGCATAGAAACCTCTAATTGTAAACAAGACTCTAATATTCTACATTTTTTGCTTATTTTGTTGTTATGATTTGAGAATTTCGGTATAATTAAAAAATGGCAAATGAAGATCAAGTTAGCAAATATACGTTTGAGTCCTTAGACCTCTGGAATGTATTCTAATTTAGGATCCCAGAATTGTTCATAGATTGTTCATAGATTGTCTATAGAGAATATATTCAAACGGCGTTGTCTCTCCTGAAATCGCTGTCAAAAAGGCTTGAGAGAAAATCAAAACATGTGCGTTGATATTATTATCAATATTGAATAATCATACATCTATTCGAGATAACTGTACTCCCATCGCCGTGACTAGAGCTTCACTGATGGATGGCAGAAATCAAAGAAGCAAAGCGCGGTAACCATGGATTCAGAGGTATTGGACGTCTTGTTGGTATGAGCTATTGCGACACATTGGTGTCCACTACTTCAACGAAAACGCAAATCTTGTTATTGATGAACCTCGGTTATTGATACAAGGAGCCGAGGCATTAAAATTCAGTTTCGACGACATTATCGACATCACTCCGGATAATCCCGAATGTTGATAGGGTGAAAACCGTAATACTTAAAGGGTGATATAAAATGAGTGACAGAGAGCGCATAAAGGTGATGCGTATTATCGAAAAGGAAACTGGCGGAAAAAGCTATAAAGCACACAAATACAGTCTAGATGACTCTGAGCGTCCGTCAGTTGACTACGGTAATAGCGAGATTATATGGAAACGCAGGGCAGAGACAACTGTTCACAGGAATTACGTTAATCTAGGTCCTTTAGCTAAGCGCCTCGCTTCAATGGACGATCAAATTTTAAGTTACTTTCTTGATGGCTCACGTCGGGTATTCAAGGTGGATGATATTGCGTATGCTAAATCCGGTGGACGTAGTGTTATCTACCCAGTGATAGCCGGACAGATCGGCGTTGGATGTTGCAGACGTATCAATAAGCGCATTGAACCAGCCAAATATAAACGCGAGTATGTTCTCGCTATGCCGGATGTTGCAGATGCCGATGGCAAGCCGGGTTTTTGGCCAGCAACTGCTAAAAAACTCAACGAATGTGAGGAACTAAAACGTCTGGGGATTGAGTTTACAACTATTTTACCATACAAAACTTCACAAGCTGATGATAAAAAATTTGTGGACCGTGCAACTGCTTGTGTTCAAGACCGCATGATTGAACGTGAGAAGGAGCTAGTTGCCGAACTGGTGCGCGAGGGGAGGCTAAATCAAAATAATTATCTGGTCAAGGATGGTTCTCTTGAATATCGACCGACCAAAGAAGATAAAGCTGATCGCGCGAAGTACTTAAAATTCAAAAACAACTATAACTACGTTATAGGCGTCTCAAAGAATTTTAATCCCGAGGTGTGTGAAGATATCAACGGTAAACCTAATCCTGGTTATATCGCAGAACTGCCCCTATACCACAGAACACCGGTTGCGGAGTATGAAAATCCAATGCTCGGCGATATTAAGTTTGCGGTTTGGTATGTCCGCCTTAGAGATAAATCGCGTACGCGTACACCTTTTGACGGTATACTAAAAATCGAGAAAATACTGGTAACGGAAGAAGAAAACGAAGTTGGTATTGACAGCGAGCTGGTCGATTTGCTGAGTGCCTATATAATCAATGAGCGGAATCCCGTATGTTATGGCGCCGACCTCAGATGGGCAAATCATATTTATCCAATCTATCTTACAGAGTCCTTCATTAAGTCTAAATATTTGAATGCAGAAAGCTTCCTGAATTTATTCTAAGGAGGATAACAAGAAATGAGTAAACTGATTGGCAGAGTACTCGCCACGGAAAAAGCCCCTACAACAATGGACGAATTTAATTTCTGGACAAACTCTGATATGAAATTACACGCCTTTGATATTGTTAAGGTCGAGCATATAGAGGGTTCCTTCACTTTTGGTGTTATCGAAAACATCTCTCACATCACGGATGCGCAAAGCTTTCTTACTAACTTCATATCGAGCGATTTCGGAGATGTAAATATTGATGAGCCCACGCTTAGAGTCGGTATGAACTACGCAAAAGCGAAGGTATCATTTAATAATAAAAATCTCTATACTCCGGTGCATAATAATGCAAAAGTTTACCTCGCCTCCGCCGATGAGATCACAATGGCGTTGGGGCTTGACCGCGTTGAAAACCCGCTGGTGTGTGGCTCACTTCGTATGTACGAGGGAACTGAGGATGAAGTAATCCTGCCTGTAAATCTAAACTCAAAATTCATCCTCGGACCAGAAGGCGCCCATCTCAACATTTCAGGTATTTCTGGTCTTGCGGCTAAGACCTCTTATGCGATGTTTCTTATGAAGGCTATACAGGATCAATATCTTGCTGCTGAAAAAGATGACAGTGTTGCATTTGTCATATTCAATGTTAAAGGTCGTGATCTAATGGCAATCGACCGACCTAATGACTTTGCAACTGACCCCCCAGGTGAAAAAGAACGTACTTACAAAGAATACAAAAATCTCGGACTGACCACAGAGCCATTCAAGAATGTCACTTATTATATTCCGTATTCCGCTCCCAACTCTGCCAAGCAGAGCACATATCTCTCAAAAGATGATGTTGAAAACTATATTGCAGCCAAGCAACTGAAAAAGTTCAAGTATGTTTATGCTGATGACAAAGAAAATATTGAAATGATGTTTGCCGATGTAGACGACCCGGCACAGACAATGGAGTCCATCATCAGCAAGATCATAGATAAGGACGACCGTGACTTTGGAAACCTTGAAACATGGCACGAGTTTATGGAGAAAGTCTCAGAAAAAGCTACTAAGGGTGGTGCTGGAGATAAGGGTGACATCTCGATCCTTAGCTGGAGGAAATTCAAGCGCGTAGTTCGCAAAGCCCTTCAAGACGACATGTTTGCTAACGCGGTCAAACCAGCTAATAATGAGTGCCGCTTAGCTGATGAACTTAAACATATCCGTGCAAATGAGGTCAGAGTCATCGATATAGCCAAGCTCCCGGAGGACAAGCAAGCATTTGTCTTCGGTGACGTGGTTCGAACTATTTATAATTTGAAACTAGGAGAATACGATGACGAGATTGGAGTGCAGCCACCAACAAGAATCGTGATATTCATTGATGAGTTGAACAAGTACGCCTCTAAAGAAGTGCCGAAGACATCACCTATCCTCCGCGAGATACTAGACGTAACAGAGCGTGGCAGATCCCTCGGTGTGATTCTTTTTGCCGCCGAGCAGTTCCGGTCAGCGATCCACGATCGCGTGACAGGCAACTGTGCGACACACGCATATGGTCGTACCAACTCAATAGAAACCTCTACGCGCGATTACAGCAGCCTACCTGCTACCTATAAGAACATGTTGACCCGCCTTGAACAAGGCGAATATCTAGTGCAAAACCCCGTATTCCGCTCACTCTTAAAAATAACTTTCCCGAAGCCTATCTACAGGCAATTCAAATAGCCTTTTTCAAGAACGATGGAGGACAAAGTAATGGATACACAGGACTATGTGTTTGGGGCCAACATCCTTGAAAACCTTACAACCGGAATGTACCAAGACTCGAAGGTCATCTACCGCGAGTATATACAAAATGCCTGCGACCAGATAGACAAAGCAGTTAGTGAAAAACTGTTAGCTCCAGGTGAGGGTACAATCAACATATGGTTGGATCGTGGCAAACGTAATATTATAATAGAGGACAACGCGACTGGAATTCCTGCTGAAGATTTTAAGCGCGTCCTTGGAAACATAGCCGACTCGGACAAGAAGATTGGTGAAGATAAGGGCTTCCGTGGAATTGGCCGTCTGTGCGGCTTGGCGTATTGCGAGCAATTGGAGTTTATGTCGACTGCAGCAGGTGAGGATGTCGTATCCATTATGACGTGCGATGCTGCGAAGATGCGGATTCTTATAGATGAAAATGCAAGGGGCATAAAACACACGGCCAATGAAGTGCTTCACGCAATTAATAGTTTTACCACTAAAAATGTCGAGGAATGTGGTTTTTCGGTTGATTCACATCTGTTCCGTGTGACGATGCTTAATATAAATAAAGAGAATACAGACCTTCTAGATTTTCAACAGGTAAAAGACTACCTCTCGTTCGTCGCACCGGTACCATACCAAAGTAACTTTTATTATAGGAGTGAAATCTATAATCATGCCAAGGCCCTCGGCTTTAAAATTGATGAATATAATATTTTTTTAAACGGTGAAGCCATCTTCAAGAAATATACTACCGTCCTAAAAGACTCCAACGGCAATAAGCTCGACGATATCTTCGGCGTGTATTGCCATGACTTCTTTAACGCTGACGGAAAACTCATTGCCTGGATGTGGGTAGGACTGAGTAAGTTCACAAAAGCGATCCCAAAGAATAATAAAATGCGGGGTTTACGGCTCCGTAAAGAAAACATACAAATCGGGGGCGAGGATGCCCTCCAAAAATTATTTAAAGAAGACCGTGGAAATAGCTATTTCATCGGCGAGGTCTTTGCAGTTGATCCAGATTTGATACCGAACTCGCAACGCGACTATTTTAATGAAAATCCAGCTCGTTTCGAGTTTGAAATAAAGCTTCGGATGTTTTTCGCAGAAGAGTTACATAGAATCTATCACAGTGGGTCTACACTCAATGCAAATTACAAAAAGATTGATATGTATGAGCAAAAACGCTCCGAGTTTAAGGCGAAGGTAGCCGCTGGCAATTTTATCGATGATATACACCGTGAGCGCGAATATGAGGTGGTTCTTAAAGCAAAAGAAGAAGCCGAGACAGCAATGGAGAAAATTGAGCGCTTAAAAAATAAAGCTTCGGACAGCGCTATCCTCCCGCAGGTAATAAAACGAATTGAGGACGACCGTCGCAAGCCGGTTCCCCCACCAACGCAGCCAGATAGCCCGTTACCACCTAAAGATGCAAAACATGAAAACGTCTGCGGGAATGAAAAAGAAAAGAGTAACACCATTGGGCGCCGTGTTGATAAGCTCACACAATATAGCAGAAAAGAACGCAAGCTCATATCAAGAATCTGGAGCATAATAATAACAGCAACTGACAGTGAAACTGCCGAGATGCTTATTAGCAAGATTGAAGAAGCACTAATGAAACAGAGAGATTAACTTAATACCGTCAGGAGCATGGACATAAATGAATCGCAAGATACTACTAATTGAGCCGAATTACAAAAATAAATACCCACCAATGGGCCTTATGAAATTGGCAACCTACTACCGCAAACAAGGTGACGATGTAAGGTTTTTCAAAGGCGATCTGAAGGAATTTGCCGCCCAGTTGCTTTGCGAGGAGTATCTGGAGAAAGTAGGCGACCAGAGTTTAGGTAAGTATGTACCCAAGATCATTGAGCACATACGAAGAGGCAACTTTGCTCCACTTGATGCAATACCTGGTTTCCGTGGGACCGACAGAGAAGACCTATTAAAAGAATATCGCATCCGATATAAATCCAAAGATTATCCAAAGTTTGATATAGTGGCTGTTACTACGCTATTTACGTTTTATTGGAAGGAGACTGTCGAGACAATCAACTTCGCGAAGAATTTTTGTGCTGACAGCGGTCGCATGATAGTTGGCGGTATTGCCGCGTCAATCCTCCCAGATGTATTGTTCAAAGACACTGGGATAAAACCATACATAGGGCTACTAAACAAGCCAGGCATATTAGACGAGGGTAATGAGGACATTATCGATGAGTTGCCGTTAGACTACTCCATCCTTGAAGAAATCGACTACACTTACCCGGCACACAATGCGTACTTCGCATATATGACGCGCGGCTGTCCAAGAACCTGCAAGTTTTGTGCTGTTCCGCGTCTGGAGCCTGAGTACAAGGATTATGTGGGTTTGAAAGACCAAATCGATATAGCTACTAAACGTTTCGGCCCAATGAAGGATCTCCTTCTAATGGATAATAACGTTTTAGCTTCAGAAAAATTTGATTTAATTATAGATGAAATCAAGGCATGTGGCTTCGAGCGCGGTGCAACGTATATTCCCAAGAGCGAATATGACATTGCTATGCAAAATATAAAAGATGGCTTTAATGTCCGTGCATATAAACGCAAGATGATTAAACTGTATGACAAAATATCTAGTAGACTTACAGAAGATGAACAGGCAGAGTTTTATCTAAAACGTGAGGAGCGTAACCTTCTTTATCCCGAGGTTGCTAAGAGTGAAGATATCATTGCTTTTGATGATATAGCACGTCCTTTATATGAGAAACACTTCAAACCGAAGAAACAAATGAGAATCATCGATTTCAACCAGGGTGTGGACGCTCGGCTTATTGACGATGCAAAAATGGCAAAACTAGCGGAGATAAACATTCGGCCGCTACGTATAGCTTTTGACCATTACTCAATGAAAGATGTTTACGAGCGAGCCGTACGCACTGCTGCAAAGTACGGAATCACGAATTTATCAAACTATCTGCTCTATAATTTTGAGGACCACCCTGACGAGCTATATTATCGAATGAAGCTCAATGTAGATCTTTGCGAGGAACTCGGCGTGACAATCTACTCCTTCCCAATGAAATATCATCCCATAGACGACCCAGACTTTTTCAATAATCGGGAATACATAGGAAAACACTGGAACCGAAAGTTCATTCGAGCAATACAAGCTGTTCTCAATTCCACCAAGGGAAAAATCGGGCGTGGTAAATCATTCTTTGAAGAAGCCTTTGGGGAGGACATAGAGGGCTTTCATAAAATTCTCTGGATGCCAGAAGCATTCATTATCCATCGGTTCAAATACAAGGACAATTTGACAGCCGAATGGTGGGAAAAGTACCAGAAGCTAGACCCTCAGAGACTAGAGAAATTACATGCGATTGTGTCAAAGAATTGCTTTGATGAAAATACGGCAATTACTGGCGATCCTATCATAGACAAGGTTCTAGAGTATTATCAGATAAAGCGCGACTCGAAGATATTGCCTGAAGATTATTATTGCTGACGTTGCAAAACTACCCTGCTTCTGAGGCATCAATAAAATTCTGCTAAAACATTTATCTATTTCTAGGGTGTTGAAAAACAAAGCTATTCTTTATTCCCAAAATCACAGGATTTTGGTTGAATTTTCATCCACAATCCTGTATACAGACATAGTCACAAATCACAGGAAACGAGATGTTTTTGGAGTGTCTAGCTCCCATTAATACCAAATTTTTCCCGAGAAGATTTTGTAGAAAATTGACACAACCTGTCGAGGCAATATTCACAGGAAACGAGCGCTTTCTGCACTCGCTGAAGTCACAGGAATTGAGAGCTTTCAGCACTGGCTGAAATCACAGGAAACGGGAGCATTAGAAGCTGCCATTCCCCATGTCCTGCAGGCCCTGAACATGTTGAGATGACAGGTTTTTTACAAGTTCCATGTGGTTTGTGAGTACCACCAAGTCGTGAAAAATTTCAGCCTCAGCCGAGTGGAAAAAGTGGAATGTGAGTGGAATGAAAATAAAAACACCGGAAATTAAGGAGATTTTGGAGCCCAAAACCCTTGATTTTCGGGTCATGTACAATAAAGTTCGCAATTTGGAGAAGGCATAGAAAAGCCATTGGGACTCCGATAAAATGAATGGTGACGAGACATTCAAAGAAGGAGTTGAAACCCAATGGCTCAAGGAAAGAATATCACAGGACTCACAGATTTGCTACTCAAATGTATGAGTGAGCCAGACCCGATGCTCAGCATGTTGGAGTGGCTGTGCACTCAGCTAATGGAGGCGGAAGTTTCAGGCATCGTAGGTGCTGAAAAGAACGCACATAGCCCGACTCGCAACGATTACCGTTGCGGATATCGTCCCCGGCGGTTAGACACCCGCATGGGAACAATGTACCTGATGGTACCGAAGCTGCGCGGTCGCGGCTATATCCCATTTTTTGTAACGGAACGCAAACGCAGTGAGGCGGCGCTGATCCAGGTCATTCAAGAGGCGTTCGTGCAGGGCGTGTCCACCCGAAAGATGGAGAAGCTGGCCCGCAGCCTTGGAATAGAGAACATCTCCCGCAGCCAAGTCAGCGAGATGACAAAAGGCCTGAACGAGCAGGTACAGGACTTTCGCAGCCGGCCACTGGCAGGGCGCTATCCTGTCATATGGGTTGATGCACTGTATGAGAAAGTCCGTGTGGATGGTCGAATTGTCAGCATGGCGGTGCAGGTTGCCTGCGGTGTCAATATGCAGGGAAAGCGAGAGGTATTGGCCGTGGAGCCGATGCTGGATGAGTCAAAAGAAAGTTACGCTCAACTGTTTCAGAGCCTAAAGCAGCGAGGAATGAAAACTCCATCTCTGGTGGTTTCCGACGCCAATAAGGGGCTGATTGCCGCCATCCGGGAGTGTTTTCCCGGTGCTTCCTGGCAGCGGTGCAAGGTACACTTTATGCGAAACATTCTGGCTCATGTACCGCAGAAGGAGAAAGATGTGTTCGCGGCTGAGATGAAAGAAATCTGGCTGGCCCCCTCCGCTGAGCTTGCCCGCCATCGCGCAGGGCAGCTTTCAGAGCGGTATGAAAAACGTTTTCCCAAAGCAATTGAGATACTGGAAGAGGGGCTGGAAGATTCTCTGGCTTTCTATGCGTTCCCAGAGCTCGATGCCCGTAGAATTTCTTCCACCAATATGTTGGAGCGCCTTAACAAGGAAATCCGCCGCAGGACCAACGTCGTTGGAATCTTTCCTAACTCCGATTCTTATCTACGGTTAGTAACAACCTATCTTATGGAGTATGCTGAGGACTGGTCTGTTTCCAGAGCATACCTAAACCCCTTTTCCATTCAGTCTTTGCTTCTAAACATAGCTTAATTCTCTTCTCGGAGTCCCCAAATTGCGAACTTATCTTGACACAACCCTTCTGCCTTGGTTTTGTCTTTCAATTTAGCTGTAGCATATATGGTAAGTCTGCTAAAATACTTACGATATAGTTCCTCTATGAATTTATCTTGTGTAGGGCCCATGCTGATACTCCTATCTCCGTATCATGAAATACCCGATGGTGGTTCTTTTTTAGACTCAAATTGCTCGATACAAATCCGAATAAGTTTTTCTATTCCTATCACAAATTGATATGGCTTATCGGCCAAAAGCACATTGATGTTTTCAAGCTGAGCTATATCATCTTGGGATAAGAGAGCGTCGCAACTTACATTGAGCACTCTGGCTACTTTATACAAAGTTTGGATCTTCATCATTTTTTGTCCGCGCTCCACCCTGGAAATAAATGCGGTACTAATTCCTACACGTTCAGCAAGCTGCGTTTGGGTTAACCCGGCCATATTTCGATATCTAGCGACATTATTTCCTATAATTGTTTCAAAAGATTGTGTGGTCATATAAACGCCCTCCCTGTTTGGTTAAATTATATTGCCCAAATCAGAAAGCGACCAAGCACCATTGGTGCTATTTTATTTGACCTTTTTCGATAATTTTAGAAAAACATGTCAGTTTTTAAAAGCTAAGGTCATATATAGGTAGAATATTATAAAAAACCCATAAATCAGTTCCATGAAGTACGTAGTAAGTTCGCTTGTCTGTAAGATTTGCAGTAATTGCATTGAATGTACATAATAACAACATGGCGTCTGATTATGTCGTAAGGATGACGTAATTATATATGGTAATTCCGCTATTCTGCAATGGTACTTCGCCTGGATCTTTTTGCTTGTGCCTGCCAGAGTCCCTCTGTCTCTTCGTGGTCAACTGGATACTGCCTAAACTTCAAGGCAGCAGATTTCAAGATATAATAAAAATTTTAAAGAAACAATGCAACCTCTCGGTGTTCTGAGTTGTTCTATTAATTGAAAGGGGTGTTTAGGTGAAAGCAGCGGATTTATCGCGCGCGGATATTTCTTTCGATGCCGTTGTCAACAAGTATTCAGATATGGTCACTCGGCTTTGCTGCCTCAACCTGAATGACACCAATCAAGCAGAGGATTGCTGGCAGGAAACGTTTCTCACTTTGTATACCTCTCCATATATTCTGGAAAAAACGATGCCGGAGATCAGGAAGTGGCTTATAACCGTTACGTTGAACAAATGCCGTAACCTCAACAAGTGGCAATTTCATCGCTGGCACGAGAATATTGACGAACTTGACATTCCCATCTTTGATGAACAGATAAGCGAAGTGCTTGACGCCTTACGAAAGCTTCCATCTAAATATTCTCAGGTTATCTATCTTCACCACTATGAGGGTTATAGCGTTCAGGAACTGGCCCACATCCTTGATCGCAATGAAAACACTGTCAAATCGCAACTCAAACGGGGCCGTGAAATGCTGAAAGGAGTGCTTGAGCTTGAATAGCATATTCGAACTGCAAAACATTAAGACACCGCAGGTTTGGAAAGAAAGGTTTAGTGAAAGGATAGCCCGTGAAAAGCCGACCAGAAAAATAGCCTGCAAGAAATT
>Ga0134105_1002238_pt1 | contig 11368 bp, 8 predicted proteins | sample 16_3_2metaG_FD_94457 | JGI IMG/M metagenome (GOLD analysis project Ga0134105, IMG submission 94457) | Switchgrass degrading microbial communities from high solid loading bioreactors in New Hampshire, USA - 16_60_3.3_214_A3 metaG | ecosystem: Engineered > Bioreactor > Semi-continuous > Anaerobic >... | reverse complement strand
CTCACCGTCACCGATAGGGCAAATGCCTATGCGGAGCAGGTGGCTGCCAGGCTCAGTGATGCCGATATCAGGGTGGAGACCGACCTGAGGAACGAGAAGATTGGATACAAGGTGAGGGAAGCCCAGCTGGAAAAGATCCCTTATATGCTGGTGCTGGGCGATAAGGAGCAGGAAAATGGAACGGTGGCGGTAAGGGCCCGGGGTAAGGGAGACATTGGCGCCATGTCCCTTGATGAGTTCATGAATATGATACAGAAGGAGATTCGCACCAAATCTATAGGCTGAGCCTTTCCCAAATGAGGGCGGTTCGGCCGGAGAAGATTCCGTATATGCTGGTACAGGGCGATGAGGATTCAGAGAAAAGGCAGCTCGAGCTGCCTTTTCGAACTTTTTGGCTGGTTGATATTGACAAACCGGCTTATATGCTTTAAAATTTATACGTATAAATAAAGCGGATTATATGTGAAGCCGTGCGACACGGGATGAAGATATTAAATAGCACGTCCCCGTTTATTTACAGCTTAATTTATACGTATAAATAAGGGTTGGTTAAGTTAGTGCTCGTATAGATTAGCGTTCGGCAGGCCTACTATTGTTACCATGTTGTTGCGTATGCCTTGCTGACATGCTTATCTTGTCATAGAGCATGCATTGCCATCGAGAGTGGCTTGTCAGCCTATACTTTATCAGCATGCATGCTTTGTAGTCGCAAGTATTTTGTCATCGCGAGAGCTTTGTTTTGACGCAAATGCTTTACAGTCGCATATACCGTGTCACCTAAGCAGCAATTTATACGTATAAATACATGAAGGGCATATACGAAAGGATTAAGCAATAGAAAAGGATTAAGAAGTGAAAGAGGATCGAGCAACGGAACGGGATCAATAAGAGGAAAATGTGCGGCTGATAATGCAGCATCAAATTTACATTTATAGAAGGGAGGGAAAGCACGTATTTGCCATCTCGACAAGGGTGGCGTACGCACACAAAATATGAGGAAGAAAAAATCGGTTTCGAGCAAGGATGTGGCCAGGGAAGCCGGGGTTTCCCAGGCTACTGTGTCTTATATACTCAACGACGTAAAGGGGGTTAAGATAAGGCCCGAGACCCGGCAGGCCGTGCTGGACGCCGTAAAAAAGCTCAATTACCATCCCGACCAAATTGCCAGGGGGATGAAGCTTAAGAGGTCGATGTCGGTGGGCGTGGTCACCGACAGAAACGTGACAAATTTCTATTTTATGAAAACCCTTGAGGGAATCAGGGATGGGCTCCAGGCCCACAACTATTCGGTAAGCCTGCTATTTAACAAATACGAATCCATACAGGAATCCGAGTTCGTAAAATACTACAGTTCCAACAGGATAGACGGCATAATTTTTGCATTTGCCTCCATATCAGATGAGGATATGGGGTATATGGACGGCATGGGGATCCCTTATGTGATGGTCAATACCTACCCTTCGGGGAGGGATGTGGGAGAGGTATGCACCGATCACCTGAGCCACATCAAGGCTGTCATAGAATATTTTAAATCCCAGGGGGTGAAGGAGATAGCCTATACCGGCCCCATACCCCGGCGTCCCAATGATAGAAGGCTGGAGGTCTTTAAGGAAGCCATGGGCTTGCACGGCTACGAGGTGAAGGATGAGCTTACGGTTTTGGGAGGCCATGATAACGGCGAGCTGTGCCGGGCCATAATGGGGCTTTTTGCTGACAAGGGCCGTAGCCCCGATGCCATACTCGCGGCTTCCCCGCGGTTTGGCATGCTGACCGTAAAGTCGTGCCATATGCTGGGTATAAGGATTCCCCAGGATGTGAGGATTGTGGCAGTGGGTTCGTCCAACTTTTTTGAGCTCATTCATCCCACCCTGTCGTCCATTGAGCTTCCGCTTTATGACATGGGGTTAAAGGCTGCCGAGATGGTCCTTGGGGCCATCGATAACGGGGAGATGGCCCCTACCATTGTATTGCCTTCGGAATTCGTCATAAGGGAGTCTTCCTGAATGCAGTTTTACTCCACGATACCAGGCAGGTTAAAATTTATACGACGGTGCATAACTAGCCGGTAAGGATTTATGTTGATGTAAAAATAGCAGGTTGGAATCTATACAACGGCACTAAACATAGCAGGTTAAATCTTATACCTCAATTTGAAACACCACAGTTCCAAGTTTATATGAGGTAAAGGAGTTGATAAAGCTCTAAATATTTCGAAAGGAGGGAAGAGCGCATTCATCCCCATCTTGAGGGAAAAGGAGTCCGTTGCGCTCGTATATCATGAAGACCACGCAGCTGCTGTGGGAGTTTATAAAGCAGTTTAAGTGGAGGTATATAATAGGTATAATTATTCTACTGATCACGTCTTTTATATCCTCCATGATCCCCAAGATAATGGGGTATGTGACCGATAGCATCAACGATAGGATGCCTGCCCCTGTAATCAATAGATATCTCATTTTATTGGTAGCTGCTACCGTAGCCGTATTTGTGCTGAGATTTACCTGGAGATATTTCCTGGTTGGCAACAACAGGTACCTGGAGTGTTATTTGAGGGAGAAGCTGTTTGGGCACATGCAGACCCTCCCGGCCTCCTTTTACGATAACAACAAGACGGGAGACCTTATAGCCTACGCCATAAACGACATACAGGCCATAAGGAGGGTTTTTGGTTTCGGCTTCACTTCGGTTCTGGACGGCCTTGTGGTCAACACCATGTCGATTGCCATTATGGTGAGGACCATAAACCCAATATTGACGCTGATGGCCATTGCTCCGGCCCCCATCATAGTAATGATCATATACTTTTTAAGGAAGAAGATCAGGGAGAGGTTCGGCGCGGTACAAAGGGCTTTTGCTGAAATATCCGGCAAGGTCCAGGAGAACATATCGGGCATCAGGGTGGTAAAGGCCTTTGCCCAGGAGGAGGAAGAGGTTCAGGATTTCTTAAAGTACAACCAGGCCAGGGTTGATACCCAGATGAGCTTGACCAGGGTATCGGCCATATTAGGCCCGGTAACCCAGCTGACCTTTGGCTTAAGCACGGTGCTGTTCATCATATACGGCAGCGGGCTGGTGGCGAGAGACGTGATATCCCTGGGTGATTACGTGGCCTTTAGCTCGTATATAACGGTGATCATGGGGCCCATTATAAGAATAGGCAGGATCATAGACGTATGGCAGAGGGGCTTTGCATCGGTCCAGCGGCTTGACAGGATATTCTGCCAAAGGAGCGAAAGGGACGCCGAGAATGCCCTGGCTACCGTAACGCTATTCGGATTAAACGGCCAGGCAAGGGATGATTCAACGGACACCGAGAAGTTGAGAGGCCATATCGCCATAAGGGATTTGACGTTCGTCTACCCGGGTACGGACAGAAAAGTTTTGCAGGATATCAATCTGGAAATCAAAGAGGGCGAGACTTTGGGCATACTGGGCAGGACCGGTAGCGGCAAGACCACGCTGGTCAATCTGCTGCTCAGGCTGTATGAGGTGGAGGATGGCCACATATTCATAGGAGGAAGGGATATAAATCATATACCGCTGAAGGTATTGAGGGAAAACATAGGCTATGTACCGCAGGACAATTTCCTTTTCTCAACCACTATAAAAAGCAACATAGAGTTTTTCAAGCCCATATATAGCGATCACCAGATCGAACATGCCACCAGGATGGCGGGTATTTACGATGAGATAATGTCCTTCCCGGAGGGGTTTAATACCGTGGTAGGGGAACGAGGGGTAACCCTGTCGGGTGGCCAGAAGCAGAGGGTTTCCATAGCCAGGGCCATAGTCAAAGATCCTTCTATACTTATACTAGATGACAGCCTTTCGGCCGTGGATACCAAGACCGAGGAGAAGATCTTGGAAAACCTCAAGAATGTGCTTAAGGGGCGGACGGGTATAGTGATATCCCACCGCGTTTCGGTGGTGAGGTACTGTGACCACATCATATTCCTCGATGATGGTCGGATCATCGAAAGTGGTACCCATGATGAGCTGATGCAGCTCAAGGGAGCCTATTACAACCTGTACGTGACCCAAATGGAGCAGGTTGAGGATAATATGCTGTTACAGGCAAGGGGGTAACGAAGATGGAATATAGGATGGATAGCGAATACACCTTACGCAGGCCCAAAAAAGCTTTATTTCTAAGGCTGATCAGCTATTTTAGGCCCTATTTGCCCCTTCTGGCCTTAAACATACTGTTTGCCTTTTTGATAAACGGGGCAACCCTCATAAAGCCGTATATCATAAAGCATGCGATAGACAACTATCTGGCTGTGAAGATATACGCGCCCGATGTATTCATGCACATGGGGCTGCTGTATCTGGCAGTGGTGCTGGTGGGATGCGGGCTCACCTATTCCCAGAACTATATACTGACCTATATCGGCCAAAAAATAATGTATGACATGCGAACCCAGCTCTTTACCCATATACAGAACATGTCCATGAAGTTTTTTGACAGGAACTCGTCGGGCAGGATACTCACCAGGGTGACAAACGATGTGGAGGCTTTAAACGAAATATTTTCTGGAGTGCTGGTCAATTCCGTAAGGGACTTGATCATGATACTGGGTATAATAGCCACCATGTTTGCCATGGACGCTTCCCTTGCGCTGATCAGCATGTGCAGCATTCCATTAATAGCGCTGGTTACCGTTATATACAGGAAGGCGGCGCGCAAGAACTTCATGAGGATGAAGGTACTCATAGGCAGGATAAACGGATTTTTAGCCGAGAACATATCCGGCATGAAGCTGGTGCGCATCTTCCACAGGGAAAGGGAAAAGCTGAGGGAATTCCAGGCTCTTGATAAGGAATATTTCGATACCAGCCTTAGGGAAGTGGTTTTAAACAGCCTGGGAAGGCCTATCATAGAGGTCATAAACACTTTGGTCATCGCGTTGATGATATGGTATGCCAGCGGCAGGATCACCGGCGGATACCTGGAGATAGGGGTCCTGTACGCCTTTATAACCTATATCAGGCAGTTTTTTGAGCCCATCAACGAGATTGCCGATTTCTATACATCCATACAATCGGCTTTGATTTCGGCAGAACGCATATTCGACGTGCTGGATACCCGGGAGTTTTTGGAGGATATGGAGAGCGGAAGGCATGTTAAGCGTATCAGGGGAGAGATTGAGTTTAAAAACGTGTGGTTTGCATACGACGATGAAAACTGGGTGCTTAAGGATGTCAGCTTTAAGATTAAACCGGGCGAGACGGTGGCCTTTGTGGGCGCTACCGGTTCAGGAAAATCCACCATTATAAGCCTTATGGCCAGATTTTACGATATACAGAAGGGGAAAATATTGCTCGATGGAGTGGACATTCGGGAGTACAACTTGAAGGACTTGAGGCGGCAAATAGCGGTGGTGATGCAGGACGTGTTTCTGTTTTCGGGCGATATTAAATCCAATATACGCTTGAGAAATGCCTCCATAACCGATGAGGACATAGTGCGGGCGGCCAGCCTGGTTTGCGCAGATAGGTTTATCGAAACCCTTCCTAATAAGTATGATGAGGAGGTAAAGGAAAGGGGATGTACCTTCTCGGCCGGGCAGAGGCAGCTCATATCCTTTGCCAGGGCGGTGGCCTTTAATCCCGCAGTGTTCGTACTGGACGAGGCAACGGCAAATATCGATACCGAGACCGAGATGGCCATCCAGCAGGCCATGGCCAACATATCCGAGGGAAGGACCACCATAATAATAGCCCACAGGCTTTCCACCATAAGAAATGCCGATAAGATCATAGTGATCGACAAAGGCAGGATAAAGGAGATCGGCACCCATGACGAGCTGCTCAGAAAGGGAGGCCTGTATCGACAGCTCTACGAAAAGCAGCTGGTATACCAGCAGTGTATCGCTTAGGTATGGTTTTGGCGCTGTAGATGCTGTGGTTGCTTGGTATAAACCCTGTTCCCGAGATACAAGATGAGCGATATCTCGAGGACAGGGTTTTTTTATCTATAAATTGCATGTGCCAAACGGCCTGCGGTTTAGAATTTTGAACTGAACCGTTTTCTGTTTTGATCTATACATTATATGGGACTTCAGAATTAAATTTTATTTTTTTGCTCACGGTAGCAGGATTTTAAAAAGTTTTAGAGAAATAATTCATAAAAGTGGTTGAAAGTGGGGAGAAGTGGTGGGATAATAGGTTAAGGGGGTGAGGGCTTGTTCATTGGGGAGTACCAGCACATCATAGACGTCAAAGGTCGGGTCATAATGCCGGCCAAGTTCAGGGAAGGCCTGGGCGAGAAGTTCGTGCTGACCAAAGGGCTGGATCACTGCCTGTTTGCATACCCCAATGAAGAATGGGGCATTTTAGAAAAGAAGCTCCGTTCACTTCCCTTAACCAGTAAGGATGCCCGCGCTTTTATACGCTTCTTTTTTGCGGGCGCGTGCGAGTGTGAGCTGGACAAGCAAGGCAGAATTCTCATCCCTGCCAATTTGAGAGAGTATGCCGGATTGGAAAAAGATGTGGTCATAATAGGAGTATCTACTAGAGTGGAGATCTGGAGCAAAGACAGATGGGATGAGTATAACAGCGCTTCGAACCTTGACCATGAAGCGATTGTGGAGAGGATGGCGGAGCTTGGTATCTGATAGCCGGAGGAGTGGATAGATGGAATTCGGTCATACGCCCGTTTTGCTTGATGAAGTGCTTAAACTGTTGGATTGCCATCCCGGTCAGGTCATGGTAGATGGGACGGTCGGCGGCGGAGGCCATGCTTACGAGATCCTGAAGCGGATAGTTCCCGGCGGTTTTTTGGTAGGCATCGATAGAGATCCCTCTGCCTTGGAAGCGGCGCAAAAAAGGCTGGAGGAATTTGAAGGCTGTTTTAAACTGGTGCACGCCAATTTTGCAGATATAAAAGAGGTGCTCCAAAGCCTTGGAATAGACGCTGTGGACGGGGGGCTGCTGGACCTGGGCGTTTCATCCTATCAGCTGGATGAGGCAGCTCGAGGCTTTACATATATGCAGGATGCACCGCTTGACATGAGAATGGATCCTACACAGACTTTCAGCGCATACCATGTCGTCAATGAATATCCGCAGCAGGAGCTGGAACGAGTTATCAGGGAATACGGCGAAGAGCGGTGGGCCAGGCGTATAGCCGAGTTCATAGTAAGCAGCAGGCCCATTGAGACTACGGGACAGCTGGTTGATGTCATAAAGAGGGCCATACCCGCTGCAGCCAGGCGGGAAGGTCCCCATCCGGCAAAGCGTACCTTTCAGGCCATACGCATAGAGGTAAACCAGGAGCTGAAACTGCTTCCGGTAGCAATAGAAAATGCTGTAGAGGTTTTAAAGCCGGGTGGACGGCTTTGTATCATATCCTTTCATTCGCTGGAGGACCGAATAGTAAAGCAAACGTTCCGCAATTTGAGCAACCCTTGTACGTGTCCCCCTGATTCGCCCATCTGCATCTGCGGTAGACGGCCGGTGGTGAAGGTGCTGACCGGCAAGCCGGTGGTTCCTACCTCGCGGGAGGTCTCTGCCAATCCTCGTTCGCGCAGCGCTAAGGCGAGATGCTGTCAAAAGTTATGAACCGCTACCAGGAATGAAAATACATAAAAGGTAAGGAGGATGAATAAAATTGGTAGTAGCTCCAAAACGGCAATATCAGGTTGAACAGCTACCTGTACCGCGGAGGGTAGTCCAACCCAAACCAAAGGTTGAACCCAAGGCCAAGGTTGAACCCAGGCCAAGGCTCGTCCAAAGGATAAAACCTGTGATTTTGGTGGCGCTGGGATTTGCTATGGCATTCCTGGTAGTTAGCCGTCATGCTACCATCGCGGAAAACCATCAGCAGATACTCGAGCTTGAGAAAAAGCTGGAACAGTCCTACAAACAGAGCGAGCTATTAAAGCTGGAACTGGCGGCAAGCGAGGATTTGAAAAGGGTGGAGGAAGTTGCTAAAAATCAGCTTCACATGGATTACCCCGATCAAACCCAGATACAGTACGTTGAGCTTCCCGAGGATGAGGCAGAGGAGAAACAGACGGAAGTGGCAAAGCACCAGGAAACGGATATATGGGATTTCATTCAAAGATTAATCGACTGAGGGGTGAAGCAAGGGGGTGGTAATTCCGTGGCATTACCGGGAGTTACCAACAGAAAGCGTTTGGTGGCTCTGTTGCTGGGATTTACTCTAATTTTTTTTGTCCTAACCGTTAGGGTGGGATACATACAGCTGGTATGGGGGGTGGACCTTCAGAAAAAAGCGGCAGACCAGTGGACCCGCGATTTGGACGTCTTCCCAAGGAGAGGAGTTATAAAGGATAGAAATGGCAAGATCCTGGCGCAGAGCGCTACTTCGGAGTCCATAGCGGCAAGGCCCAGCCAGATAAGCGATCCGCAGAAGGTGGCTTCTTTGATAGCGCCCATTCTCGGGCTGGACGAACAGGAACTGTATAAGAAGTTGGCCAACACTTCAAATACATACGTATGGATAAAGCGCCAGGTTGACAGGGAGACTGCTAACAAGATCCGCGCCCTGAACATAAAGGGCCTCGATTTCACCGAAGAGCCCAAGAGATATTATCCCAACGGTAGCCTGGCTGCTCATGTTTTGGGCTTTACCATGAAGTATGCCGAACCGGGCGAAGGATTAAAGGGGCAGGAGGGCATAGAGCTTTATTACGACAAGTATTTAAAAGGGTTTCCCGGCAAGATATTGATGGAGACCGATGCTGCAGGCCGGGAAATGCCATATAACGTAGACAGGTATGTTCCGCCCATCAACGGGCTTAATCTGGTGCTCACCATTGACCGGGTTATACAGTATTTTCTGGAGAGAGAGGTCAACAACGTAGTTGTCAAGTACAGCCCCAAAAAGGTGTATGCCGTCGCCATGGATCCCAATACGGGTGAAATACTGGGACTGGCAAACTGGCCTACCTTCGATCCCAATGACCCACCGCGCGATTTGGGCGATTTTGAAGAAATGCAGAATTACGTCAAAAACTTCGTGTGCAAGGACAACATTGATCCGGGTTCTACCTTCAAGATAATAACGGCGGCTGCAGCCCTTGAAGAGAAGGTTGTCGGCTTAAACAGCACCTTCAATTGTCCGGGGTATAAGATGGTGGACGGGCAGAGGATAAGCTGCTGGCGGGCAGGCGGCCACGGCCACGAGACTTTTCCCAAAGCCGTACAGAATTCGTGCAACCCGGTATTTATGGAACTGGCATTGAGGCTTGGCAAGGATAAATTTTACCATTACCTGAACGAGTTTGGGTTTGGCCAGCCAACGGGGATCGACGTGCTTGGCGAAGAGAGAGGCATAATAATGTCGAGGGAGTCTGCGAAAAACGTTGACCTGGCCAGAATGGGGTTCGGGCAGGCTATTTCGGTTACGCCAATTCAGCTCATTACCGCGGTTTCGGCCGTCATAAACGGGGGCAACCTGATGAAACCGTATATCGCCAAGGAGCTCCGCGAGGTGGTGGTCGATGAAAACGGCCGGGAGACCGAGAAGGTGGTCAAAACCGTTACTCCTCAGAAGGTGCGGCAGGTGATATCGCCCGAAACGTCCAGGATCATGAGAGAAGTGCTGGAAAGCGTTGTAACCGAGGGAAGCGGAAGGAATGCCTACATTCCCGGGTACAGGGTAGGTGGTAAGACCGGTACGGCGCAGAAATACGGACCGGGGGGCAAGATCATCCCCAATAAGAATATATCGTCGTTTATCGGTTTCGCGCCTGCTAATGACCCACGGGTCGTCGTGCTGTTTATGGTGGATGAACCGCAGACGCCCGTTACCTTTGGTAGCGTTATAGCGGCGCCTTATGTAAAGAACATCCTTGAGGATACCCTCAAGTATCTGGGCGTCGAGCCGGTGTTCGATGATGGGGAGCAGGAAGAGGTGCAGCAGGTGGAAGTGCCCGACGTAATGGGCATGAGCCTGGACGAGGCTACCCGGGCCCTCAAAAAGGCGGGGCTGGAGTATCTGGCAGATGAGTCGGGGACGGTCGTGAAGGATCAGATGCCCAAGCCGGGAGCAAAGGTCATCACGGGTACCACCGTTTTGCTCTACACCGAGCGGGAAGTGCAGGAGCAGGCTGAGGGGCAGGGCGAGGAACAATCGGGAGAGCCGCCCGCCGAGGGAATGACGGTGGTGCCGGATGTGACGGGCAAATCCATTCGCGAGGCTAACAAGATCCTGGTTTCGGAAGGATTGAGGCTTAGAATAGAAGGTTCCGGAATTGCGGTGGGGCAGGACCCGGCACCCGGAACGCAGGTCGAGGAAGGCACCGAAGTGACGGTAAGGTTTGCTCTACCATCGGAAAGGCAGCAGAATAGCCAGGATCAGGAGAGCGAATAATGTTACCATGATATGTAAATAATACTTTAAACAGGTAAGCCACATACGGGAGGAAGCAAAGATGTTGCTTAAGGAGCTGCTAAAAGGAGTAGGAAATTTTAGCATAGAAGGCGATGCAGATAAGCCGATAGATGCCATATATTACGATTCGCGGAAGGTTACGCCGGGATCTCTGTTCTTCTGCATTGAAGGTTTTCGATTCGACGGGCACGATTTTGCCGCCCAGGCAGTATCCAAAGGAGCCCATGCCGTGGTGCTGCGCAAGGATGTCCCTCTTCCGCAGCACGTTACCAAGGTGTTCGTTGATGATACGCGCCTGGCAATGGCTTTGATGTCGCGAACCTTTTATGGTCATCCCGCGCAGAATATACCCATAATCGGGGTGACCGGAACCAACGGCAAGACTACGGTGACCTATTTAATTAAGTCGATACTTGAGGAAACCGGCAAAAAGGTGGGGCTAATAGGGACCATTGCCAACATGATAGGGCCCAAGATGCTCCCTGCCGAAAGAACCACCCCCGAATCCATGGACCTGCAAAGGCTTTTCAAGGATATGCAGGATGAGGGCGTAGACGCCATTGTGATGGAGGTGTCTTCCCATTCCTTGAGCCTTAAACGGGTGGCCGGCGTGGAATTTGAAGTGGGGGTCTTTACAAATTTGACCCAGGACCATCTGGATTTCCATCGCACTCTTGAGGAGTATCGCCAGGCCAAAGCCAAGCTGTTTTCGCAGAGCAGGCAGGCTGCCATAAACATCGATGATGAGACCGGAAGGATGTTTGCAAAGGCGGTACGGGGGCGGCTGTGGACATACGGAATAAGCAGAGATGCCCAGGTGTTTGCAAGGGATATGGAGATCACCTCCAGGGGCGTATCGTTCCAACTGTTTTTACCTAATGAAAGCACTACGGTAAGCTTGAATATTCCCGGGCTTTTCAGCGTGTACAATGCTCTGGCCGCTGCTACTGCATGTCATGCGCTCAATGTACCCATTGGGTGCATAAAAGCCGGCCTTGAAAAGGT
>Ga0134105_1002220_pt1 | contig 11437 bp, 8 predicted proteins | sample 16_3_2metaG_FD_94457 | JGI IMG/M metagenome (GOLD analysis project Ga0134105, IMG submission 94457) | Switchgrass degrading microbial communities from high solid loading bioreactors in New Hampshire, USA - 16_60_3.3_214_A3 metaG | ecosystem: Engineered > Bioreactor > Semi-continuous > Anaerobic >... | reverse complement strand
TCAATATCAGGGTATCACGAAAAATCAATCTTTGGAATCGAAATTGAGGAAATTGATTGTTTAAATTCACGACATCTCACGCTACCGTACCATTAGGTATACGGCAATTTAAATTGGAATCAATATACAAACAATCTTTGCCTTCTAATGGTCCTGCATTTCTAATACAATTCCTGTCATAAGACCGGGAGTGACATTGAAATAGCGCCAGCAACGGACCAGTTTCGTATGATTTTGACATTCAGGTATGGGCTATCCACAAAGCTTATTCACTATACCATTACGAATATCTGCCTCCACACCAATTGCATCAAAATACGCATCTAAACACCCATATCTTTCTATCAAAAGAGTTATAAAATCATTGATATAACTTTCTCTGGGAATATATCAGTTTCCGGAAAATTTTTAGATATAAGCTTAAATCTCTCTTCATTGCATTCTTTTGTAATCATATATTCTTTGATTACATTCTCTCTACTTACTCCGCACAGTAATAAGACAAGAGCGCTTATAACTCCCGTTCTGTCCTTTCCGGCAGAACAATTGGACATGACTCCACCTTCAGAATTTGCAATGGCTTTAAATACTTTTGCAATATTTTTAGAATGTGCAATATCTAAGTAACTCCCCGGAACTGCAGCCACACTTCTAGGGATTCCACTTCCTTCATTAATTGGGAAATTCAAATATTTGAAATCATTCCTGGCAGCATTAGTCAATTTACATACGCCAAATCAAAATTTCATTGTTTACCGCCAGTATCCCTCTCTTGTTCTCTTCGGAACTTGATATGGGGTATTCCTTATATAATTGCACTATTTGTTTAGTTAATGATTTCGCCTTTGTTCTTGGCTAATTTATCATGCCATTCTCGTCGCTCAGTATTTGTCAGTTTTGCCCACCCTGTTGCTTCACCAATAATTCTTAAAGGTTCTTTTGATCGATAGGAACGGGTTAAGTTACCAGGAAATTTTTTGTCAGTAACATTAGGGTCGTTTTCAAATTCACCAGTTGGTTCTACTATATAAACACGTTCTCTTCCTTCTCCTTTTGCTAACGCTGCTGCAAGTCCTGCACCATTTATATTGGCAGTGAAATATATGTGGTTCATTTTAAGATCTGATTTGTAATTTGAAGTTCCACCTGCTGTCAGTAGATCACCAATCTGCAAATCTGCCTTTGTCCCATGATAAAATGGGCCTACATCAGTAGGTGCACCTTTAGTTGAATTTGATAAATCATAATTTCTTTGTGCATTCTCAGAATCACCCAACTCCTCATAACATTTAGCAATGTTTAAATATAAAGTTGGATATGCACTTTTAACATTTTCATCATTTATATTTAGTGCACACTGTAAAGATGTCTTCATCCATTTCAATTTGTCTTTAATACTCTTTTGTTGACGAGCTAAATGATAAGCTGCAATAAACCTTTCATAGTCGTTTGTTGCTTCATTCCATGCTTTCTGAAACATCATGATGGCATCTTCAATTTTACCATTTTCCTCCAAACCCATCCCGCTCATGCAGAGTTTTATAACGACGTTATTTGGATCAAAGTTTATATTCATATAATCTTACCTCCAAATTAATTATTATGAGTGCATACAGAAATTAACTTCTCAAGATCTTCTCAACTGACATGCCCTTTTGCTAATTAACCCATTAATAAGCAGAACAAAATATTAGTTTCTTATTTTCATTGGGATACAGCTTTTACGTATCTGGCCCGGTCATTAAATTGGAAATAATCTTATAGACCCTTTCCTTATAATAGCCTGGCTTAATTTTAAAATCTTCAATCATCTTAACTGCCTTTTTTTCATTTATACAGTATTCTTTATTTATTGCAAACAAGACTTGATTAAGGGAAGATATGCTTCGAAAGCAATGTCCGCAAACATAGGATAAATCATCCTTATATATATTTTTCTCCGCAAACATCAAAGAAAAGCCTGCCTCAAACATAAAAAATCAGTTAATCGCCTCAGCAAAGCAGATGGATAATGCTCTGCTCGCTTTTTTAACTTATAAAAATTTTCATCATTAGCATATTGTATTTTACTGATTGCCAATTCTCCTCGAGACATAGCACTTATATAACCATGGGATGCCCAGTCTGATAATTGGCAGTAACAATTCCTTGCTCCGTTTCATTTATTATTTGTTCCACTCGTTTTATATCACGTATAATCAGATCTACATGATACCCGTTTATGATTAGCCACCCGCCACCATTAACCCAATCACCTCATGCTCCGGGAGGCACAACCAGGTTGCTTCTGTGCTTGTCATCCAGCTCTGTAGCAAGTTGATTAATAGCATTTATATCAAATGATTCCGATTTATAATAGATGCCGATATCTATATCTGAATCCTCTGTATTGGTACTCCTTGCACGAGAGCCTCCTAATACAATGCCTTCTATACAAGGAATAGAGGATAATTTCTTTGTTACTTATTCTGTCAATACAACCCTTTCTAGTTCTGGAATTAAACCATAACAGGGTAGCAGAACCTTTTTCAATATCTCTGGCACTATTTCTTCAATAGCTTTATCTAAAAATATTCTCCGTCTAAGTGTTCTAATTCATGGCAAAAGCACTTAGCCATTTCGTCTTAACCTGTCACAATAAGTTCTTCGCCATATTCATTCAAGGTTTTTTAGAGATTCCGCCATAAATTTCATCACTATTATAATCAGAAATGTTAAGTGCTCTTTTGTTAGTTGCTTTTATTTAGTGAGGAATCATACTATTCTCCCTGCAAATCAGGTTTTTCATAGTTACTTTAGTATGTGATAGCCATTCAATCACTTCTTTCGTTGCTTACAGTTCTGTAATCAATACAAATACGACACTTTCAACTTGGGGACATACTAATGGAATTGATATATAAGAAAAGAGTTTTAACTTTTTTTCTTATATATTCATAATTTGCTGTCTGTTTAACTTTTTAAAGTTATAAATATAACCTTTTTCCATATCTTCAAATTTTAAATCATTATTATGTATTTTCCACTGATAAGGGCTGTGGTATTTTTCAAAATGGATGGCGCCATCATGTTTAGATTCCAGTTTAAAACCGCTGTCTTCTATTTCTTGTATTAGCTGATGAATGGAGTATTTTTTTCTTTTACCATTTGTATCTCTCAAGTATTCACAATCAAACGGTGCTACTGATAAAATCCCATTTTCTTTCAAAACTCTCCAAGCCTCTTTAAATAACGCATATCTAATAGGCAATTTAGTTTTAAGGTCATTTCCATGTATAACGTCATACATCATTACAAAATCAACAGTCTCATTCTCAAAATCTATCTGCATCTCACCATTATTTTTTCGAATCTCTACATTTATCAGCTTATATTCATCGACCTTATTTTTAAGAATTTTAAGCGCTTTATTGTCTTTATCTATCGCATAGACTTTCCCTTCATTTTTCAAGCTTAATGCAAGTGCTATAGTGTATTCTCCATATCCACATCCAAAATCAACAACTATGGCATCAGAAGGTAAATTCATATCTCTAAATAGCTTGACGCCATCATTTTCTTGCCAATTGCTCATTCTTTCATGTATATTCATTTATGATCTCCTTATTTAAACCAATCATTATCTCCGCAGAATACGGCAATATTGTGTAAGATGTCATTTATTAATAGTCTTTTTGCTTCTCGTGACCAGATAATGTAATAATAACTCCACTATATACTAAAGTATTTATATTTCATAGTTTCTATAATTTTACTCTACTATCAATCAATATAATATTTTTACACTCTTGTTTCTTCTTCACATAAAATACCCCTTGATATGTTCCTGCTAACACATATCAAATCCCAAGATAACCTAAACGCATTGGAAATTAAAGGATATTATACATTTCGTATTGTGAAATAGAGTCTTTTGTAAAATTCAAACACTTTAGAAAACCCATGAGAGCCGCATTATTTGGAAAATTTATAGTCAGCTTTTTGGGATTTAGCTCTCCTACAGCATGGCTGATAAGCCCTCTCCCAACACCCTTATTTCTAAACTCAGGATCAATCCAAAGAAAATTTATCCTTCCAGCAGGATGAATACTTAGTGCTCCTATCAGCTTATTTGCCAGGAATATTCCATAATGAACCTGCACATTAAAGTGACTAATATAATCAAAATCATTTTGCCAGTTAATATGTATGTCCTGTATTCTACCTTTTAAACTTCTTAAATCATCAAAACTAATTTTTTTAGCTGTAAAACCTGTGGGCAATTCCGTACATATCTCAGATGGGTTATTATGAGAGTAATAAACCATATCATATACTTTTTCATAACCCTTTTTCCTGTAAAAACTTATTGCTCTGTCATTACCTACAATGACCTCCAAAAACATCTGCTTACAGTTATTCTCCAGTGCTATCTCCCTATGAAGATCAAATAGCCTGCTACTAACTTCAGTCCCTCTATACTCTGGGTCGACACAAAGTGCCCCACATCGAAGTGTTTTCATTCCATCATATACTTTGATACCACCCAGATTAATCCCCACAGGCTTTTCTTCATCAAAGGCTATAACAGAATATTCAAGGCTATTTCCTTCAGGCCCAAAGAAATGTTTAAGAAATTGCTCTTTTGTCAACTCAATCTTAATTATGTAATCAGAAAATCCTGTCTGAAACGCTTTAAATATGGCATCCTCATTGGTTTCTGAACATCTCTTGTATGTAATCATAAATATCTCTCCTTTTTTATTCATTTATAATTTAACATTTCAAAGCATTCAACTTCAATTACTTATTAACTAATCTGTTCATAAAAAAACACCACCTACAGTCTGAAGTGGCGCTTTTTATTTAATAACTATTCTTTTCTCTTTCGGTTATAATGCCTAAATAATCAAATCGGCAGTGTTGGCAACCCTTATTTGGAAGTTGTTAATTGTATTGAATTTTTAAGTGTAGAAGACATTTCATAAAGTTTTTCGGCAATAGAATTTATTTCTTCTAATGATGCATTTTGCACTTGAGAAACTCCTGCTACCTCCTGGGATGCATTTGAAATTTCCTCGGAAGCTTGTTTTGTTTCACGTATAGCTGAAACAACGTTCTGAGAATTATTGTAAATGTTTTGTACATTTTCTGAGACAGAATTCGTATGACTTGTTATTTCATTTACTGATGAAAGTATTTTACCAAAAATTTCACCTGCTGAGGTAATAATCTCAATGCCCTCGTTTACAGAAATATTGCTTTCATTTGTAATAGATGTGGTATTTTCAATTTCACGTTGAACTTCACCAATCAAATTATTGATTTTAGTTATAGCGTTCTTTGATTGTTCAGCTAACTGTCGAATTTCAGATGCTACAACAGAAAATCCTTTACCTGATTCTCCAGCACGTGCAGCTTCTATTGAAGCATTAAGGGAAAGAAGATTTGTTTGTTCGGCAATTGAACTGATCATTGCTGTTATTTGGCCAATTTCAGTGGATTTTTCACTTAATATATTGATTGCGTTTGTAAGCTTGTTGGAATTTTGATTTATTAATTCTATCTGGTTTATTGCTGAAGTTATAACATGATTGCCATCATTTGTCATATTAAAGCACTCTTTTGCATATTGTGAAACTGTTAATATACGTTCAGCAGTATGCATCAGCTTATCAGAAATGTCACTGATAACGTTAAATGCTTCCGTCGTCATATCTCGCTGCAATGAGGTCCTCTCAGCTATGTGAACTATAGATGTCATTGTCTGCTCTGCTGATTTATTAACTTCGTTTATATCAAAGCTTAGATCTTTTGCTAAATCATATATCTCTTCAGAACTTTCCATTAGGTTGTTAATGGATTTATTCAATAAACCAGTAAGTGTTTCGCTTTCATTTCTTCTGTTTTCTACATCTAAAATCATTTTTTTAGATCGTATCGATAATATAATTGAAACAAAAAAAGCAATCAAAAATGCTAATCCAAATGTAATCCAGCCAAACAAGTTTTTACCTGGACCACCGTAAAATAGATTGGGAAAAGCAAAAATGGCAGTTATGTAAATGAATAACGTAACTACTGAATAAGATATAACAATACTGGGGTTGTAGTACATATTGGCAACGAATATGAAAATGAAGCTAAAGGCAATAGATGGCACACCAAAACTTTCGAGGGCCTCTGTCATATAATAAACAGCTGGAGGAGCAATTGCAAACACCATTAAATATATGTATTTAGAGATACCACTAAAATTACCGGATTTCTTTTCCAATACTCTTCCTGCAATAGAGATAATTGCAAATACTAAAAATAATATAGGGACCAGCATACTTTCAGATAAAAATAAAAAACATGTCCCGACTGCTACACAACTGAATAAAGTACTAAAGAATGATACCGAGTTAGCGAATTTTTCTTGTGTCTTTAGAATTGACTGGTGCATATGTTCTTGCCCTCCTGGAATATATGTTTTCATACTGGAATATATGTTTTCATATAAGAGAGAACTGAGATTATGAACACATTACGACAAGTTATTATGTAATTTTTCAATACATAATATATTCTATCAGAATATGTTTTGTTATGCAATATTTACACCAAAATACAAATTATTTCAATTACATATAAAATATCAGGGTAGCAATTATATTATCAGCTACATCACGAGAATTCTTATGCAGTATCAAAAAATGAATTACTGCATATACATAAAATGCGGATTCCTTTGAATCCGCATTTTGTATTAATCTATTTTACTTATCTGTTAAATCATTTATCTTCCTTAAATCTTGAAGCGACCAACCAGCACTCGCAGTTCATCAGCCATATTTGCTAATGCATTAGCCGATGAAGTAACTTCCTGCACTGTTGCCAGCTGTTCTTCAGAGGCACTTGCAATTTCAGATGTGCTGCTGGAATTTGTTAATGCCAATTGTGATATTCTTTCAATTGATATATTAACTTGTTCTATACTTGCAGAAAGCTCCTCCGTAATTGTAGATAATTCATCTGCCTGTTCACTGACATTTTCAATGGACTTTACAATTTGTTCAAAGGACTTTCCTGTTTCCTCTGCCAATGATAATCCGTTTTTAGCAACTGAATTAGCATCACTGGCCATCTCTGAGGCCTTTAAAATATCATTCTGAATGAATTTTATAATTTCAGAAATCTGATTTGCGGAATCTCTTGATTGATCTGCCAGTTTTCTAACTTCATCAGCTACCACTGCAAAGCCTTTTCCATGTTCACCAGCTCTTGCAGCCTCTATAGCCGCATTAAGGGCTAAGAGATTTGTCTGTTCAGATATACCTGTAATAACATCAATAATTTTTCCGATCTCATTAGAATGATTGGTCAACTTTTCCATCATTTCTATGGTATCAGTTGTTGCATTATGCATATTTTCCACTTCTCCAACAACCTTTTGTATATACTCATTTCCTATACTTGCCTGGTTCATAGTTTCATTAGCAGCTTCTGCTACAGTACCAATTGAATTTGCAATCTGTTGAATCCCACCAGTAATCTGAGCAATTGCTTCAGCACTTTCTTCTGTATTTTTACCTTGTATTTCTGCTGACTTAGCCACTTCCTGGATTGATATTGTAATTTGATTTGTTGCAGAAGCAGTTTGCTCTGAAATTGATAACAATTCACCGGATGAAACAGCAACCTGCTCAGACGTTTGATTTACATGACTAAGCATAGTCCGTAATGACTTTAACATTTTATTAAACTCTTTGGCCATATCACCAATTTCGTCCTGGGATTTAACATGAATCTCTTTCGTTAAGTCTCCCTCTCCTTCAGCTATATCTTTTAATTGATTATTTACTTCTTTTATTGGGCGTACAATTGATCTTGAAAATATTACTGAAACAAAGATTGCAATAGCTCCAGTAAGAATAATGGTGGAAAAAATGGATAATAATAATGAATTAATTGTACTGTTTATATCATCTATAGGAGAACCAGACATCCACATACCAACAATACTTCCATTATTATCTTTCACAGGTTGATATATAGTTAAGTAGATTGTTCCTGAAATATCGGCTTCACCTACATAGACTTCTCCTCTTTCGAGTACTGCTTCAGTTATAGAGCTATCGGCTTCAGCACCAATTCTTCTTTCTCCATTAACGACGATATTAGTTGCTACAGTTGTATTCCCAAGGAATAAGTTTGCAATGCCTCCCGTTATTTCTCCGATTTCATCGAACATATCATTGTTATCACTGATTCTCACACTTCCTTTGTAAAGCTTATCATTTTTAACAATCCAATTCCCTGGATATTTTCGTTCCAGCAACCTCATTCCTAGTTCTGATTCTATTGCCACCTGATCTTTATATACATCCGACATGGCTCTTTCTATATGAGCACTCAGCATTGTGCATACAACTATAGTTAGGCATAAAATAACCGCTATAATTAGTAAGTTAAATTTTGTTCGAATTTTCATCTTATTCAGTAGCATATTATCCTCTCCTTGATGTATTATGCAAATCTGCCAGGAACTTAATTGTAACAGAATTTCGACATATTGTAAAAACTTTTTTCGACATAAACTGACTCAAATTCCCTTCCAATACTGTTCCTAAAAAATTGTAAGACTTCTACTAACACACCTTCACCATAATTAATACCGGATCAGCGTTACATAAATTAACAAATTTCCGACTAACTGTATATGAAAAATGCGGATTGCTATAAATCCGCAAAATAAATTTTACTATGCTATCAACCGTTGTTATCAATTGTGTTGAATAATATTTGAAAGACATTTTATTATTCTGTTCTTAATGCAACAACAGGATCCTTCTTTGCAGCGCTGCGTGACGGTATGATGCCGGCAATCAGTGTCATAAGCATGCTGATAATTATCAGTATAACAGCTGTCGGCACAGGCAGAATTGCACTGAGATTGCTTAGACCTGTCAGATGATGCAATATCAGATTAATCGGTATGCAGAGCAAATAAGTGATTATTACACCAAGCAGGCCTGATGTGAAACCAATAATAACAGTTTCAGCGTTAAACATACTGGAGACATTCCTTTTCGATGCACCTATAGCACGCAGAATACCAATCTCTTTCGTACGCTCCTGAACAGAAATCAGTGTAATAACACCAATCATAATGGAAGAAACAATCAGAGATACTGCAACAAATGCAATTAAAACATAGGTAATAGCATTAATAATCGTAGTGACCGATGACATTATAAGTCCTACATAGTCTGTATAAGTGATCTCCTCCAAATCTCCGACCTTTTCGTTATATTCTGAAATAGCATCCTTGATAACATCTTTGTTAGCAAAGGATGAAGCATACAGATTAACAGATGCAGGGTTATCAAGGTCGACACAACCAAGCTTTATCAAATTGTCTTCATAGGTAGAATCCGAAAATTCCAGAATTTCATCGTAATATCGAGCACACATATCGTCGGTATACCTGGCAATTGCCATATCAAGAGCACCAGCCAATTGTTCATTGGTCATTGTGCTCAGCTTTTGTTTTACCTGTGCGGCATACTGTGTGCGGTAACGCTCGGTCAAGGCCTGAGTAAACATTTCCTTCAAGTCTTTATCACTCATGGACGAAATATATCCTGTAATGGTTGCCTCATCTACACCCATCTCCTCTGCCATAGCCGGTGCAATAGCAGCTTCCATGTCACTCCGGGTCATGTTTGCTAGTGTACTGGAGACGAATTGCTGGGTTGCTTCAGCAGTTGGAATACTCATTATTTTAACGTAGGCAGATGCCTTTCCGGAAGTATCAAGTGCTGTGATATATTCTTTGAATTCCGCTGCCTTTTCCTCAGTTGTAACTGTACCATCTGTATCCTTAAATGGCAGTCCTGTGAAAATATCAGTACTCGGATTCTCCTTCTGTGCTTTTACTGCTTCCGATTGAGCTGCATGCTCAATGATATATTCCGTTAGCTTGCTTGTATATCCGATGGAGCTTCTTCCTGCAGATGCTATGGAATTTTCACTGGGCCTGGCAATACCCACAACATGAAGCTGAAGCCCATTGTCATACAGATATTTTAATCCCGCTTCTGTATCCCGAAGATCGGTATAGGTTCCGGTTTTCTCATCATAGGTGTAGCAGTCGGAACTTAAAATTGTACGGAAATCCATATTACAGATATCTTCATAAGACCATTTCTGTACCTCATAGTCAACAGTTGTATGATTGATTGTGGCATCCATAAGTTTCTGTATTTCCTCTTCCGATTTTAGCCCCAGCGCATAAAGGGTCATATCGTCGATTTCATTATTTTCATCAACAAACAATACTATCTCATCATATCTTGAAGGCCAGTTCCCGTATATTAGGTCATTCTGCTTCTTAATTACGTCATTTACAAGCTTTCCGTTATCCCCAGGAAGCAATTCTTTCCATAAATTCATGGATGAGGTCATCATGGATGAAGCATTACCCATAACTGACTGATCACGCAGGGCAAGCATAGATGACATATCTATGCCCACATACTTTTTCATTAGTTCTAATGTCATGGCTTCGGTATCTGATCGTATAATGGTGCCATCTACATTTTTTGTGTAGATTAAAAGATCAGTATCATAGGTGTACTGTACGCCTGCTAACGCTGTATTAAGCTTACTGTTCCCGTTGGTCCGTTCTCTCTCAATATATTCCTTAAAGGCTTTAAGATCATTTTGCTGTGTTTCAAGGGAATTCATTGAATTCATCATTTCATATAGCATTGCCTTTTGGTAAATGGCATCGTTCTCATGTTCCGACACCGACTGGGCTTTTCCCATAAAAGTGGAGAGAAGTGATGATATATCCACACTTTGGGCTTCAATGGTTAAGGGATAGGAGGAAAGGGTCTCCTCCTGCACTGAATCTATAAATGTGGTGGTACCCTGAGACACTGCATATATTAAAGCTATACCGATAATACCAATGGAACCGGCAAAGCTTGTTAATGCTGTTCTGCCCTTCTTTGTAAACAGGTTTTTCAGGGATAGTCCGAAGGAAGTTCCAAAAGACATGGAAGGTTTTTTCTTTTTCTTGTTATTCTCTTCCCTTGTTTTTGCTTTAACAGCCTCCTTCCTTGCCTCTTCCTCTGTAAGAGGCATACTGTCACTGATTATTTTACCATCAAGCATTCTTACTATTCGAGTTGAATATTTTTCAGCCAGGTCGGGATTGTGAGTAACCATAACTACCAGTCGATCTTTCGCAATTTCTTTAAGTATATCCATAACCTGAATACTGGTCTCGGTATCAAGAGCACCGGTGGGTTCATCGGCTAAGATAATATCTGGATTATTAACTATGGCACGGGCAATGGCAACTCTCTGCATCTGACCGCCAGACATTTCAGCAGGCTTTTTACACAGCTGATTTGCGAGGCCCACCTTTTCCAGGGCTTCCTTTGCACGTTTTCGCCGCTCCTTT
>Ga0134105_1002190_pt1 | contig 11535 bp, 8 predicted proteins | sample 16_3_2metaG_FD_94457 | JGI IMG/M metagenome (GOLD analysis project Ga0134105, IMG submission 94457) | Switchgrass degrading microbial communities from high solid loading bioreactors in New Hampshire, USA - 16_60_3.3_214_A3 metaG | ecosystem: Engineered > Bioreactor > Semi-continuous > Anaerobic >... | reverse complement strand
TATTGCTGACATGAGTGCGAGCGGTTTGGGTGTAAATTCGGTTTCTGTGGAAGGCTTCTTGACCGGTGCCAGTCTGTTTAATGCTCAATTAGCGAGTATTGATGAAGCTATTAAGAAGGTATCCGCTCAACGTTCCAAGTTAGGTGCTGTACAGAACAGGCTGGAGCACACCATAAAGAACCTGGATAATGCAGCGGAAAACCTCCAGGCGGCAGAATCCAGAATCAGAGACGTAGACATGGCAAAGGAAATGATGGAATTCACCCGTCAGAGCATTCTGCAGCAGGCTGCAACAGCTATGTTGGCACAAGCGAACCAGGCTCCGCAGACAGTACTACAGCTGCTTAGATAGTATAATAGGAACTATTACAACAAAAAAGAAAGGGAGCACATAAATTTGCTCCCTTTTTTTTAAGTGAAGAGCATGATCGAAAGCGAATAAATATTGTATATTTTTATAAAGATAAAGGAGTTCGAGATATGAGAATATCCGGGTGTGTAATAGCTAAGAATGAAGAGAAGAATATAAAAACCTGCATTGAAAGCATGAAAAAGCTTACAAAAGAGATAATACTTGTTGATACGGGTTCTACGGATAAGACGGTAGAAATAGCTGCCAGCTTGGGGGCAAGAACATATTATTATAAATGGGACAATAACTTTGCAAATGCCAAGAATTATGCTTTATCAAAAGCAAAAGGCGACTGGATACTGTTTTTGGATGCAGATGAGTATTTAACGGATAATTCTGTTGAGTATATTAAGGATTATTTAAAAAATCCGGCGGTAGATAATTATGATTGCATTTTAGGAATGTTGATCAATGTAGATAAAAATAACGGTCAAGTTATGGGTTCTTTGCCACAGATAAGATTGTTTAGAAATGATAAAAGAATATTATATAAAGGAGCAATTCATGAAACTATAGTAAAACTAGGCGGAACTCTCAATATGCTTGATGCCACCGAAAATATTCAAATTATTCATACGGGATATACTCCTGAAATTGTTAAAGAAAAAGACAAGGGTGAAAGAAATCTGACTTTGCTTTTGGAAGAGTATAAGAAGAACCCACATAGCAGCAATATATGCTACTATCTTGCTGAATCATATGATCTTGCCGGTGACACGGAAAAGGCGTTGGAATTTGCAAAAAAGGCCTTGGAATATAAAAACGGAAATATAATGGGCATGTATCAAAAAAACTATTATAATATAATTAGATTTATGATGAAGCTTAAATATCCCAGGGAGGAAGTAAGAGATACCATTCTGACAGCAATAAAGAAATATCCAGATTATCCGGATTATTACTTTATATTGGCTTATATTGATTTATACAATAATCAATTACATGATGCGGCAAAAGCTTATGAAGAAGGTCTAAAATACATAGAAAATGCAAAACGTTTCCAATCCGGGGCACATTTTCAAATAAAGCAGGCAATGGGACAATTAGGATATTTATACTATAAACTTAACAGACTGCCTGACAGTATAAAAGCTTATGTAGAGTCTCTAAAAAGCGATAAATATTTCTATTTTTCATTAAAGGGTTTACTGAACATATTGTTAAAGCATGAAAAAGAGGATGATGTCTTAGAGTTTTTGCATAAAATATATGATTTTGATAATCCGAAGGATTTGCTATATATCTTACTGGTTTCCTTACAAGAAGGTAAAGTATATATATCAGAAAAAATAATGAAAATGTTAAATAATGAATATTATGATGCCCTTATAAAAGACAGGGCTTTATTACATATATTAAAAGGAGATTATTTGGCGGCTGAGAATCTCTTGAAAACAGAATTGTCTAAGAAGGGCCAGAGTAGATATGAGATAAATATAGGAATTGAAACGAATAATACTGATGGTAATAGTAGTATATATAAAGAAATATTTAAAGAAGATAACGAGAGAAGTAATGAAAATGAAGATATAATTAAAGAAGGAAAAGAGAAGGAACACCAAGGACAAAGCCGTGCAGTAGGGTCAGAAACGGATATTTTATATGCTTTTACATTGTTGCATACCGGAAATATTAACAAAAGTGATTATTTAGAAGTGATAGAAAACAAAAGTATTAAAAATATATTAAAACGTCTAAATGGAAATGGAGAGTCATTAACTGAGGTTGATAAAGTAAATATTTTTATGCTTGTTAACAGGTGTATTCAGGTAAAAGAGTTTGAACTTGTAGATGAAATTCTAAGGAAATTGCCGGAAATGAATTTATACCGTGATGTGGCTGAACTGTACTATAACTACGAATGTTATGATATTGCAGCTGAATATTACAATAAATTTATAGAATCCCAGGAAGAAATAGATGATTCAATATTGGCCGATATACTTATCAAGATGGGTGAATGCATGTACAGGTTAGGCCAATATGAATTATCTGTTGAATTTTTCCGCGATGCTGGGAAAATTAAAGAAAAGGACTACAGGATATACGAATACGGCATAATGGCATGTGAGCAGATAAATAACAAGGATATGTTAGTGTATTTTATTGAGAAGGGCAATAAGAATTTCCCCGATTCAGATTACATTTCGTTAAAAATGTCAGAATTGGGAGCCGAAAAACAGAAAGAAAAAGAGGATGTTGAGGTTAAGGATGAGAATCGGATTGTAAATGCAAACTCTAATGAAATCAATGAAAAAAATGATAAACCCGATGAATTAGAAGAAAATGAAGATCCGGCTGAAAACGATATATCCGGTAAAATGGAAGAATATATAAAGCAATTTAAGAATAGCATTCAAACTCTGATAGAGCAAGGATTACTTCGTGAGGCAAAAAAAGCCATTGAGGAATATGAAAAAATGGTGAAAGATGATATAGATATCTATTCCATTAAGGGTGTCATGGCTATGGCAGAAGGAGACATGGATGAAGCGGAAGAAATATTGGAAGCCGGATATAAAATAGATAGCAATAATATTGATATTCTTTATAACATGGCATGTCTTTACCTTAATAATGGACGAAATGCGCTTGCTAATCATTTCTTTAAAAGAATATATAACAAAACGAATGATATAAGTTTAAAAAGCGAAATAGAAAAGACAGTCGGAACTTCGTTTAAAATCTTTAAAAATAAAGTGCTGATAGGAAGCCCCGTATATCAAAAACCAAAGATTCTAAAAGAGTTTTTACAATCTTTGGTGGAAATGAAAAAAGATGAGATACAAGTAGATTATTATTTCATTGATGATAATAAAGATGAAGAATCCAGTAATATTTTAAAACAATTTGCAGACCAGCAGGAAAATGTTTTCATCTATGAAAGTCGAAATAAGGATGAATATATATGTAATAATAATACTCATTACTGGAAGGAAAATTTAATATGGAAAGTTGCCAAATTTAAGGATATGATATTCAAATACGCTAAAAGGAATGATTATGATTATGTTTTCCTTATAGATTCGGATATAGTATTGCATCCAAATACTTTAAAACATCTGATATCCACCGGTAAAGATATTATTTCGGAAATATTTTGGACTAGATGGCAGCCGAATATGCGTGAACTACCACAGGTATGGCTGATGGATGTTTATACTCAATACGATATCAGACGAGGTGAACAATTAACCCAAAATGATATAGCAAATAGAACGCAAGCATTCTTAAATCGTTTAAGGATGCCTGGCATATACGAAGTAGGTGGACTGGGAGCATGTACGTTGATCAGCAGGTATGCAATCGAAAAGGGTGTTAGTTTTAAAGAAATCGATAATTTATCGTTTTGGGGAGAGGACAGACATTTTTGTATACGAGCCAAAGCGTTAGGTTTAGATCTTTATGTCGACACACATTATCCTGCTTATCATATTTACAGAGAAACTGATTTAGAAGGGGTAAATGACTTTAAAAAAAGGACAAAAGCAAAGGTTATAACATTGGTTAATACCAGTTATTCCGGTTCTAATAATATAGCAATGTATAAGCTTATGCCTAAGGAAATAAAAGAAAAATATTATGTTGAATTGGTAAGTCAAAATAATAGTGATAGTTTTTTAGGTAAGATTTATACAAGTGATGCCGTGATTATTACTGAGGGAAATTATCATCTGAATAAAGAATCATTTAATAAAAAACAGTTTGTGATGGATTTGTGGCACGGATTTCCGTTAAAAGCCATGGGATTTGTTGATAAAGGAGAGAAGTTTAAAGATCATATTAATATAGTTTGGAGAAATATAAACTATATAGCATCTTATTCGGAACTATTCAATGAGCTTATGAATCAATGCATACAAGTAGACATAAATAAATATAAAATTTTAGGTGCACCAAGGAATGACTTTTTGTTTATAACTAATGGTAGAGAAAATCTATCAAATTTATTGCAAACTGATTTAAAAGACAAAAGAATTGTTTTATATGCTCCAACATATAGATATGCTCCTCGAGGAAACAGGAATGACGGAAATAGAAAATGGAACAATTATTTTGGGTTTGAGTCTTTTGATAGTAAAAGTTTTAATCAGTTTTTGCGGAAAAATAATATAATTTTATTATTAAAACTACATCCTGCAGAAGAACATGTTGTAATTAACAATTTAAAAAACAGTGAAAATATAAAAATTATTACAAATTATATGCTTTATGAAAAGCAAATTGACTTATATGAAATTTTAAACGGATGTGATATTTTAATAACTGATTATTCGTCCATTTACTTTGATTATTTGCTATTGGACAGGCCGATTATATTTGTACCGGTTGATTTATCAGAGTATAAAGAAAACCGTGGTTTTTTATTGGAACCATATGATGATTGGACACCCGGACCTAAATGCTTAAGCCAAGTTGAACTTGAGAATGAAATCATAAGCTGTTTGTCTGATGCAACTTATTATCAAGATAAAAGGAAAGATATATTAAATAAGGTTCATGAGTATAAAGACGGATTTTCGACAAAAAGGACATGGGAATTTATTGATGATTGTTTGAGAAAAATATAGTTACTTATTAAATATTCTTAAAATATAAATGTCGAGGAGGATTAATCAATTGAAAAGAGTAATTACATACGGAACCTTTGACTTATTACATTATGGGCATATTAATTTACTTCGGAGAGCCAAGCAGCTAGGGGATTACTTGATAGTTGGATTATCGACAGATGAGTTTAATAAGGTAAAAGGAAAAAAATCCTATTTTTCATATGAAGAAAGGAATTGCTATTAGAGTCCATAAGATATGTAGATTTAGTGATACCTGAAACTTGTTGGGAGCAAAAAGTCAATGATGTGTTGGAATATAAGGTGGATATCTTTGTTATAGGGGATGATTGGACCGGGAAATTTGATTTTTTAAAGCAATACCGTGAAGTTAAATATCTACCGAGAACCCCGGAAATATCCTCAACGAAAATTAAAGAGGACTTAAATTTCAATATTTTAGATATAAAAGAGGTAAACAATGTATAATAATTTATCCTCTTTTTTATTCCCCCCAGGTCCTTTTTATATAATCTTCCCTTCCTGAGCCTTTCTTATAGCTTGCATAGTGCTCGGGATTCTTTTTATGGTAATCCTGGTGGTATTCTTCGGCAGGGTAGAAGGTTGAAGCCTTGATAATTTTCGTTGTTATGGCCTTTTCAAACTTGCCGCTTTTTTCAAGCTCCTTTTTTGATTCTTCCGCCAGTATCCGTTGTTCTTCATTGTGATAGAAAATAGCGGTTTGGTATTGCTGCCCCCTGTCGTAGAACTGGCCGCCTTCATCGGTAGGGTCAATCTGATGCCAGAAAGTTTTGAGAAGCTCCTGATAACTTATAACCGAAGGGTCATACTTCACCCTGACAGCCTCGTAATGACCGGTGGTACCGGAGCAAACTTCCTTGTATGTAGGGTTTTCCTTGTGTCCCCCGGTATATCCTGCTATGACTTCAATCACACCCGGCAGTTTTTGAAAGGGCGGAACCATACACCAAAAACAGCCACCGGCAAATGTGGCATACTGGTAAGTTCCTTCATTTTTATCTTCGCCTTTACCGGAAATAATCCTGTTTTCAATATCTGTCATACACTCTTCACCACTCTTAGCTTTAGCTTTTCAAACTTTCCCTGGGTGTCATTGTCTTTCATTTTTTGCTTTTTTCATATATTATTTAAATTGCAAACTGTATATTTTACACTTATTATACCCTTTATACCCTTATAATACCACCAAAATTACCCGGTATCCACACAATTTTCAGCTTAGCTTCAATCAGATTCCACGTGCAGCATTCATAATAAAGAAAGAAAATAAGGGAAAATTAAGGTTTAGAGGCTATGGAATACCCGCGGAAGAAAATACGGTTTTCCTTAACACGTCAATTTATATTGTGTATGTTAAAATCCTGTCCGTAATGCTCATGTGGCTTGTCCGCGTCCTTTCGGATTCGTGGATTTATCCGGTTTTCTTTTTAAAACTTGGCAATGTATAAAACCTGGCAAAGTATACAAGGGATTTTTAACGGGGGAAAGGAAATTCATAAATGTTCACAAGCATATTGAATATTGCTACGGGAAATATGACGGTGGTGGAGGCTTTGTTATGCACAGCAGTTTCCCAGGCTTTGGGTTTAATAATAGCTTTCACATGCATGTCTTCAGCATTATACACCACATCGCCGGTCATGCTGCCCGTGCTGGTACAGATTGTCATTATGACGGTAAACGACTAGCCTTGGGGTAAGAGTGGCGGTCATCGTGGCTTTCAGTTTGGTATGGTTTCGCCTGTACAGGGAGGCTCTGGGGAAATCACCGGCATTTTCTTTTCAATGACAGTGGGATTGGCAACCGGCATGGGCTATATTACTTTTGCGTTTTCGGTGGCCGTAATAAAGTGCCTGTTATTTTTCGTTTTGTCAAAAACATCCTTTGGCGACGTTATCGAGATGCATAAAGGTGAATATGGGGTAAGTTCCAAGCTCAACGGCGGAAGTGTGTTCTGGTTTGCCCTGAAAATAAACGGCACGAAATAATATAAAAAAAAGAAATAAATCAAAAAATAAAGAATAAATCAGATCAAAATATAAATTAGGAAATGTAAATTTAACTATGAATTATTATGGTTATTGTCGTGTAATACCTGGTCAATTACTATAACAAGGGCAAGAATGAAGGCATAATTCTCACTGTCGGCAATGTCAACGCCGTAAGTGTCTCTCCAGGAAAACCATTTTTTTGAGACTACAGCCACAGGAGCACCGTCCTTTAATATGCGGAAGTCCATGCCCCAGAAGTTCCCGTCGATGGTGTAATTGCCGAAAACACTGGAAATATTGAACCTGGGCCTGAAAAATGTGAATTCTTTTTTTACTTTTGCGACAGGTGTGCCTTCCTGGTATATGGTAAACTCCGGCAGCAACCTGAATATTTTCTCCTCAATGTAAAACAGCTCGATTCCTTGAAGATTATAAATTCTTAACTTATCTCCCAATGAAAATACTTTTCCTTTTACTATAAAATGGTCATTCCCAAACTCATCCTTTATGGTAAAATCGTCCCCGAAAGTAAATATTTTTTGTTTAACAATAAAACGCATAAGCGAAACTCCTATCTTTCAAATAATATTTTAATAAAAAATATAAATTTATATCAATAAATATTATCAATAAATAATATATGAACAAATTTGTGAAATTAATATCATTTTAATAATATTATATTAAATGAAATAATTATATACAATAAATATAAAATAACACATTAATTAAAAAGAAGAATGTATGAGATTATATATTGAATAGATTACAGCCGAGTAATATAATGGATATATAGTAACAATAAGTAAATCGCTGTTTTTGCTGTAATTCATACCAGTATAAGTTTGTGAGGGATTGATATGCCATTAACCCCCGGCCTTAAATTTAGAAAGATAATAAAATCCGCTATTTTTCTTATAGTTATCATTTCTTCGTTATTGCTTTCGTCTTGCCAGACGGATAATATTAAAGTAGTTATTACCGTTAAAAAAAACAACGGGCAGGATAGCAGTGAATATAAAACGAATTATGGCAACAGTCCTATTGATATTAAAAACGTCAATAATAGCAATTTTGATGCTAACAATGATAACAGTATTGTTGATATCGGAATAGCCAATGAAAATGAAGCCGGTACAAGCACAACCATAGTAAATGAGACAAATAAAAGCACAAATGGTGAAAATAAAACAAATGAAGTAAGCAGAAACGTATCGGATTTAAATCCGAAAAAGGATGAACATCAAGCATTACAAATCCCAATCCTTGTTTATCATCATATACTTCCTGATAATGAGAATATTTTCGGTGATAATGCATTTATTGTATCCCTGGAAGATTTTGAAAAACAGATGAAGCTTCTTAGTGACAACAATATCAATACAATTACGCTAAGTGAACTTAAAGCGTATATCAAGGGAGAATTAAAGCTTACGGGTAAAAATGTATTAATTACGTTCGATGACGGTTATAAAAGTAATATCGAGTATGCATACCCTATAATGAAAAGGTATTCGCAGCGAGGAGTTATATTTATTGTGAGCGGATGGATACAAAATGAAAATGAACCCTTTAACCCTGAAGTTCTCCAAATTCTAAGCTGGAGCGATATCGAGGCAGGCAGGGATGTCTTTGAATATGCAAGCCACAGCCATAACCTGCATTATAAGAATAATAATAACAAAAGCTTTCTGGTTTCATTGCCTGATGAGCTTGTATACGATGACCTTCTAAAAAGCAAAAAAATACTTGATACGGACAGTATAGCCTTTCCGTACGGTGAATATTCCGAACGCACATTAGAGCTGTTAGAAGAACTGGGCTACGAAATGGGCTTTACTATTGAGAAGGGATATGTTAAACCAGGAGATGATATGTTGCGGCTAAAAAGAAATGTTATATACAGAAGCACTTCCCAGGAAGAATTCAAAAGAATAATAGGTATAAAATAGTTTTTGGTTTTGCATAACATATGGTATGGGTATAGTAATAAATAGAAAATATCATGTAGCATGATATATAGCATAAATATAGCAAAATACGTACTCTAAATTTAGGTATATATATTAGCTTATAAATTGCATAGAATATAAGTATGAATTTTAGTTATAGTTATAATTTGAATACTTTTTATTGTAAATTTACTGAAAATCAAGGATGTAAGGAGAATTTGAATGTTTCCGTTGAGAGATAATATCCCAAGTTTCAGGAAACCATATATGACATATATTATAATATTTGTAAATACGGTAATTTACCTTGTCCAGTTTATACTGCCGTCCTGGCTTGAAGAAATGTTTGTATATACCTATGGTTTTGTACCCGGAGCATTCCTCAGAAGCATTAGAAACAGTACATTAACACTGGAGGATTTTTATCCCTTTTTTACAAGCATGTTTATTCACGGGAACTGGGGACACCTAATAAGCAATATGTGGATGCTGTGGCTTTTTGGAGACAATATTGAAGACAGGCTGGGGCACTTCCGTTTCTTTTTACTATATATCCTATCCGGTTTTGCGGCAATGTTGAGCCACTTTATATTTTATTCATCATCACCTGTGCCTGCGATCGGCGCATCAGGTGCCATAGCCGGAGTTATGGGGGCATATTTCGTTCTTTTCCCCTATTCAAGAATAATAACCTTTGTTCCCGTTTTCTTTATGCCTATGTTTATACACATACCTGCCGTAATATACCTTGGTATATGGTTTTTAATCCAGTTTTACAACGGAACGGTAAGCTCAATTATGGGGGGAAGAGGCAGCGGTGTTGCCTGGTGGGCTCATATAGGAGGTTTTATCAGCGGTATTTTACTTCTGAAAGTTTTATATACCAGGAAATACCGTAGGCCGGTATATTACGAGTAATACCGGTTTCTTATAATTGCTTCTTGGAATATTTATGGCTGCCAATTTCTAATAAATAAAATAAATAATCTGAAAAATAATCTGAATTTTAATATTAAACATTCTGTGAATTCTTTCCGATATAATAAATAAGTTTATATGCATCGGTATATCTCTGTGCTTTCTAGAGAGCATGATAATTAAAAATAAAATGGTTTATATTTGTTTCACGGAGGGAATTTTATGAAGGTAAACGGCATGGATGCTAATTCTATGGGGATAAAACCTGGCGAGTTTAGCAGGACGGCAATAACAGCAAAAAGTGAAATACATGAGATTGATAGAGAATTAAAAATAAAAGAAGCCGGTGGAAATACAATTAGCGAGAAAACTGTTATTGAAGCCATTGAGAAGGCAAACAGGGCAGTTTCGGTTGCATACCGGCGGTTTGAATATTCGATACATGAAAAAACAAAAGAAATAATGGTTAAGGTGATTGACACGGAAACAGATGAAGTTATCCGGGAAATCCCGCCGGAAAAAATACTTGATCTGGTAGCCATGATATGGGAAATGGCAGGATTAATAGTTGATGAAAGAAGGTGATTAATGTGGTATCAAGCATAAATCCTTTATATTCTTATTATTCAAAAATGCGTATAACAGGGTTTGCCTCAGGTTTAGACACGGATCAAATTGTATATAACCTTATGCTAATAGAAAGAAGTCCATATAATAAGCTGTACCAGAAAAAACAGCTTGCCGAATGGAAGAGGGATGCATACAGGGAAGTCATAAGTCTTTTAAAAAGCGTAAAAGATGAGTATTTCAATAGCTTGAAGCCAGCAACCAACATGCTGTCCCAGTCGGCTTACAAGACTATATCTGTCGTAAGTTCAAATAATAAGGTGGTTACGGCTACGGGAAGTACAAGCGCTGTTCCCGGAAGTTACAAGGTGAAAGTTGAGCAAATTGCTACGGCAGCGAAGGCTGTCAGTTCAAGTGGTGTAACGGCCCTTCTTAAAAGTAGCGAGAATATTACTGCAGCGGATATAGCAAGTGCTGCCGGAAAAAGTATAACCGTAACCCTTGACGGTGTTTCCAAGCAAATTGTGCTGGGAAATTATTCGGAGACAACTTCCATTGATGAAGTCAAAAATGATTTGCAAACTAAAATTAATGCGGCTTTTGGAAGCGGAAAAGTAGTTGTAGGTGTTTCAGAAGGAGAACAAAAACTTACTTTTCAAACTGCTGCAGGAGCAACTAGGATAACTCTATCCAGTGGAAATTCCAACGATGGCCTCCAGTATTTAAAGATTGATTCAGGTTCCAGCAACAGGTTGAACACAAGTTTAACCCTAGAAGCCCTTGCGACAAAGTTCGCAAATCAGCTGACATTTGACGAAAATAATGAACTTGTGTTTGCAATTAATGGTGAGGAGTTTCGTTTTTCAAAGAACACAACCTTGTCAAGCATGATGAGTACTATTAACAATAACCAGAAAGCCGGTGTAACCATCAGATATGATGAGGTTACTGATAAATTTGTAATTACTGCAAAGCAGACCGGAAAAGGTGAAAATATAAAAATAACCCAAACGGGAGGCAATTTCTTTGATGTTTCTGTGGATGGCTCCGGAAGTGGTGCTTCAGGAATAAATGTAATAACTTCCGTTGAAGAGGGCAAGGAT
>Ga0134105_1002182_pt1 | contig 11584 bp, 5 predicted proteins | sample 16_3_2metaG_FD_94457 | JGI IMG/M metagenome (GOLD analysis project Ga0134105, IMG submission 94457) | Switchgrass degrading microbial communities from high solid loading bioreactors in New Hampshire, USA - 16_60_3.3_214_A3 metaG | ecosystem: Engineered > Bioreactor > Semi-continuous > Anaerobic >... | reverse complement strand
GCATTATAGTAACGAAGGATATATGACAATTTGCGAAATTCGCTATTGTAGCGGGCAAATCGCGCTGCCAATTTCTCATCCAATGTCAAAGTTGATTTTCCTGGAGGAATAAAGAGTTTGAGCAGAGCGAAAATATCTGCTGGAGCGTTGTTGAAAGGCGTTGCTGTAAGCAAAATAACACCTCGGTTAGCACAAATTTGGCTTAAGCGTTCATAAGCTTCAGTATCTTCATTCCGGAAACGATGTGCCTCGTCAACTATAATGGTATTGACATCGTCACCATAGTTCGCAAGGTATTCCTGCACCTTATCCAGTTCGCCCAAGGAATAAACTTCCCAATCATTTAGGTCAAAATCGCTAAGATATTTGTACCAACCGGTAGATTTTGTTCTTCGATCACCAATCAACGCAGGAGGACAGATAACCAATCCTCGACCACCACGTTCCCGCGCCAGCCAACTGGCAATTACCGATTTACCCAGCCCAACCACATCAGCCAGAATCACACCGCCGTATTCTTCCAATACGGTTAATGCCTGTTGCACGGCATCTTCCTGATACCGGTAAATCCTATAACCGCGTTCTTCCATTAACCGCTTGATCTGCGGTCGAAGCACCTTTTGTTCCATCAGATCAAGATAAGTTTTAAGAACCAAAACATAAGCTTCAAACGGTGTGACCTCAGCCACTTGAGTTTGGCGGCGAATGATGTGGATAATCTGTTCCCTGCGTTCATCCAGTTCACTGATTGGGATGGCTGTATCCCATAGATCATCAAAATATGCTTCAGCATCCTCCCAGCCGTAATCTCCAATTTCCACGTTAAACTCGTGCTGTCCTAAAAGGCCGCTGCGGGTTAAATTGCTCGAACCGGTTATAAAGCGTCCAGGAGCATTAACAAGCGATCGTCCACCCTCATCCAGTCGGAATAGGTAGAGTTTGGCATGATTGGGCTCAAAGGTTTTTCTTATTTGTAGCCGTCCATCTTCAAGAAGATGCAAGAAGAAGGACACTTGTTCGTAAAACTCCTGGGTATCCAAAGCCTCGTCCTGTAACGCGGTACGAAGAGATGTAAAAAAGCGCTCTACAAGCTCCTGTTGAGTACGGCTATCTGCATATGGATCAGCTACCTCCAATACCCTATCTAAGTACAAGTCAATGTCCAACCCCACCAAAATTTTTATTTTCAAGTCATCACGGGTTTTCAGCGCTTCATAAAGTTCATTCCAACCTGAAAAATAGAAGAAACCAACCAGGAATTTCAATTCCTGGCTGTGTTTAATAAGAGTATGAATGCGGCTTTTAAGACTGCGCTGTTGAGCGTTAGTTATAAAATTGTTAGCCATTGCGAGTCACACTCCTTGCCTTGCTAATGCGTTCCCATACCAATTGGCAAACGGCACGATAAACTTCCTTACGCTCTTCTTCAGTTAACCCCAGAGCATCAAAGACAATGTCATCTATCGCTTTGCGGTCGGGCAGTGGTTTCGGTTCCTGCTTGGCGATAGGAACGTCTGATTCTGGATCAATACCGCATTCGGTGAAGATGTCTCTAGTTTGCCGCTTGAGAAAAATATCTCTTATATTATTGGGGAAGCTTATGCTCTTTAAAACAAAAATAGCTTTTATTTCCTCAACAGTTGCATCAATGGGGCCTCCTCCACCACCATAAGAATGAGTTTGGATTTCCAAAAATAAGGGAAATAACGTTGAATTTAGTTGTAAAGCAATGTTTTCATTACCATAAAACTCATATAAACGTTTATCAGTATAAACCATATAGGAATTAAGATAAACAGAAAATACTTTTCTAAACGAACATGGAATAATTGCATGAGGTGGTTGCCTTTCTCCTAAATCCCACCATTTTTCCCTTCCTTGAACAGAGGAAATATTATGATACCCAATAATTATTGTTCCCTTATTACTTCCTTGTTTTATCTCTACTTTATTCCTTTCGCCCCATTCTATATACGCCAGTGCATTTGTTCCTTTTAACTCCTTTTTGCTCTTATGGCACATAAAGATACGGTATCTCAGTTGTTCCGGTTTAATCACTATATTTCTACACTCTCGTGGGCTTTTGATAACTGGCTTAAGACACTCCTCTTCAATTTCCCCTTCCCAGCCAGCACCGTTACGTACACGAAGCAGGCCAGGCTTTGAACCTGGACCAAGTGGCTCCAGATAGAAAAATTCGTTGGCACCTGTTGTAAAACCACGGCGTACCTCAGCGATATCACCTAGGCGCACAAGCTTGCCCCTACCCTTTTCCAAGATGGTGAAAAAGATGTCAGGTGCGCGTAGATATTTGCCTCCCCACTTGTCACCCACGTATTTTCCAAGCTGATTTATACTAAATGTTTCGTGATTGTCCAGCTGGGATAGATTCTGATCAATTTCCGAACCTTCCCGCAACAATTCTCCTACAGTAATGGGAAATACGCGAAAACTTTTATTTCGCAAGATTGTAGTCGCCTGTTCAATTGCAAGCAAATTGTCAGAAAGTATAACATCTTCAAATGGTCGCTTAAAGGCTACGAACCGCACTATATGGTTCTCATTAACTCTTTTAGGCGCACCAGCTACAGTGATAACTGTGTTGATATCTGCACGAGCAAAGGAACGGCGGGCATGGTTTTCAATTACATAATAAAGCGGTGCTTGACGTAGAAAGAATTCCTGCAACCATGTACCATAATCTACGTCTAACCAGGAATTGGAACAAATGAAAACGTGCACACCCTGGTGATTCAGCAAACGCAATGATCGAATATAAAAATAGGTGTACAAATCTGAACGGCCACTGGGTTTGCGTCCTATTTTGAATTTATCAAGCTCTACCCGTGATTTAGTAAAATAATCGGGAAAATCAAGCCGCAACATCTCCAATAAGGCATCTTTATAAGCCTGAGGTTTAAGCCCACGGTTTGGATCAGGGTCAACAATCTCCTCCTGACGCACATAGGGCGGATTGCCAATAATGATGTCGAAACCGCCGCGGTCGAAAAAGATCTCTGCAAACTCTATATTCCAGATAAAAGGCCGATTATCTTTTAAACTTTTCTTTTGGTTCTTAAGATCCTCGATTTCGGCTTCTAATCTGGCACGTAAGGCTTCATATTCTTCACTAAAATCCAGCTCCATTTGTTCAGCATTTGTTTCAAATAATGCTAATTGCTTTTGCTTAACCCGATTTGCATCTCGGATTTGTCTTTCCCGCTGCATGATTTCCTCATCCAGGATAGCGCGGAAAATTGCCAGTTCTTCCTGCTCTATCAAGCCATAATCCTTGTTTTTATTATAAAAATAATCGCGTTTCTTCTGTTTAAGCTGTGTAATTCTACGCTTGATATGTTGCGGCAGGTCAGCATGCCCATGCACTGGAAAAGTTTTGCTGCCAATACGCTGTACAAGTGAGTCCCCCGTCCGTACTTTAAAGGTTAAGTTGGGGAGTAATGGTTCAAACGAACCTTTTAGATCATCGGGCATATCCACAAAAAGAGTCAACCACAGGCGCAGATGGTTTATCCACACCGCCCAGCGCTTAACCTCCACACCGTAGAGTGAATTAGCTATAATGGCTTTTTTGCGCTCATACGGGTCTAGAGCTTTATTTTTAAGATCTTCGGGGGTGTTGTTACGGGAATACAGATTTTCCAGCACCTGCTCTAAGACCTGTAGCATGCCTACTTCAAAAGCTCCAGATCCAGCAGCCGGATCGCATATAGTAACATTTTCCAGACGTTCAATTAACGTTCGAATTTCACTGGGAGAGAAATCCCCTTGCTTCTGATATTCATCAGAAGCTTCTCCAGTACCAGCTTCTCTGAAGAAAAGGCGGTACAAGTCTTTTTTTTCGATGTCAGTAGTTTGCTCCAGCCACTTAACCAGAGCCAGCCGGCACATAAAGTCCACTTCCAGCCGCGGTGTATAAACTGCCCCTTGATCCTTGTTTGTGATACGTTCGAATATGATACCCAAAAATTCGGGATTGAGTTCTAGCTCTTCATCATAAAGCTCATTCTCTTCAACGGTAAAATTGTACTGAAAAAGAAAATCAAAGAAATCGCCTATGGGTTCATCGGGAATCCAGAGCCCTAGGTCGTCCACACCATGTTTGCGCTTGAATAACTCGCCATTAAGATAGGGAGCCATCTGAAGAGCTTTTTGTGTTTTGGCAGAAAACGGAGCATGTCCATATGCCACCTTCTGTCCAGGTGGTGAGCTGAGAGCTTCGAAAAAAAGTGGCTCCAGCCAATCTTTATAAAACGTATCGGTACTACCTGATTGCCGGTACTCTTCCCAGAAATTTTGTATGAATTTTCGATTATTATCAAGCCATCCTTTCTTTTGCACGAAGCCCAGGAATATGATGCGAATAGCAAATAACAGTGCAAAATCTTGTTTTAACGTTGTGTCGTCGGTACCTTGTACAGCTGCAGCAAGAGCATCGAACTTGTTCTTGAATTTTTTGTAAAACTCATCCGTGACAGCTTCAAGGGAAAAGGTCTCCAATATTCCTGAAATTGACGAAAAATCGGCGCGCTGCATTTGCTGTAAAAAGGTCTTGTTGGGCAGCTCTGGATCAACGAAAAAGGTATAGCGCCTGAAAGTGCTATACTGCCGCTTCGTGCCATGGTAGGTAATTGTTACTAATGAGAAACGAAAACGACCGGCATTATCATAGAAAGCAAAGATACCGGCATTGAAATCACCATGTCTGAGAATTCTTTTAGCTAGGTCATATTGTTTTCGCTTTCCTGAACGCGCGGTAAGTTCACCTTTTACGTGTACAGCGCCTACAAATACGGTTTGAGTATCCGGCAGTTCAATTACGCCGATCTGAGCGGCCTTGTCAAATACATCATCTATGATAAGGCTATCAAGGGAATTATATATTGGCCTAAAACCTGGTACCGTCCTGCGTAAAACTTTGCTCAGTTGTTCGGGCGTGAACTCTTTGCAGAGACTCTCCCATATTTGTAACATCGCCGTCACCTCTTTTATCAGTAAAAATATACATATTTTCTACAATTTTCTACAATTCAAGGTATTTTGTTTATTCTTAATAATTTTATCATCTACCTCACACACAAGACAATCCATTATTTAGTATTAATTACTTTATCAGCGGCACATCTTGTTCCAATCAATCACTTTCCAATATCCGACTACCTTCAGAATTCTTCTTAAGAAATGACCAAATATAGCAATGCCAGAAAAACAATATTTTCATAGTCCCTAATCAAAGTAGCAGAAGCCTCCGCATCTACTTCATATTCCCCAATAGTGCTTACTACCTCGTTCATATCCGATATTTACATATCCACTCTGTCGACAGGCTAGAAGTTGGAGCATACGCTTCAACTTCTTTATTATTCGATGGACTTTAAGGACTCCGCCATGTTGATCTTCTCTATTTTCTTTTGAAGCATCAAGTTTACCAGGAAAGTAATCATGAAAGTGACTATAACTGCTATGAGATAGCTCAAACCAAATATCTGTTTCTTGAAAGAAACCATCTCAATGTTTATCTGATCCATGACAAATTCGTGAAGCAGCTTACCAAAGCCCAAACCAAAGATACAGCCGATTATGGTCAAAATGATGGTTTCCCTAAACACGTAGCTTCTGGTCTCCCACGGGTAAAAACCGAGGACCTTAAGGGTAGCAATCTCACGGTTACGTTCCATGATATTGATGTTGTTGAGATTATAGATCACTACAAAGCCAAGGGTACCTGCACAGGCAATGACCAACCAGATGATATAGTCCAGGCTCTGCATCATATTATTCACCATTATCCTCAGGTCATTGAGAACAGATACGCTAGCCACACCTTTCCCTTTGGATAGCTGCGCTGAAACTAAATAAAGGTCTTTCTGGTCGGTCTTGGCATACGCATTTTTATATAGAGCTTCTTTCCCAAATAGTGCCTCGTATGTCTCAGCAGTCATAAACAGGTAGTTGCCAACGTAGTTCTCAAATATACCGCTAATTTTTGCCTCTACCATATCAACTCCATTATATCTGATAGTAATGGTATCCCCTTGAGTTAAGCCAAACTCCTCTGCCAGCTTGTCATTGATGACCACCTGTCCAAAGTCCGGATAAGGCACAGGTTCTCCGTTGAGATACAAGGCGATAACCTTTGTAATGTCAGGGTCATCGGTTGCAACGACAGAAACCTTCTTGACGCGATCCCCTTGTACCACTTCCATTTCATCGGTGCAGACGAAGACGCATTGTGATAATACATTCGAAAACTCCTGGACGAATTTCTCCCTTTCTTGTTCGCTCTGCGCTTCGGTAAAGGAAATAGTGTAATCATATATTGTAATGGTATCAAATTGGTCATTTACAATATTGCGAATGGAGTCTCTAACACCCATTGCCGCTACTACCAAAGCCGTACATCCCGCAATGCCAAGCACGGTCATGAAAAACCGCCGCTTATAGCGCAATATATTGCGTATCGATACCTTATGGAGGAAACTGATTCGATTCCAAAGTGCCGGTATATATTCCAACAACACCCGTTTCCCCGGTTGGGGTGCCTTTGGCCGAAGAAGCTGGGCCGGCACTTCCATCAATTCAGCCTTGCAAGAAATATAGGTTACACCAACAGAACAAAGCAAAGACGCACCCAATGAAATTGCTGCTAGCGATGCATCAAATACATATTCGATAGATGAAAAGCCATATAGCATGCTATAGGCCTCCCATATGGCAAGAGGGAAATACTTGGTTCCCAATATATATCCTATTGTACATCCAAGAATAGCCGCGCTGCCAGAATAAAAAGTGTATTTTCTAATAATGGCACCATCGCTGTATCCCAGAGCTTTTAAAGTACCTATTTGCGTCCTCTGTTCATCAACCATTCTGGTCATGGTGGTTGAACACACCAATGCTGCCACCAGGAAGAAGAAAATCTGAAGGACCTTCGCAATTCCCTCTACAATGGCAGAATCGTTTTCAAAACTGATATATCCTATATTCTGTTTCCGTGTAAGCACATAAACCTTGGGCTTAGGAATATCGTCTACCTTCTTCCATGCATCATCAATTTCTTTCTTGGCTTCTCTAAGCCCTTCTTCTGCTTTAGCAAATGCCTCTTCTGCTTCTTTTTTGGCGACCTCATAATCAGCAAGGCCTTTTTCATATTCGGCCTTACCTTTCTCCAAAGCCTTCCATCCCTTTTGGGCCTCCCGCTTGTTTTTATCTATTTCATTTCTGGCAAAATCCAGCTTGGATTTTAATTCTGCCAGCTGTGCCTCTGCAGCCGATAGCTTGCGGTTAGCTTCCTCTTTAGCCTGATCCAGCTCTTTTTGCCCCGCATCGATCTGCGCAAGCGCCTCCTGAAGTTCGGCATATTGATCAATGATGCCCGTTTCTTCTATCTGAACTAGTGCCATCCTTGCCTGATTGAGCTGTGCCTCAATGGCCGCATATTCCTGGCTCTCCGAATTGCCAATGCGGGACAGCATCTCTTCTAGAGAGCGAATGGTTTCGGAAAGCTGATGATACTGGTTGAGCACGCCGCTGTTTTCAATCTGTTTCATGGCAGAAACCACAGAAGTGCGATTTTTATCCAGCTCCTCTTGGCGTGATTCCAGCTCGGCTAGTATCTTTGCTTTCTCCTGCTCATATTCCTCGATGGCCTTCTCATAATCCTGCACCGATTTTTGGTAATCCCTTTCTCCCTCTGCTATCTTTTGTTGCGCATCTTTTAATCTCTTTTCCTGCTTTTCGATTTCTTGTCTGGCTTGTTCGAGCTCCTCCCAAGCCTGATTGAGCTTCTCCTCGGTATCGGCCTTTTCGGCTAGATATTTCTCATAAGCCTCATCGTATTCCTTCTGTGCATCGTATACCTTTTGGCGGGCTTCATCCACAATGTCCTGATAGCGTTTCTTCCCTCTCTCTTCCAATTGTTCCTTCAAAACCATCTCCTTTTCAGAGATTGCATCCTCATATTCATCGCTGTATACTTCCCTGTAACCATCCAAACGAACTAGGATTTCAGTATAGTAATCCACTGAAAATCCATCTTCGGGTATGTATATGAAGGCATACACCGAGCCGCCTGCAAGGCTGGTAGTCCCACGGTCATAATTCAGGTAATTTGGTGAGTTGGCAATTCCTACAATCGTGTATTCATCATAGGTAAAGGCATCTAAGGTGTCATCGTCGTTGGTGAAAGAAACACGAATCTTTGAGCCGAGCATATCTGGCGAAAAAAAGCGAGAATCCACTACGCATTCGCTCCCTGTCTCTGCCATCCTTCCATACAGGATGTTTAACCTATTGACTTTCTCGGTTATGGAATGGGCTCTTAAAACCACTTCATTCTCCGTCCCTATATCCGCAATGAAATCCATGGATATAGCCCCTTCGGCCGTCATTCCCTCCAGTTGAGCGAAGTATTGCACATCCTCTTCTGTAAATCCTAGCGTGGAGATGAGTCGAAAATCGTACATTTTCTGACTATAGGCATAGGTATCCAAACTTTTCACCATGGCAGACCTTGTAATCTTTAGTCCTGAGAAAAAGCCTACACCCAGGGCGATGATAGCCACGATGGCAAGGTAGCGTTCCAATGAATGCTTTATTTCTCGAAAGTTATTCTTATACCACGCGGATTTTCGCATCATCACCACTCTATCTCCTCTATCGATAAAGGTTTGTCGTTTTTCTTTACTGAAACCACCGTTCCGCTTTTTAGATGTATGACGCGATCTGCCATGGCGGTAAGTGCGGAATTATGAGTGACTATGACCACTGGAATACCGTTTTGCCTGCTTTGATCCTGCAATAGCTTTAGAATCTGCCTTCCAGTTTGGTAATCCAAAGCCCCGGTTGGCTCATCGCATAGCAGCAATTTAGGCCTTTTGGCAAGAGCTCTGGCAATAGCTACCCGTTGCTGTTCCCCACCGGAAAGCTGAGCTGGAAAATGATGAAGTCGATCTCCCAGGCCTACACTTTCAAGCACCTGCCTTGCAGAAAGGGGATTCTTTACCATCTGCGTTACAATCTCCACATTTTCAAGGGCTGTAAGGTTGGGGATAAGGTTATAAAATTGGAATACAAAACCAATATCCTCGCGCCGAAACTTAGTTAATTCATGCTTGTTTAGGGAGGAAATCTCCTTATCACCCATAATCACTCTTCCGGAAGTCAGGGTATCCATACCTCCTAAGATATTAAGAAGCGTCGTCTTACCGGCACCCGATTGCCCTACGATGACGCAGATTTCTCCCTCTTCTATCTCAAAGGAAACGTTGCGCAAAGCAGATATCTTTACATATCCCGTTTGATATACCTTGCTCACATTTTCAAACTTCACAAAAGCGCCCATGTTATTGCACCTCCTGATATGAATTATGCTTCAGCATACGATAATCAGCTCTACCTCACCAATCCTCATCCATCGCAAGCCTTCTCATACTTGGATACATCGCCATTTTAATCTAACAAAAATATCCCCTAAACCCAGGTTTAGGGGAGGCAAAAACGCTATGAACTACACGATCATTCTGCCACTGGCGGAAACAATAAGGATGTAAATTGCAGCAGAGCTTGCAAATCTATATCCTTTTGTGCGGAACTTGCCAAAATGGCTTCTGCAAAAATAGAAATTACCGGCAAAGGTTCCATTCTATTTAAGCGAGACAACAAGTTGCTGAGTATATCGGTAATTTGCTGTCGCACCGTCAAGTGATACTTTCTAAACTGGCCAATAATATTCCCAGGATAATCTACGAAAATCGACTCATATTTTTCGACAAACGACCTAACACCTTTGTAGATGATGCTAACAGCTGTAGCGATATCAGTTGCCAAGTCGCATTCCCTTTTTATATCGACAAGAAGATTGTCCCAATCTCTAGCCATTATAGCAGTAATTAGCATTTCCTTGTTGGTAAAATAATTGAAAATGGTACCCGACGCAATTCCGCAACGCCTTGCTATTTCTCGAATTTTAAAGTCCTTATAGCCCACCTGAAACAATAACTTCTCAGAGGTTTCTAAAATGAGTTCTTTTGCATTTTTTATTAACTTTGGCATATGGTTTCCCTCTAAATGAACGTGTTCATATTAATTATAAAGCACCGCTTTTTTATCGTCAATAGAAACCAATCTGGTTATATTGTTGTTATCACCCATTAAATTCGGCACCGGTGATATCAATATCACGTATCATAGGCTAATCGATTCTGGCTTATAATCATCGGGCAATTCTTCTTCGCTTAGAAATTTAAAATTCTCATCGCTTAATATTGGTATAAAAAATTCGTATGGAATCCTGGAAAACTCACAGCCATAATTGCTGGCCCCAAATGCCATACCCGCTTTGCTGCCCCAGTTTAACCCCCTGGCAAACTTTGTATAATTGGAACAATCATGGACCACCAAATCCCATTTTTCATCATCGGCTATTTTCATGAGCTTCAGGGTCAGTTCGCGGCTCCAAATGGGTGAAATATACCCGAACCTGGAAATATACATATTTTCACCATAATAGTTGTATATATTGTTCTCATTTAAATGTAGTTCTGCACAGTTGATGAAATCCAGCTTTGTTTCCAAAATCATCTGCTTTTTCTTCAAAAACGCTTCGAAGAATTCGGGCGTCATCGGACTTTCAATGCCTACGCTCTTAATATATTTTTTGGCTACAGCAATATTTTCAATAACCTTGTCCGAACAGTTGGAAGCGGCCAGGTTGAAACGAATTTCGTCGAGACCTGCTTCCCCTAGCGCTTTCAATGTCTCTTCGGTAGCCAAAGTGCCATTGGTGTATAGATGCTGATAAACTCCAGCATCGCTAAATTTCTTTATAACCGAATAATATTTTTCTATTTCCATAAACGGCTCTAAATAAACATACGAGACGCCAGTGGGCTTTGGGTAGATGGAAAGTAGCAAGTCGATATCCTTCTCATAAAATTTAGTGCCCCCTATTTCCCACACATCTTCACCTACCGGTGGGATATCATCCAGTTGCCCATAATCGTAACAGAATTTGCAGTTTAAATTGCATTTATTGGTCTTTCGAATTGCATTGAGGCCGGTGCCAAACAAGCAGGAAATACATCCTTTTGGAAATTTATCGTCGTTTCCCACATAATAAGTCCTGTTTTTCAAAGTCTTCAAACCTTTAATTTGAGACATCAATAAATTATTCCTGTGTTCGACTACGGCCTCGATCTGCGCAAAAGTAGAATTGATTATTTCTTGATGTTTTGCGCTTATCTCCTCATCTTCCGGCAGCTGCGCAAAAAACTCAAACCACATCAACGCATCTTTCTTTGAAATCTTCATGATTGCCCTCCTCTAGTGCATCTTGCCTTCATGAATTTAAATTGTATCACTCCTGTTCTGCAAAAAAGGGAGTGGAATTGGTAAAGCTGCCAAAAATTAAATATGGCATAGTTACTAAAGCTGTGATAAATTTATTTATCATAAATTCATCACAGGGAGGTAGTAACTATGCCACCCACCATTGTAAATCATAATAACGAATTAGTTGCCTTTTTGCAAGATGTAAATTATGGAATGAGCAAAGCACAGTTTAATC
>Ga0134105_1002170_pt1 | contig 11646 bp, 7 predicted proteins | sample 16_3_2metaG_FD_94457 | JGI IMG/M metagenome (GOLD analysis project Ga0134105, IMG submission 94457) | Switchgrass degrading microbial communities from high solid loading bioreactors in New Hampshire, USA - 16_60_3.3_214_A3 metaG | ecosystem: Engineered > Bioreactor > Semi-continuous > Anaerobic >... | reverse complement strand
TTGTTTATAACTTTCACAGTATATTCTTTTAAAAAAGATCTTTTTACTAATTTAGCTAACCATTCTGATGGAGTAACTAAAGTTAATTTATCAAGTCCTGTAAATAACTTTTTCTTTTTTTCAAAGTTGTTATATGAATTATCTATAAATATGCTCTTTGGATAACTTTTTCTTTCTGGACATTTTTGACAATGCGTTTCCCATTTATAGCAATTCGCATAATCAAAATGCACACAATGTCCTGTAAATGCCCAACAATCATGTAAGGTCCAAACAACTGGTTTACTGAATTCTTTTAAAAAATTAAATAGGATTTCTATATTTAAATAATATCCATGTATATTATGGAGATGTATTATATCTGGATTGTAATCTATTATTCTATCAACTAAATCTTTAGTAGCTTTTTTTGAACCAAAACCATGTTTATCAAGCAACCTTGTTTTTAAAGCATGGTTATAAAAATCTATATTATTACCAATTTTTATAGTATTATCACAGTTAATTGCTTCTCCTCTTCCATATGCAATAACACTCTCGTGTCCTTGTTCTAAAAGCAATTTATGAATATCAGTTGCAATTCGTCCCGTGCTTCCACGTCCACAAACTGTATTGATTTGTAATATTTTCACTTTCAATATTTCTCCTCAAAAAATATAAATTGATTGATTTTTCCTAATGATGAATAAAAAGAATGTAAAAATTTTTCTTTATGTTTCTGAAAATATTATTTTATCTAATTCTATAACAATTCTTCCTGAAAGTTCGGTAGAATTTAAATCATCACCCGAAAGATTATTGTTAATTCTATATGAAAAATCATTGTACATATTTTTGTGAGATTGTAGCATTTTTCTCTTAGCCTTTCGAATAATTCCTTGGTTATTTTCTGCATAATAATACATACTATCTGTTATTTTTATTGTAGTATTATTTTGCCTAATTTCTATATAATCTCTTAATCCTTTAAAATTAGAACCAACATCAGTTAATACCATTGAAAAACACGCTCCATTTTGAAGTTCAAGGTAAACAATAATTGAACCGTCTGTTGATTGGTGTACATCCTTTTTTATAACATTTGAATAGCTATTTAAATATAAGAAATGATCAATCCAATGACAACCATTAGAAATCAATCTACTTCTGGATGAAGGCCATTTGTACCAGTGAAGATCTGGTAATGGTATTTCAAAAACAATACAATGATAATTTATTGGATCTCCTTCATTTACTTTAAGATCGGTAAATATATATTTATTAAAATCGGAGTATCTTCTTTGAAAACCTATAAAAACCCTTTTATTTGTTTGTTTAATAGTTTCAATCAGTTGATTTAAATCTTTCTCGTTAGTTGCAATTGGTTTTTCTATGATAACATCTTTTTTGTGTTTTAAGGCTTCTGAGGCTATTGGGGCATGAGTATGATGAAAGCCAGCAATTATAACTAAATCACATTCTTCCCATTCTTTATTTCTAAAATAAGGAGAAGTATCGAAAGCTAATTTATTGTCCCAATTGTTTCCTATTTGTGTTGGATCAATTTCATGAATGGCTTTTATATCAACAGCACTTTTAAGATTCGGAATAATCATGGTTTTCGAATAGTTGCCGTAACCAAAAAGAATACCTCTTTTTTTCTTCGTCATATGTTGAATGTTATTAGAATTTGAATGCTCTAAAATGACACTTTTATGATCTATAGGTAATTCTTTATTTTGAATTTGAATTTCTTTATCTAATAACTTTTTTAAAAAAAGTTCAAATTGTTTAAATAAATTTTCTATTACTAAAGGATCCAACTCTTTTCCAGATAAAAGATGCCAACCTTTTACATCATTGAGAACTTTATCATCAAACCATTCATTGTAGAACTTTGAAATATCAATATATGAAATAAAATTTTTATTTCTTTTTTCTTGCAAGGTTATAGAATCTTTTGTCAACGCCTTTGATATCACAATTCTTTCCATACACCTTGGATGTAAAGGTGCAATAAATTCAACTACTTTTCCTTTACATTCTTTTTTGGGGTCTTCTATTACTTCTCCTATTCCAACTGATAAGAATTTGTCATTTCTAATTTTTTCTTTTGTTCGCGATTTTATTTTTAACAAAGTATTTTTTATTCCTATGTCCTTGCCATAATTTATTAAATATTTTATATTTCTCTTTGGTTTTATATAAACATCAGGCAAGTTGGAAACAGTAACCCACAAATAAGGCTGAACTCTTAAGGTATTATTCAGAATTGTTTCGTCTAAAAAACCATCTAACCATTTGTCTTCAAATAAAATTTTCAAATAAAGTTCACTCCTTAATAAGACTTTGTCTTCAGTTAATTTCTATGGACATTGCTTTTGTCGTTTCATAAATCTCTTCAAAGGTCAAATAATCGTTTTCCCTTTTGCCTTTTATTATATCTCGGATATATTTATATTCTTCAACGAACCCTTTATCTTGTTGCATTTTTGATTTTTTAATTTTCTTTCCACCTTTATAAATTTCCGCTTTTACAAAGTTCTTTAACTCTGCAACATTTCCATTAGTAAATATTTTGACATTTTCCTTTGGATAAGATTTTGGCCCCATAGAAGTGTATATTATATTTGCAAGTGAGCCATTTTCAAAGGTTATATTCATGGATATGTTATCATTATTTATATATTTTTCAGAGTTTGAATTAACAGTTTGAGTAACAACATTTTTGATTTTTGAACCGGTTAAGTATTGACAGAAGTCTACAAAGTGGCAAACTTCTCCAATTATTCTTCCTCCTCCAACGTTTGGATCATTTATCCAATGATCTTTTGGTATTTCTCCTGCATTGATTGTATATTGAATTATAGTAGTATATTTGTCTGTTTGCAATTGCTCCTTTATCCATTTAGCAAATGGTGAAAATCTTCTGTTGAACCCCACAATTAAATGTTGATCGTTTCTTTCATAAGCTTCTTTTATTTTTTCTAATTGTTCCATATTTATAGCTAAAGGTTTTTCTACATAAACATGTTTACCTGCATCCAAAGCTTCTATAACAAATTTTGCATGTGTATTGTGGGGAGTGGAAATTATAATTAAATTAATATCTTTATCTTCTAATAATTTCTTATAATCTGTGGTTGAATACTTAAAATTATACTTTTTTATTGTTTGGCCTGCACTTGTACTCCCACTAGTAGAAAGACCAATTAATTCAAAATCCTCAATTTTTGTCAAATTAGGCAAAATAACACTTCTTGCAAAATTACCTGATCCAATCAGCCCAACCCCAATTTTTTCTTTATTTATTATTTTATTTTTAACGACAACATTTCTGTATTTTTTCTCATTTTGAGGATAATTAAAAATAATCCCTAAATACTTTTCTTTTTTTGGATTATCCGTAACCATTTCATACGCTTCTGGAGCTTTATCTATTTCAAAAGTATGGGTTATTAATTTTTTCATATCGATTCTCTTTGTATATATGAGTCTTATAAACTCTTCCATTATTCTTTTTTCTGTCCATCTGACATATCCTATAGGGTAATCAATTCCTTTTTCTTCATAAGTTTCATCATATCTCCCAGGTCCATAAGACCGTGATAATTTGAAAGTTAATTCTTTATTATAAAAGCTTCTTCGAGGTATCTCCATTCCTGTTACACCTATCATAGAAATAATTGCTCTATCTCTTGCAATTTCAGCAGAAAAGTCGATAGGTTGATTTGAAGTAGTGGCTGCTGTGATTACTATTTTGTCAACTCCATAGCCATTTGTAAGATTCAATACTTTATTGACCGCATCTTCTTCTGAAGAGTTCACAAAATGATCTATATACTCTTTACCAATTTCATATTGAGAATTGTTAATATCAATTCCTATTATTTCATTACCATAGGCATGGAGTATTTGACATGTTATTTGACCTAGTAATCCTAAACCAATTACAGCAACTTTGTCTCCTAATTCAACTTCTGCTTGCCTAATGCCCTGCATAGCAACTGCCCCTAATGCAACAAAAGCTGCTTCTTCAATACTTTCAAAATCTGGAGGTAATTTTACAGCAAGATTTTTTGGAACGTAGTTTATTTCTGCATGATTGGCATGAAGTGTTCCTGCTATTGCTACCAAATCACCTTTTTTAAATTCTAAACAATTTTTTCCTACTTCAATAACTCTACCCACCCCACTATAACCAAGAGGTAAGGGCTCATCCAACTTATTAAAAGCTGCCTTAATTGCGGTTAATGTTCCATCTGTTTTCATTTTATCCATAACTTTTCTAACTTGATCCGGTCTTTCTTTTGCTTTTTGAAGTAAATTCTTTTTTCCAAAATCTACAAGTGATCTTTCCGTTCCTGCACTTACTAAAGAATAAATTGTTTCTACCAATATTCCATCTTGCCTACAACCAGGCCTTGGTACATCCATTACTAATATTTCACCTGTTTTGACATCAGAAAATACTTGCTTCAAATTATTTCAGCTCCTTATTTATCATTCCCACAACATCCAAAACATTTTTATTCATTATTGAATCGATATTTTCTTTAAATTCGTCATGAGCTAATGTAAGTACTAAATAATCTGATTTTTCTAATGTGTCTTCTAAAGAAAGATTTTTTATTCCTTTTATTTCTTCTTTTAATACATTTGGTTCGCAGCCAACTACGTTGTAACCTTTTTCTTTTAAAGAAAGGGCAATTTCAATTGAAGGACTTTCTCTTAAATCATCTATGTTAGGTTTGTATGATAACCCAAGAATACCTATTGTAATTTCTTTTTCTTTACTTGAATATTTTTCTTTTATTTCTTTTTCCACTTTTTCTACAACCCAATTTGGTTTGTTATCGTTTGTTTCTCTTGCTGTTCTTATTATATTTGCTTCTTCTGGGAACTTTTCAACTATGAACCATGGGTCTACTGCCAAACAATGTCCACCTACCCCTGCTCCTGGTTTAAGTATATTTACCCTTGGATGTTTGTTAGCTAATTCTATCAATTCAAATACATCTATTCCTATTTTATCTGCAATTATAGAAAGCTCGTTAGCAAACGCTATATTTACATCCCTGTAAGAGTTTTCTACCAATTTACACATCTCTGCTGTATGAGTATCGGTAGTATATGCTTTGCCACTTGTTAGTATAGATTCATAAAGTGATTTAGTTATTTCTTTTGCTTTTTCACTTGAAGACCCAATTATTCTATCGTTGTTTTTTAATTCATATAGTATTCTACCAGGTAAGACTCTTTCTGGGCAATATGAAAGAAGAAAATCTTCGTTTAGTTTTAAATTTGTTTCACTTTCTATTATTTTTCCAACTACCTCATCTGTTGTCATAGGAGGAACGGTTGATTCTAATATTACTAGTGTACCTTTTTCTACATAAGGAGAAATCTCTTTTGATGCTTTTTCTACATAGGTAATATCTGATAATTTTTTATTTTCTTTTTTTATAAATGGTGTAGGTACACATATTATGAAAACATCTGATTTCTCTAATTTATTGGTAGGTATCAATTTCTTTGAATTTAAAACCTTTTCAAAAGATTGTTGTAAATCTGGTTCTTTTATGTGTATCTTCCCATTTTTTAATGTGTTAATAACTTCTTCATTTACATCGTAACCGTATACTTCGTATCCTGTTTCTGCGAATGCAATAGATGTAGGTAATCCAATGTAGCCCATTCCTACTATCGTTATTTTTGCAGTTTTATCCTTGATTTTTTCTAACATTTTATCCTCCTGATTTTAAAGGCTTTTATTGTCTTATTTTTGGCCATTAAATTCTTTCTTCAAAAATTCAATAATTCTTTCAGAAGCTTTCCCGTCTCCAAAAGGGTTGCTTGCTTTACTCATTTTTGTGTATTGTTCTGTTTCAAGTTCTTTCATTGCTTGATATACAGTTTCTTCTTCTGTTCCAATTAATTTTGCTGTTCCTGCTTCTACTGCTTCGGGTCTTTCTGTTGTTTTTCTGAGAACTAATGTTGGTTTTCCTAATGTTGGTGCTTCTTCTTGTATCCCACCTGAGTCTGTCATTATGTAATGGCTTGAATCCATTAAAGCTATGAACTCTAGGTATTCTACAGGGTCAATTAATATCGCTTTTTCTTCGTTTCCTAATATTTTATATACACTTTCTCTTACTTTGGGATTTAGGTGTACAGGAAATACAAGGTACATTTCTTTATTTTCATGTAAGTATCTTTTAATTGCTCTCATCACGTTTTCTATCGGTTCTCCCCAGTTTTCTCTTCTATGCATGGTAACAAGTATATATTTTTTATCTTTTATATTATATTTTTCTTTTATTTCTTCTATATCTTTTTGTTTGTTTTGTTTTACCCAAAGTAGAGCATCTATTACAGTGTTCCCTGTTACTATTATGTTTTTTTCTTCAACATTTTCTTTTAAAAGATTTTCTTTTGCTTTTTGGGTAGAAGCAAAATGATGTTGAGCTATTGTTCCTGTTAGTCTTCTGTTCATTTCTTCAGGAAAAGGATCGTAAATGTTGTTTGTCCGTAATCCTGCTTCTACATGTCCAACAGGGATTTTGTTGTAAAAGGCAGAGAGACTTCCAACAAATGATGACGTTGTATCTCCTTGCACTAATACATAATCAAATCTTTCAATTTTTAGTATTTCATCTATTGCTATTAAAAGTCGTGATGTTAATTCGGGTAATGATTGATTCTTTTTCATTATATTTAAATCATAATCTGGCTTTATTTCAAATAATTCTAAAACTTGATCAAGCATTTCTCTATGTTGAGCGGTAGCTATTATTTTTACGTCCATTCCGTTTTCTTTCATTTTTATGTATAACGGTGCCATTTTTATCGCTTCTGGCCTTGTTCCAAATATCATCGCTGTTTTCATTTGATAGACTCCTTAAAACTGTATTTTCGTTAAAAATTTTTGATTTTCATTTTTTGAAATGATTTTCAAATTCTTCCTTTTTTGAATTTTGTTATACGAAGGAGAATAATAGCTCTCCTCAAGTTTAGTATCAAATTTTTTATCAGACATTATTTGGAGTTTAATGTCTCCATCGATTTCTATTTTATCTTTATTAATTAATTGAATTTGTCTTTCTGGAGAAAAATGAAAATTAAGTTCAATGTAATTTCTTTTTGAATATACTTCGTCTTCAATATTTATGATGTTATTTTCTATGATGACTTTTCTTTTATGCGTTGATTTATTTTTATAATTTATGATCCCTTCAAATCCTATTTCCTTTTTTAGTTTTCTTATGGAGGTTTTAGGCTGATCGATCCATCTGAAACTTCCTATTTGTGTGCTCTGGTCTAATCCTAAATAAACAGTGTTGTGAGCTCTCGTTGATCTAAAATATTGTCTTAATTCTTTATCTAAATTGTAGTTATATGTTCCTGAATCTATTAATATATTTTTACCGTTTAAACTCAATTCTGTTGAGAGTCCATCGGCATGTGAATGAAAAATTTGTTCTTGGTTATTTATAAAAAGATATATGTTGTTGTCTTTATATACTCCATACTTTCCTATTTCAAATAGTCTATAGACATTATTAAAATCACTGAAATTATTTTTATAACTTTCTCCTATTTTAATGTTTCCAAAAAGTTGTTCTAAGATTTCTACTTCTAAATTCTTTTCATCATTGTTACCAACAATATATCCCAAAGTATCTACAAAATATTTATAATTTCCAATTGGCTCATTATTTAATTTATAATAAACTCCTTCATCCCAGTCCCCAAATTGAGGAAAAGAACCATCTGGTTTTTCTATTGATTTTAAAAAGATATAGGCTTTTACCAATTTATTTGTTAAAGGATTTTCAATAAAATTGTCTTGAAATTTAATAGCAAAAAGATAAACTAGCAAATACATTTGAAGCACAAATCTATGGTAACTTAAACTTGCTTCTTTATATGTTCCATCATCTCTAAGATGTTCTATGTAATCATTTAATATAACCTTTGATTTATTAATCCATTTTTTAGATTCTTGTGAGTCATAAATATTTCCAAGTATGTATAACGCGGTAGCTTCACCAATTAAATGATTGTTAGGTATACATTTTTCAGTATAATTAATATCTTTGTATACATGATATCCATGTTTAAAGATCAATTCTTCTATTTCTTTCGATTTAATATGATCATATAATAATATGTATGTGAGTAATAACGAAATGCTTCTTATTGCTACTTCTAAATTAGAATACCAATTTATTCCAACATCGTAAGGATTTTTACTATCCCATTCTTTTATTATACTTGTAATTCTATTCAGTATTTTAGTATCCTTTGTTTTCAAAAAATCAACAGCCATTATTGGAAGAAATTGTAATCTGTTTATTTCCCAAACTATTTTAACGTCTCTGTCTGTAGGTAAATCTAGATAAAACCATTTTTGTGATTTGGAATTATCTTCAAACTCATAATTGAATAAATTATATTTTTCACCCATTAACTTGTAGTTGGTAAAATTAAAGAAATTTTCTAAGAAAGCTACGTTCTCATTTGTTTTATTTGTAAAAAAATTAATGTAGGTGAAATTGATTTCTTTTGATATTTTAAATGTTTTTTCTATCAATTTTGTTTTTATCGCACATTTTCTTGATAACTTAGTACTTAGTTCTCCTCGATGTGCTGCTTTAAATTTATTTTTCGGGTTCATATTTACCTTCGATAATATCTAAAATTTTTTTATTGTTATTCTCTCTACTATATTCGATCAATTTTGAATAATTCTTTTCAATGTTATTCATATAAAATTCATAGTTTTCCATCACTTCATTTATAGCTTCTTTAAGAGATTCAGTTGAACTTGATTCAAAATGAATCGCATTACCAAAATTGTCAAGAATCTCCTTACCTTCACCTTTAATACCTGAAATAATAGGCTTTTTTAAAAGCAAATAATCGAAAAGTTTCGATGGAATTGTTTTTTCAAAGACTTCACTTTTTTTTAAATTCAGAAATAATACATCATAATTATTAAAAACATATTCCAACAGTTCATATCTGTCTAAGGGTTCTATATAATTCACGTTTGGATATTTGTTTTTGTAGGTATTTAATAAATTACCATTACCAATGATCGATATATCAACTTTATTCTTCATTTCTCTATCATCTGATATCTCAAAAAGTGGTTCCAAAAATTGAGCAAAACCAACATTACCAAAATAACAAATCTTTAACTTACGTTCACCGTTCCAAATAGAGGGATGCTTCTTTTCATAAGTAAAAAAATCTTTTTCATAAAAACCGTTATATACAACTACAGGTAGTTTTCCTGAACGATTGAAAATTTCTTCTTTCATATATCTGCTAACACAGGTTATATAATAACTTTTTTCATATATTTTTCTTTCATAATTACTTAGCATTTTATAAATTTGAGAAGTTTTTTTGATTTTCTTAGCTTCTACAATACTGTCTGGCCATAGATCTCTAATATCTGTTATTATTTTAACGTTATTATCTAAGTACTTAGATAAATAAAATACAAATATTGGAGGACTGGAAACAAATGCGAAATCAAAGTGAACTTTTTTAAGCTTTTTTATTATCTTTCTTCCTTTAATTAAAAACTCAATATATTGTAGGCTATTTTTCTTTGATTTTATATTAACTCTGAGTATATCGGTATTAACTTCATTTATTTCTCTTTTGCTTTTGTGAGGAGTGGTTGCTAATACTGTAACATCACATTTATCTTTAAGCATTTGATATATACTTTCCATTCTAAAAGCTGCTGCAGTAATATCTGGAGAAAAATATTGACTAATTATTAAAATCTTTTTCTTTTCCACTTACACCGCTCCTCTTCTCCATATTACTGCTTCTATGGTTTTGATTATAATATTTAAGTCAAAGAATATGTCTCTGTTTTTGACGTAGTAAAGATCATAGCTTAGTTTTATTTTTGTTTCTTCTAAAGAAGCTGAATATTTATACATAATTTGTGCCCAGCCTGTTAGCCCTGGTTTTAATTTATGTCTTGCCCAATAGAAAGGTATAAGTTCGTTGTATTCTTCAACTAACTGGATTTGTTCTGGCCTTGGCCCTACAAAAGACATTTTACCTATTAAAATATCATAAAATTGTAATATCTCATCAAGCCTTATAGGCCTCATTATTTTTCCTATTTTGAGTATCCTGTCTTGTTCATCAATTGCAAACTTTGCTTCATTTTGATCAGTTTTGTTTTTCATGCTTCTAAATTTATGCATCGTGAATTTTTCCCCATTTAAGCCTACTCTTTCCTGTTTATAAACAACAGGCTTTCCATCTTCTATGAGAATGAGAATTGAAAGAATTAGAATAATCGGAGATAGTATCACTAATGCGATAGTTGATATTATTACATCAAGAAACCTTTTAGAAGGATGTTCTTTTACATTATTAAAAATCACTTCATAGTAGTCTTTGAATTTTTGGGCTACTTCTATAGGGATTCGTTTGAGGTATTTTTCTGCCATATTGGGTAGATATTCTATTTCCATGCCTTCTTCTTTGTAGTTTTGTATTTGTGGTTTTACTGTTTTTTCTAGTTGTGGGTCTGTTATTACTATGCCGTGGATTATGTGGGATGTGGTTTGACCGTTTTGTTTTATTATCTCTTCAAGTGTTGTTGGATTTGGGTTTATGTATTGAGTGAACTGGATTTTGTGTAGTGTTTTATCTGAAATTTCTTGCATTATGTGGCCTATTTCTTCTTTTCTTCCTATTACAAGGTAGTTTTTTACAGGCATGCTTTTTTCGTATATTTTGTATTCTATTTTATGTAAAATAGGTAAAATGATTATTGTAAATAGTAGGTTATAAAGGAAAAAGTATCTATTGAAGTATTTGTTGAGAAAGAAGTAAAGTATTAGAATAAGTATGAAACTGATGAGAGTTCCTACCGTTGTTTTTATTAAGGATTCTGTGTAGCTTTTCATTGTTTGGGTGTCGTAGACTCTAAAGGAGTAGATTCCAAGGTATATTATTAGGGACGAGATAATGGCAATTGGAATAGACAAATGTAGGAAAAAGATGTTCATCAAGAGTATCAAAGCAATATCAATAAGTTGAACTGTTAACTTTTTCATATCGAGTCATGCCCCCCTTTTATATGTTCAAACAACATTTAAAAGTGATTTTATTCGGTATTTTTGTTATCAATTATGTCAAAAGAAGGCTATTTTAGTATTTCGCAAATATTGTAGCACAGAAAAATGAAAAATTCAATACTTTGTTGAACAAAAAGTTATTATATTTTTTATTGTGAAATAGTGAAATAATGATTGATGAGGGATAGCACCATGACCAATAGATTGTAACTGGGTTACCAACAGGAACTGTTTTAAAACCGGGAGACGCGCATGTAGCACGTCTCTACAACTAAAAATAAATTCATAAATACGATTTAAACCTTGGAGAGGCGCATGTAGCACGTCTCTACAAAAGAAACAAATTCATAAATACGATTTAAACCTTGGAGACGCGCATGTAGCACGTCTCTACAAAAGAAACAAATTCATAAATACGATTAAACCTTGGAGACGCACGTATAGCACGTCTCTACATTTGTTCTGGATTTGGGGATAGTAATATGTCTAAGGCTTTTGATGTGATGTTTGAGTATTGTTTAAATAGGTTTAGGTCTACTTCTTT
>Ga0134105_1002160_pt1 | contig 11743 bp, 7 predicted proteins | sample 16_3_2metaG_FD_94457 | JGI IMG/M metagenome (GOLD analysis project Ga0134105, IMG submission 94457) | Switchgrass degrading microbial communities from high solid loading bioreactors in New Hampshire, USA - 16_60_3.3_214_A3 metaG | ecosystem: Engineered > Bioreactor > Semi-continuous > Anaerobic >... | reverse complement strand
GGCGCCGGGGGGCGACTGTCAGGATTCAGCGCAGTCCGTCCGCGGGGGTGTGCTGAATCTTGACACTCCCGCCCCCGGAGACCGGGCTGCGGTCTCCGTAAACCCACCCTGGCGATAACGCTGACCGGGTTGAACCGGTTTGAAACCGCCGAGGCGATGCTGACGGAGGTGGGGCCGGGGGGCGACTGTCAGGATTCAGCGCAGTCCGTCCGCGGGAGTGTGCTGAATCTTGACACTCCGGGCCCGGAGACCGGGCTGCGGTCTCCGTAAGCCCACCCTGGCGATAACGCTGACCGGGTTGAACCGGTTTGAAACCGCCGAGGCGATGCTGACGGAGGTGGCGCCGGGGGGCGACTGTCAGGATTCAGCGCAGTCCGTCCGCGGGGGTGTGCTGAATCTTGACACTCCCGCCCCCGGAGACCTGGCTGCGTCCACCGTAAGCTCCGCCCCGTCCGACAAAAACGGAGAGGCAGCCGCCGAAGCGGTTGCCTCTCCGTTCATCGTCACTCTGCCGTCCATCCCACGAGGTCGGCACCGAACCGACCACCCGGGGTGCGTGACCCCCGCCACCGCGGCTCCGTCAGCCCCGCAGCTCCGCCCCCAGCGCCTTCAGCGCAGCCAGGATGCGGCCCTGCACAGGCTCGAGATCGGCGTCGGTGAGCGTGCGGTCGGCGGCCCGGAAGGTCAGGCGGAACGCCAGCGAGCGCTTGCCCGGGGCCACCCCCTCGCCCTGGTACAGGTCGAAGAGCTTCACGTCCTCCAACAGCTCGCCGCCGGATTCCCGGATCGCCGCCTCCACCTGGGCGGCGGGGAGGTCGACGTCGACCACGACCGCCAGGTCCCGGGCGACGGCGGGGAACCGGGGCACCGGGCGGTAGACGGCCTGGGGCCGCATCGCCGCCAGCAGCGGGCCGAAGGCGATCTCGGCCACGTAGACCCGGGCGGGCAGTTCCCACTCGCGCTGCACCCGCGGGTGCAGCTCGCCCAGGAGGCCAACCTGCTCACCGCCGATCACCAGGGCCGCCTGCCGACCCGGGTGCAGCACCGGGCTGTCGCTGCGGACGAAGCTGGCGCCCTCCACGCCAAGGCCCCACAGCAGGTGCTCGATCACGCCCTTGAGGGCGAAGAAGTCGGCGGGCTTCTCCGGGCTCCGCCAGCCCAGCGGGGACAGGTTGCCCGTCATGGCCACGGCGAGCGCCAGCGGCTCGTCGGGCAGCTGCTGCCCTTCGATGGGGAGATAGACGTGGCTGATCTCGAACAGCGCCAGGTCGCGGATCTGCCGGTTGACGTTGTACTTCACCACGTCCAGCAGCCCCGGCAGCAGCATCGTGCGCAGCGTCGAGCGCTCGTCGTACATCGGGTTCGCCAGGGTGAGGTACCGCCGGTGCGGGTCGTCGGCCGGCAGCCCCAGCATGTCGTACACCCGCGGGTGAACCAGCGAGTGCGTCAGGACCTCGGTGAGACCCGCCCCCGCCAGCAGGCGCCGCGCCGCCAGCTTCGCCTCCGCCTGGGGCGAACGGCCGCCACGGTTGGAGGCCAGCACGGGAAGCTCCAGCGGGATCTGGTCGTAGCCCTCGCAGCGAGCGATCTCCTCGATCAGGTCCACCTCAATGGCGATGTCGCTGCGGCGGGTGGGAACGACGACGACCAGGATTTCGCCGTCGCCGGGGATCAGGCCCGCCAGCTGCTCGCCGGCCTCCTCCAGCGCCGCCCGGGCGGCTCGGGCCCAGGCCCGGTACGCCTCGGGGTCGGACGGTACCGGGGAGACCTGGTGCATGGCGGTCCAGACCGGCCGGCCGCCCAGGTCCTCGCCCTCCTCCTCCTCGGCCTCCGGGGCGCCGGCGGCCAGGTCGGCGATCAGGTCCTCAGGGCGCAGGACCGCCATGCCGAGGCTGCGCAGGTGCTCGGCCATCCGCTCGGGGGTGAGCTGCAGCCCGGTGAGGGCATTGGCCTTCTCGGTGCGCAGCAGGATGACGGGCGGGACGGTGGGACGCGGGTAGACGTCCACGTGGCCGGCAATCACCGTGCCCCCGGCGAGGTCGGCCATGAGCTGCGCCGCCCGGTCGGCGGCCCGGATGCAACCGGAGGGGTCGACTCCCTTGGTGAACCGCTTGGATGCCTCGCTGGGCAGGTTGTAGCGCAGCGACGTGCGCCGGTTGTTGATGTTGTCGAAGTGGGCCGACTCGATGAGGATGTCCACCGTCTGGTCGGTGACCTCGGACTCCTCGCCGCCCATCACGCCGGCCAGGGCCACAGGGCCCTCGCCGTCGGCGATGACCAGCACGTTCTCGTCCAGGACCCGCTCCTGGCCGTCCAGGGTGGTGAACCGCTCGCCGTTACCGGCCCGGCGGACGATGATCTGCTGGCCGCGGATCTTCTCGTAGTCGAAGGTGTGCAGCGGCTGGCCCAGTTCGAGCATGACATAGTTGGCGATGTCCACGACGTTGTTGATCGGCCGCATGCCCGCAGCGCGCACCCGGGCCTGGAGCCACAGCGGCGAGGGGCCGATCTTCACCCCGCGCACCACGCGCGCCACGTAGCGGCTGCAGAGGTCGGGGGCGTCGATGCGGATCTGGATGAAATCGTGGGTGTCCGTCCCCGGCTGGTCCGGCGTGTAGATCTCCGGCAGCCGCACCTCTGTCCCCAGGATCGCGGCCACCTCCTGGGCCACGCCGATCATGCTCTGGCAGTGGGCCGCGTAATTGGCCGTGAGGTCCAGCTCCAGGATCCAGTCGTTCAGGCCGAGCACCTCGGCCACGTCCATGCCCGGCTCCAGCCCCTGGTCGGCGGGCAGAATCAGGATACCGTCGGCGTCATCGCCCACCTGCAGTTCCACCTCGGAGCAGAGCATGCCGTGGGAATCCAGGCCCCGGAGCTTCTTCACCCCCATCTCCACGCCGCCGGGCAGCTTGGCACCGGGCACAGCCGCCGGCACCAGGGCACCCACCGTGACGTTCTGGGCGCCGGTGAGGATCTGCAGCACCTGGCCGCCGCCCACGTCCACCTGGCAGACCCAGAGGGTGTCGGCGTTCGGATGGTGCTCCATGGCCACCACCCGGCCCACCACGACCCCCTCCACCCCGGGGTTCGCGGACCTCAGGTTCTCCACCACCACGCCCCGGGCCGTCAGCCGCTCGGCCAGTTCCTGCGGGGAGAGGTCCACCTGCACATACTCCTTCAGCCAGTTGTACGAAACCTGCATGTGTGCCGCCTCCCCCTCGCTAGAACTGCCTCAGGAACCGCATATCGTTGTTGACGAAGTGCCGGATGTCCTCGATGCCGTACATCAGCATCGCCACCCGCTCGGGGCCGTAGCCGAAGGCCCAGCCGGAGACCTCCTCGGGATCGTAGCCGCCGGCCCGGAGCACGTTCGGGTGCACCATGCCGGAGCCGCCGATCTCGATCCAGCCCGAGCCCTTGCACGTGCGGCAGCCCTTGCCGCCGCAGAAGATGCACGAGATGTCCATCTCCGCCGAGGGCTCCGTGAACGGGAAGTACGAAGGCCGCAGGCGGATGCCCACGTTGGGGCCGAAGAGGCCGCGGGCCATCTCGGTAAGGGCCCCCTTCAGCGAGGCCATGGTGATGCCCTTGTCGATCACCAGCCCCTCGACCTGGTGGAACATCATGGCGTGGGTCGCGTCCTCGAAGTCACGCCGGAAGACCCGGCCGGGACAGATGATCTTCACCGGCGTGCGGCCCTTGGCGACCTCGAGCATGTATCGGATCTGCGTGTTGGAGGTATGCGTGCGCAGCAGCACCTCGTCGGTGATGAAGAGCGAGTCCTGCGCGTCGCGCGCCGGGTGGCCCTTGGGGATGTTCAGCGCCTCGAAGTTGTACCAGTCGGTCTCCACCTGGCGCGACTCGGCCACCTCGTAGCCCATGGCGATGAAGATCTCCTCGATGCGGTGGATCACCTGGTTCAGGATGTGCAGATGGCCGCGGCGCACCGGCTCGCCAGGCAGGGTCACGTCCACCCGCTCCGCCTCCAGCCGGGCGGCCAGCTCGGCTTCGGCCAGCACCTGCTCCCGGGCGTCCAGCGCGGCGGTGATCGCCTGCTTGATCTCGTTGCCCAGGGCGCCCATCGCCTTGCGTTCCTCCACCGTGGGGAGCTTGCCGAGGCCGCTCAGGGCGCGGTTCAGCTCAGACTTCTTGCCGAGGTAGCGCACGCGCATCTCCTGGATGGTTGCCACGTCCGCCGCCTTGGCGATGGCCTCCAAGGCCTCATCGCGCAGCTTCAGCAACTGGTCCTTCAACAAGGCCACCTCCGGGAAAATCAAGATGAGCGCCTTCGTCCCCAACGGGACGAAAGCGCTCGCTTCCGCGGTACCACCCGATTTGAGCCCTGCAGGGCTCCGCTCGTCCAGGCGCCAGCACGCCCCCCTCCTGTAACGGGAAGGACCCGTCCCCACCTACTCAGTCTTCCCGACTCCATCTTGCCGGACCCATCCAGGCCCGGCTTGGAAGCCGTTCAGCGGGGCAGCTCCGGAGGGAACTTCACACGGCGGGCGGAGAGCCGGCTTCCAGTCGGGGCCTGGCCTCCCTGGACACCGCCACTGCCGGTTACTTTCCTCCATCACAGCCGTTGACAACAGTGCCACAACCTGTGCAGTTGAGTATAGCAAACGACTACTGGACTGTAAAGCGCTTATACAGCAGGTAAGCGATGATGGAACCGGTGTGGGAGAAGATGGTCCAGAGCACCTCAGCGGTAGCGGAGTTGGGGTTGGTCAAGCCGCCACTCCCTCCCTCTGCCCTTGTTCCATTTGTCCGACATCGGGTATTATAGCATGCCCCCCACCGCCCCTCAAGGCTTCACCGTGCGAACATAGTGCAGCCGTGAAGCGGGCAAGAAAGGAAACCGCACCACCGCGATGCCGAAAAATGGAAGCCCTGCCCGAGCGCTCGACAAGCGCTTCCAGGCAAGGCTGGCAAAGGCGGGGCATGCCACCGCTTCCATCTCTGCAGACAGCCGGGGCGCCGAGCCCCGCTGCCCTGGCCGGGGCGGGAGTACGAGGGCCTGGCCGGGCAGGGTGAGCGAAGCCGCGTTGCTGGCGCCAGTTCAGGCTCCGCAGGCGGACGGTGCGGCGCAGCGGAGCGAACTGCGCAGCGAGCACGCCCGTCCGCCGAGGAGCACTACCGCCGGTCTGCGCCAGCGGCGGCGAGCCGCCCTGCCCGGGCACCCGCCATGCGCTTCCAGGCGGGGCGGGGCAGGACAGGCGAAGCCGCGTTGCTGGCGCCGGTTCAGGCTCCGCAGAAGCTCACCCCTTCGGCAGCAACTCCACCGCCAGCTCCGCATTCAGCCGGGCCAGCGGCACCAGCCGGTCCATATGCCGGAGCAGCTCCTCCCGACAGGCGTCCGCGTTCCCAAGCGCCCGCCGCCCCGCCGCCGCCACCGCCTCCGGGTCAAGCGCTCCGAGGCTTCCCGCCACCGGCTGCCCGATCAGGCGCAGGAACGCGTCGTTCTTCGGATCGTACGAGAGACCCACCAGCGGCACCCCACTCATGGCGGCGAACACCAGCGAGTGGTACCGGAGCCCCACCAGCAGGTTGCACCGGGCGATCATCGCCCGCAGTTCCTCGTAGTTGTACGTCCCCTGCAACACCACCGCAGGCGACTGCATGTGCGCGGCCACCGCCTGGCCGGCCGCCACGTCCTTCTGCTGCTGCATGGGGATGAAGACCACCGCCGCCCCGAACTCCCGGGCCAGCTGATCCAGCGCCCGGGCGAGGCCCGGTTCGTTTTCCCCTTCCCCCTGCTTCCACGGCCGCACCGAAACGCCGATCAGCGGACGGCTCACGTCCACGCCGGCGGTGCGGAGCAGCGCCTCCCCCCACTCGGGGTCCGCGGGGCCGAGGGTGAGAGCCGCGTCGGCCGTCACCGTGATGGGCGGCCGGCGCACCCCGAGCCGCCGGAAGGCCTCGGCCGCCTCCGGGTCGCGGGCGGTGATCAGGTTCACCCGGTTCACGATCAGCGGCACCAGCACCTTGCCCAGAGGCCGCACAATGGGGCCCACGCCCTGGGCGTAGAACATCACCGGCCTGCGCCGGATCTGCGCCAGCGTGGCCAGGCCGAGGTAGTAGATGAGCGACCGGCTGCTGGTGACGTCCTGCAGCAGGCTGCCGCCGCCGAACATCACCAGGTCGGCCCGCCCGATGGCCTCCCAGATGGCCTTGAGGTCGCTGCGGCTGACGGCGCGGATGCCGTGCAGGCTGCGCGTCTGCGCGGCCGTGCCCGAGATGGCGGTGAAGGTCACGTCCGGACGCAGCTCGCCGATCGACCGCCGGATGCCCGCAAGCATCGCCTCGTCGCCTGCGTTGTGGAAACCGTAATACCCGGCGATCAAGATCTCAGCCACAGTTGCTCCCTCCTTCCACCCGGCTCATCACGCACGCCTCCGCAGCCGGCGCACGGCCCGCTCCACAACCTCCGCCCCTTCCCGGTTGCCCAGGAGAAGGGCAAGGCCCACATGCACTGCCACCACCACGCCCAGCCCGGGGAAGAGCCGCACCGACTGCGCCAGCAGTCCGCTGCCCGGCGCCACCGCCGAGAGCAGCCGGAAGAGCCCCCAACCCGCCAGGGCGCCGGCCGCCGCGGTGCAGAGGTTGACGCCGACGCGGGCGGCCAGTTCCCGCCCGCCGATCGTTCCCAGCTGCGCCCGCAGCCGCCAGAGCAGGAAGGCGACCGAGACCAGGGTGGCGAGGGTCTGCCCCAGCGCCAGCCCTCCGTGGGCCAGCGGCCCGGCCAGGGCCAACTTGAACAGCAGGCTGAAGGCAACCAACACGGCGGCCGCCTGCATCGGGGTGCGGGGGTCCTGCATGGCCCAGAAGCAGCGGTTCAGGAAGTCCTGCCAGCCGAAGAGCAGAATGCCCGGCGCGTAGAACAGCAACGCATACGCCGTGGCCCGGGTGGCCGCCGGGTCGAACGCCCCCCGCTCGAAGATGAGCTGCACGATGGGCTCCCGGAAGACCAGGAGGCCGATGGCCATGGGCAGTAGCACGAAGCTGAGGATGCGGAGGCCGCGCGCGGCGCTCTGGCCCAGCTCCTCCCTGTTCCCCTCGGCCGCTTCCGACGCCAGGGTGGGGTAGAGCACCGTGGCGATGGCGGCGCCCACCACGCCGTAGGGCAGGGAGTTGACCCGCACGGCATAGTTCAGGGCCGAGATGGAGCCCTCGGCCAGCCCCGAGGCCAGGAACCGGTCGAAGAAGTCCTGAATCTGAATGACCCCGGTGGTGACCAGCACCGGGAGAATCAGCCGCCCCACCTGCGCCAGGCCCGGGTCGTGCCAGTCGATCCGCGGTCTGTAGACGAAGCCGAGGCGGCGCAGTCCGGGCAGCAGCATCAGGGCGCCCGCGGCGGCACCGACCACCACGGCCTGAGCGACCCAGTGGACCTGGGAAGGCTGCGCCACGAGCAGCAGCGTCAGCACCACCGGCAGGTTGTTCACCATGCCGACGAAGGCAGGGGCGGTAAAGCGCTGGTTGGCGTTGAGCACGGCCGTCGCCACGCCGGCGAGCCCCATGAAGAGGAGCATCGGCAGCATGGTGCGGGTGAGCGAAATCGTCAGGGCCTGCACTTGGGCGGGGAACCGGGGCACCAGCGCCGGCACGAACCAGGGCGCCAACGCCCAGCCCAGGAGCAGCAGCAGCACCGTCACCAGCAGGGTCAGGGTGAGCACGCTCCGGACCAGGTTTTCGGCCGCGCGTTCCCCCTGCCGCTGCAGCACCTCCCGGTAGACGGGAATGAAGACCATCACCAGGCCGGCGCTGACGGTGGCGAAGAGCGAGTACGGCAGGTCCTGCGCCGTCAGGTAGGCATCCGTGGTATAGCTCGCACCGAACCGGGCGGCCAGGAGCATCTCCCGCACGTAGCCGAGGATGCGGCTCAGGATCGTGGCGCCCGAGATGATGGTCGCGGCCTTCACCAGGGTGCGCGGGGTCGCGGCCATCATCGCGCGATCAACTCCTCATAGAGTGCGTCGGTCTCGGCGGCCATTCGGTCGGCGCTGAACTGAGCGGCTGCGCGCGCCCGCCCGGCGGCGCCCATGCGGGCGGCCAGTGCGGGGTCCGCCAGCAGCCGGCGGATCGCCCCGGCCAGGGCCTGCGGATCCTCCGGCTCGACCAGGAAGCCGGTCTCGCCGTGCGCCACCACCTCGGACAGCCCGCCCGTGCAGGACGCGACCACCGGGCGGCCGGCGGCCATCCCCTCCACCGCCACCAGCCCGAGCCCCTCCGAGCGGGAGGGCACCGCCAGGATGCCGATCCGACTCAGGAAGGCCGGAACGTCGGAGACGAAGCCGACAAAATCCACCGGCAGCCCCGCCGCCTGCGCCTCCAGCGCGGCGCGCTGAGAGCCGTCGCCGCCGATCAGCAGGCGGGCCTCGCCCCTGAGCTCCGCCATGGCGGCGATGAGCACGTCGAAGCCCTTCTCCCGCTCCAACCGGCCGAGGGCCCCCACCACCCCGGGAACGGGCGGTTGCGCCGCCTCATACGACCGGGTGTCGACGCCCCCGTGGATCACGCGCACGCGCCCGGGGTCGGCCCCCTGGGCAATCAGCGCGTCGCGCACGGCCACGGAGACGGCCACAATGCGGTCGGCCAGGTGCCGCACCGCCAGGGTGCGGAGCAGGCTCCCGGCCTCCCGGATCTGCACCGACGCCTCGGCGGCCGAGGCGAAGCCGTGCTTGGTGTAAATCACCCGGGCGCCCGCCAGCCGGCCGGCGATGCGCCCGGACAGGGCGCCGTGCGCCTGCACGATCTGCGGGCGCCAGCTGCGCATGAGGGCCAGCAGCCCCTGCACCGCAGGCCAGGAGAGGGAGCGGTCGGCCCCGGGGTAGAGGAAGACCGGCACGCCGGCGCGCCGAAGGGCGGCCGCCAGCGCCCCGTCGGGGCAGGCCACCGCCACCTCGTAACGTGCGGCGATGCGGGGCTGGGTGACCAGCGTGAGCACGTACCGGCCCGCACCGCCAATGTTGGTATCGCTGCACACGTGCAGGACCCTGGGCTTGCCGGATTTCGCTGAAGTCAAGCTGTTCGTCCCTCTCTATGGCCCAAGGCGAGCCCCGCCCCCAGGCCGGCGACGGCCCAAAAGGCGAAGAGCACCTTAGGGTTGTACCACACGTAGTCCACCATGCCGTGGACGAGCAGGCCGGTGAGTGCACAGGGCACCGCGGCCAGCAGGTAGCTGCTCAGCGGCCTCGCACCCGTCACGAAGGGCCGGCGCACCACGGCGAGAAGAAGCCACAGCACGAAGACGAGGCCCAGCACGCCCATCTCGGCCAAGATCTCCAGCGGCACGTTGTGGGCGTGGGCCGCCCGCGCACCGGAGAGCATGAACTCCTGGTAGCCGGCGGCAAACGCCTCGGCGCCTGCTCCGGCGCCCAGTACCCAGTACTTCCGCAGCATGGCCAGCACGCCGATCCAGATGTTCACGCGGTAGAGGTTCGACGTGTCCTGCAGCGAGAAGGCCGAGAGCAGCCGGTTCAGCAGCGCATCGGGCGCCGCCAGCACCACCGCCAGGCCGCCGAGGAAGAGGAACACCGCCCAGCGGCGGAAACGCATCAGAATGAAGAGACCGACCGCGCCTGCGAAGGCAAGCCAGCCGCCCCGGGAGCCGGTGAGCAGCAGGGCGAGGAGCATCAGGGCCACGGGCAGGGCCAGGGGCAGCTGCCTGCGGGGGTTCTGCAGCCACAGGGCGATGGCCGGCGGCAGGAAGAGCGTCATGTACTCGGCCAGGTAGTTGGGGTTGCCCATGCTGGCGAAGACGCGGATCACGCTCTCCGCCTGCTCGGGATCCACCCACGACTCCTCCACCTCGGGCGGGTGGATCACCTGGTAGACGCCCCACAGGGCCATCAGCATCGCACCGGCCAGCACCGGCCCGAGGAGCACCGCCGCGTCCCGGGAGGTGCGCACCTGGTCGGCGACGAGCCAGAAGAGCAGCCCGGCCGTGAGCCAGATGATCAGGTTGCGGAGGCTGGAGGCGGGCGTGAGCGACTGGAACGTGGACGCCGCCGTCACCAGGAGGAACAGGGAGAACGGCAGCAGGGCCGACGTCGTGCGCCAGCGGAAGTCGCCCCGGACCATCCTCAGCACCAAGGCCAATCCGGCCAGGGCCCACACGCCCACGATCATCAGGGCGGTGGAAAGCGAGGACATGCCGTGCGGCACCAGGGGCAGCAGGCCCAGGAGCATTCCCAGCAGGTAGACCACCGGCGAGGTGGCCCGCTCTGCCTCCGCCTCAGCCGGGGCGAGGACCACATCGTCCGCGTAGCCCCAGAAGAGCCGCCAGAGGTGGCTGCCCGCCAGCAGGCCCCCGACGGCCCGGGCTGCGCGCCGGCAGAGCCCCACCACCAGGCTGCCTTCCCAGACTCCGGCGAGCCACGGACCCAACCGGCGTCCCACCGCCTCGTACAACCGGGCGAGCCACCCGAGGGCACGCCCCACCCGGCCGCCGCCGGCGGCCCCGGCGGGCCAGTCCGAGTACCAGAAGCGGCCCAGCAGCGAGCCGGCGAAGACGCGCCCGCAGAAGGCGCCCAGCGCGGAGAGCGCCCGGCCGGTGAGGCTCGCCTCCCACACGCCCAGGAGCCAGGCAGCCAGGCGCCCGACGAGGCTTGTCTCCCACAGATCCAGCAGGGGTGACCGCACCATGGGCGTCGCCCCCTACTGCTGGTCCGGGGTGAGGTTGAACGCCACGGTGGTGCCGGTTGCGGCCCAGTAGGCGCTCTTGAACTGGATGCTCCGGCCCACCTTCACCTCGATACCGCTCATGGTGATGCCGTTGGGCGACACCCGGGCGGGCCCCCGGATCGTCACATACAGGTCAAAATGCGTATCAGACTCATACGACACGATGCCATCGGCCACTTCCCAGGCGATGAGGGCGGGCTCGGCGTCGACGGCGACGATCTTGCCCATCCAGGTGTTGGACTTGCTGTCGAACACGTCGTCGCCCACTTTGATCGCATCCACCGTCCACTGGGTGACGGCCGGCACCCGGAAGGTCATCTCGATGGTCTGGTCCTGCCCCGCCGGGGCGGCCTCCTGCCCGGCCAGGGCGCCGTAGGCGAACCTTCCCGCCACCGCCAGGATGCCCAGGAGCACCACCAGGTCGAGCAGGTTGATCTTGCCGAAGAGCCGGCCCTTATTGTCGATCACCAGTCAGCACCTCCGCGTATACGTCTAAGATGCGGGCCGTCACAGACTCGATGGAAAGGCTGGCCACCACGAACTCCCGCCCCGCCCGGCCGAGGCGCGCCCGCTCGGCGGCCCGTTCGGGGCCCAGCAGGCTGGCGATGTCGGCCGCCAGGACGGCGGGATCGAGAGGGGTACCGCCCTCGCGGGCGGTGAAGTTGGCCGCCGCGTAGACCGGGATCCGCTCCGGGGTGAGGATGCCCCGGTATCCCCCCTCGCCGGCGATGACCACCGGCCGCTCGCACAGCATCGCCTCGGTGGCGGTGCGCGCCACGGCCACCACCACGTCGGCCAGGTTGAAGAAGGCGGCCACGTCGAGGCGGTGGCCCACGGCGGCCGCGGCGGGCCGGCCCAGCCGGGCGTTCACCTCGTCGGCCAGGCGCTGCACCTCCGCGTAGCGGTTGCCGTCGCCGAGGATCCAGAGGCGGATCGTCGGGAACTGCGCATTCAGCGAGGGCAGCGCCCGGAGCAGGGCCACGGCCGTGTCGGCAAACTCATCGGTGAGCCGGCTGGCGTGCACCACGTGCGGCCCCGTCCTGTCGGTTCCCAGTTC
>Ga0134105_1002141_pt1 | contig 11865 bp, 13 predicted proteins | sample 16_3_2metaG_FD_94457 | JGI IMG/M metagenome (GOLD analysis project Ga0134105, IMG submission 94457) | Switchgrass degrading microbial communities from high solid loading bioreactors in New Hampshire, USA - 16_60_3.3_214_A3 metaG | ecosystem: Engineered > Bioreactor > Semi-continuous > Anaerobic... | reverse complement strand
CGGTTCAAACCCCTAACTTTGGACATTATGCAGCAATAACTTCAGGTTTCAAATCGTTTCTCATGATTGCTTTGTGGTATTCTCTGGGAGGCTTGTCTCTCAGACTCCCATGACGACGGCGCTCGTTGTAGTAACGCATGTACTCGCTCACTTGACAGTATGCATCCTGGAAGCTCAGAAACTCGTGCCGGGAGTAGCATTCGTCTTCAAGGACAGCATGGAAGGATTCAATATGAGCATTCATGTTCGGAGTCTTCACTGGAATGCGTTGATGCTCTAGCCCTAGCTGCTCACATGCCCTGGCGAAAACCTTAGCGATGAACTGAGGTCCGTTGTCAGTGCGTACTATCGGTAATCTAGTGGTTCTTTCTATGTCCAGATTTCTCTTTTCAATGGCTTGTCTGAGGACGCTTACTGTATCCATGGCAGTGCACCTTAAGCCTAAATGGTAGCTGATGACTTCCCTGTCCATGACATCGATCAGGGACAACTGGAAAAAGAACTGCTTTGTCCCGGCGATGTAGCCGTATTTTATGTCCATTTCCCAAAGCTGATTGGGAGCATCTACTTGCATGTGTTTTGCTATGCGCCTCGGGTGGCGCCGCTTGATTCGACGTTGCGGCCGGAGCACTCCTAGCTCGGCACAAAGTCGGTATACCTTCTTGTGGTTAATACGTAGAAAATAATCTTCTTTCAGGCAGACGGTAAGCTTCCTATAGCCATAGGGGAATCCATCACCTTCAATAAGAGTACAAATCCAGGACTTGATGGTTTCATCTGGTATTCTGCGGCCATCAAAGGTGTAGGAATAACCTGGAACAGGGCGGCCTGCGGCTGCTTTTCCGGAGACCGAGTGTTCGTTCGCTGCCTCTTTAACATCATCTTTGCGGTCGATGACTGCGTAGTAAGTAGAGCGGGATAAGCCGACAAAGCCAAGGACCAGACTAGTCTTAAACCCTTTGCTGATCCACCGCTCTGCAACGTCAACTTTGTCGGCTACCGAGGGTTTGTCTTGTCCCTCAGTTCTCGCAGTATTGCTAACTCGAGCTCCTTTTCAGCTACAATGCGCTTTAGCTGGTCGTTCTCGCTACTGACCTCTTCCAATCGTTTTTCTAGTTCAGAGGTACGGGACTGTAAGTTCCTTGAAAGAGCTTCCGTTGATCCGCGTCTGCGAGCAGCGCGCATCCATGTATAAACGGTGTTCTTGGACAACTCATAGCGACGCGCTACCAGTGCAGCGTTACCTACTTCCTGGACTTCTTTTAGTACCTGAGCCTTGAACTCATTAGTATACTGTCTGGTCACTTAAATCACTCCCAAATTGATTCTATCAGACACACACTATTTGTCCAAATCAATTAGGGGGCTTAATAGAGGTTACTAATGAGTTATAAGATTAAACTTAACTCATTTTATCTGTGTGTGAAGGATTTAAAGCGTGCGGTTAATTTTTACGAGCAATTACTAAATCAAAAAGTTGAGGAAAATGGATCATTGTTTATTATCAACGGAAATTATCAAGCTGCAAATGATAAGCGTGTTGTTTTTGGACACAATTGCTTGCCAAGTTTTGAAGTGGACGACATTAAAGCCTTAATGAAAAAATTAGAGGAATTACAGGTAGAAATCGTATTTCCGCTTACTCGTATAGGAAACAACTGGGTTCTTGAATTTAGAGATTCAGAGGGAAATGATATTGAGGTATACTCAAAATACCGTCCTTTAGATGCAGGTAAAGATGAAAATTATCATTTTTACTAATTTCATTATGTTAGGGTCGAAAATGCTTTGCGCCTAGAACAAATAAAAGAACACTGCTTCAGAATAGTTAATACGCGTGATATACATAATATTTTGATGTTCGATCAATTCCGAATCCGATTTGACAATTACGATATTTATTCTTCTATAGGTGGATATGGTATCTACTTTCGAAGTGAATATGCAGACAATTGTTTAGTGTACTAATGATGTTTAATGCTATATGCTGTCATTGAGAAGGATACCATTTGTATCATATCATTTCTATAATCTCATTCTTGTGGAGATAATATGACAATAGATAAAACAGAGATTTTTTCTGCATTGCAAGATAAAGACCATGCGAACAGATAAAGAACGAACTGGCATTAATAGATATATCTAAGTATAATGACAGCATGGCACCATTGATTCAAAAAGATATTAATAAGCTGTTACAGATAATGTTATAGTTCAGACTAGGAGTGTGTTGATATGCCACATGTAGAAATCAAGTGTTTCCCCGGAAGAACAGATGCTCAGAAGAAGCAATGTGCTGAAAAAATAGCAGAAGTTATAACAGATGTTTTTGGATGTAAGTTATCAAGTGTCTCTGTCGTTATTAAGGACATTCCAGAATCTGAATGGAAAGAAAAGGTTTGGGATGTGGATATTAAACCAAACGAAAAGTATATGTATAAAAAACCAGGTTACACGTGTGACTAACGATTTGAAGGCCTGGGCTTCCAAATACACTAATCATCGTTCCATATGATCCTTTAAACGACTAATTACCGATGATTTTATGGATTACCATTTTATGTTTGCCCGAAAAACAGTCAATGGATGTTTGTGAAACCTGGGATACCGCTGCATTGTTCTTTTTCGAGGTCATATCTGATACATAATGTGCTGCCCAATGCCAGTTACTATCTTTCGGTGGTAACAAAGGTTGCAATGTATGTTCAGAAAAGCGCACATCGCGAAATGTTTAAATTAAGTTAGAGTTGACACAAAAATTAATCAAGTGTAAAATCTATATTAGAATTATCCTAATCCGACAATCTTCACACTAGACCTCAAACTGTGATCACAGTCTCTTTCCGATAAATGACTGAGCAGAACTCCTTCATCTTCTCCCTTTTAGTACCGTGCCTTTAATTGTAAGTATTTCTAAACTTGAACCGTTCATACCGAATGACTGATTATTAGTCAACGGGTTGGCTAAGGCAGTTTAACATTAAAATAGAAAGGGGAGAGTATTTGGGGTAGATAACGATATTCAGAAGGTGATTTAACAACGTTGGTTGGGTTACCTTGATTCAGTCTAATATCAGGAGGGGTTGAATGATGAGAAAGTTGTCTAGAGTAGGATTATTCTTGTTGGTTGCTGTTTTAGTTTTGACTTGTGGAACTGCATTTGTGGCTGCACAGGACTTAATCAAAGTGGGGATTGTGAACTTACCACCAGAAGAATCTGGTTACCGTCAAGCCAATGTGGAAGACATGAACAAAGTCTTCTCTAAGGAAAACGGTTATGACGCCAGACAGACCAACACTGCTGACGTCAATGAGCAAATGGCTGCAGCTATGGGTTACATTCGTGATGGCGTAGACTATCTGCTCATCTCAGCTGCACATGCTTCTGGATGGGATGATGTTTTGCTGGCAGCTAAGAGAGCAGGCGTCAGGGTTATTCTTTTTGACAGATTGATTGATACAGATCCAGCGAACTATGAGGTTGCACTTGTTTCCGATATGCATTATGAAGGCCAATTGGCAACCGACTGGATTTTGAATAACGTTCCTGAACCACGCAATGTAATTTTGATTCGTGGGCAGATGGGAAGTGCAGCAGAAATCGGGCGCAGCGCTCCGTTACTCAAAGCTGCTGAAGAAGGTAAACTCAATATCGTGTGGGATGGCACTGGCGGCGACACTTGGAGCCTTGAAGAAGCTCGCAGAGTAGTTGAGGCTGCGATTGCTGCTGGTAAAGATTTCAACGTAATTTATGCTCAGAACGATGGTATGGCACAAGGTGCTGTGCAAGCACTCGAAGCGGCTGGAATCACCTTTGGTAAAGATGGCAAGGTCAAGATCATAGGCTTTGACTTTAACCGCTTTGCCCTCAGAAACGTACAGGCTGGTTACTGGAATGCCGACGTGCAATGCAATCCTCGTATGGCTAGCCAAATCGATCAGTGGATCAAGAGTGGCAACATACCCAAAGGTATCGTTTATCAAGAAGAAATAATTCTGGATACAAACACTATCACCGATGAACATATCGAAAAATTTGGAATCAACCCTGATCCAGGCAAAGGTATTATTACTAGATAGGTTTTAGATTTTCGTCAACTATCCGGCAGTGCGGTTTCCGGTTGTGCTCCGGCCAACCGCACTGCTGTTTGATTTGTAAGCTACCAGTAAGGAGGGCTTTACTTGCAGCCGGAAGTTATACTCAAGATGGAGGGAATCTGCAAATCCTTTCCCGGTGTCAAAGCTCTGGATAATGTTGATTTCACGCTCCGTAAAGGTGAAATTCATGCTCTGATGGGTGAAAATGGAGCAGGCAAGTCCACCCTGATCAAAATATTGACTGGTGTTTACCAAAAGGATGCCGGCCAGATCTATTTGGATGGAAAGCCGGTTTACTTTAGATCCCCCGAAGATGCACAAAATATGGGGATTGGGACGGTTTTCCAAGAAATAGCGCTCTGCCCCAATCTTACCGTGGCTGAAAACATGTTTATTGGCCGGAACCGGGGTGTTTTTGTTAATTGGAAACAGATGAACGAAAGAGCTGCTGAGATGCTCAATTCTCTTGGTATTCCCGCAAGTCCAAACCAGGAACTATCAAGCTGCTCCATTGCGGTTCAGCAGATGATTGCGATTGCCCGGGCGGTTGATATGGACTGTAGAATTCTCATCTTAGACGAGCCGACTTCCTCTCTTGATGAAGATGAGACTCGAAAACTCTTTGCACTCATGCGTGAGTTAAAAGCACGGGGCGTAGGGATTGTTTTCATTACTCATTTCCTTGATCAGGTATATGAAATTAGTGACCGGATTACCGTGTTGCGTAATGGTAAGTTGATTGGTGAGTATCCAACAGTCGATCTTCCCCAAATCGAACTGGTCGCAAAGATGATGGGGAAGGCGTTAAGTGATGTTTCGACTATAAAGAAACATGAGCCATCCAAATCCGATGATAGTGTGCCAGTGTTTGAAGCCATTGGTCTTGCAAGCGCCGCTGGAGTAAAACCTTTCAATTTTACTATCCATAAGGGTGAAGTAAATGGGTTTGCCGGGCTGCTCGGCTCTGGGCGCAGCGAGAGTGTGCGTGCAATCTTCGCAGCAGACAAGGTAACTGGTGGAGAAGTCAAGATCAATGGTCAGCGCGCAAAGATCAGGATGCCTTTGGATGCCATGAAACAGGGTATTGGCTATTTGCCGGAAGACCGCAAAAGCGAAGGGATTATTGAAGAACTTTCAGTGCGTGATAATATTATCCTCGCTTTGCAGGTAATGAAAGGCTTCTTTAAACCGCTGTCACGAAAACAGGCTGAAGAGTTTGCTAACCAGTATGTTCGATTGTTAGATATTAAAACACCGTCTCTCGACACACCTATTAAATCACTTTCCGGGGGCAACCAGCAGAAAGCCATACTGGCCCGTTGGTTGTTAACTCATCCTCAGTACTTGATTCTCGATGAACCTACTCGCGGAATTGATGTCGGAACCAAGGTAGAAATTCAAAAACTTGTGCTCAAGCTCGCAGCGGAGGGGATGAGCTTGACTTTCATCTCTTCGGAAATCGATGAAATGCTTCGCGTCTGCTCGCGAATGATTGTGATGAAGGATCGGGAAATTGTCGGTGAACTCAATGGCGAAAACTTGACAGAGCAAAATGTGATGCAGATGATCGCTCAGGGGGGTGAATAGGATGCCAAAGATTAAAAAACATTTCGATCGCTTTTCTCAACTCGTTCTTCCCCTATCAGTTTTGGTGCTGCTCCTTATCATCAACCTGTTCAAGGGCGCCGACTATTTTAAAATCACGATGATCAACGGAGTCTTATATGGCAATATCCCGAATATCCTTTTTGGTGCTTCAGAGTTGGTAATTCTGTCTATCGGGATGACCTTGGTTACTGCAGCTGCTCGTGGGCAAGACATCAGTATTGGCGAGTTAGGTGCGATTAGCTCCGCCATCTTTGTTCAATATGTCCTGAATGCTAGTGAGGTAACAATCTGGACCATACTTGTGGGCTTTTTAATTAGTTGTGTTGCCGGGATAGTGCTAGGCGCATTTAATGGTATCTTGGTCTCATTTTTCAATGTTCAACCAATGGTGGCGACACTTATCCTGTTTTTAGGGGGTCGGTCTATTGCGTTTATCATTGATGGAAAAGTCTCACCCATCCTGGCGAACCCCATCTCGAACCAAATCGGTACTGTCATTCCGGGTATACCAATTCAGACACCCATTATTCTGACTGCGGTCTTTATTGCCATATTTGCTATCATCCTAAAAACCACCAATCTCCGGCTTTATGTGGAAGCGGTGGGTATTAACCCCAATGCAGCACGTTTGAATGGTATCAATCCTAAAAAGGTAATCTTCCTAACTTTTTTGATCATGGGAGTCTGCAGTGCAGTTGCGGGTTTCATAGCTGTTAATAAAGCTGGGCGCCATGATAGTGTCAACCTGCTTAAGTTCATTATGATGGATGCGATTTTAGCTGTCGCCTTGGGCGGAAACTCGCTGGCTGGCGGCAAGTTCAGCATTACCGGCTCAATCATTGGTGCGTACACTATCGAGGTACTGAACAGAACCCTGTTGCGGTTAGAAGTAAACCCAGAAGCTATTAAGGCTTTCAAAGCTGTGTTTATCATTATCCTCATGGTCATTGCATCGCCAGTGGTCAGAGCTTATGCTGCGAAGTTGCTGGATAAAATGAAAACAATATCTGGTTCCATGCGTCAAACAAAAGGTCTAAACAAGGCAGTTGTTTCCATGGCGGACAGTTCTGTGCAGAAGGAGGAGTAGGATGAGACTCCTGAATAGAAGTAATTCAAAAACAAGGCTGTCAAATTCAACGCTTTTATTTATCATTGCTGGGATTATATTTCTTGTAATGTATGGAATTGCTCTTATTAGTTTTCCTGTTAGTTTCCGGCAATTCCAGACTTTCTTCGACTTTTTCAATCTGAACGCAGCGCTGTTTATTGTTACCCTTGGAATGTGTATCGTCATGATTGGTGGCGGCATCGATATTTCTGTTGGGGCTGTCTGTGGTTTGGTCACCATGGCCTGTGCCATGCTGCTGCAATCGGGAGCAGGGAATATTTGGGCTGCCTTATTTTTAGCGTTAGGAATTGGGTTGGCTTTTGGGCTTATGCATGGATTTCTCATCGCTTATCTTGAAATCCAGCCGTTTATTATTACGCTGGCTGGGATGTTTCTGGCGCAGGGTCTGTTAACGACTATCCACAAAGAGCCGCTCAATGTGACAAATCCAGCATTTGTTGCTTTACGGAGATATACAATTGAGATTCCTTGGCTTGGTACCACAAACAGGCTAGGTGTTTTCATTCCTTGTGAAATCAAACCAAGTGTTTTTATAGTTGTGGCCTTGGTTATTCTCTATGCTGTCATGATGAAGTGGTCGCGCTTTGGGCGCAATCTCTATGCAGTTGGCGGCAATCGTCAGAGCGCTCGGATGCTCGGGATCAACGTCAAAAAAACAATCTTTCTTTCTTACGTGCTCTGTGGGTTGACTGCTGGGATCGCTGGTTTTGTCTTCCTCATGACAACAGGTGCTGGGAACATCGGAAATGGGTCTCTGTATGAAATAAAAGCCATTGCTGCGAATGTCATGGGTGGTATTATGCTCAGCGGTGGTGTGGGAAACTTACTGGGTGCACCCATCGGTACACTGACTCTCCTGACCATCAATGAACTGATTCGTGCGGCAGGTGTGCAATCGAACTTGCAGGCAATTGTCAGCGGGCTTTTGTTGTATCTCTTTATTGTGCTGCAGAGTATCATTATGGCGCTGCGGGACAGAAAGGGATTTAAACTTACTCTTCCGTCATGGCTGAGACTACAGCAATTACGGGATGGGAAGAACGCCGATACATTGAAATAACTGAACTGCTGAATACAATTAACATAAGGATGCACCAGTACGAAGAGTGGTTGTGTCGATCATGTTTTACAACTGATCGGCCATCCACTCTGTTTTTTAAGGAGGGAATTAATATGTTAATGACTAATATGACCTGGAAAGAGGTAGAAAACATCTGTAGCATTATTTCCTGAAAAAGTAAAAATGGATCTGGTCCGGGAGCATGACATACCGTTTGAGGATTTCAAGAAGTACTTGTTTCATGAAGAAAGCAGTTTACCAGAAGGTTATGTTGGGAGTTTAGGCTATCCATCTTTTGCAACTAAAGATAAAGGGCGTAAAATCATTGATCGCATGATCGATAAAATGATTGAAGAATGCTATAATTTTTTGCAACCGACTCATTCAAGTCCATGAGCATTAAATAAGGAGGGAAAGATATGCCATTGTTTAGTACAGCCTTCCGCAAAGATGTTATGGATTACATAGTTTCTTTCGCTCAACAGAACGAACATATAGTGGCGCTTGTTGCTGTAGGTTCAGGATCATATGGGTATATTGATGAGCTGTCAGATTTGGATATGGTAATCGCTATTGACAGTGATGAAAATCTGAGAGCTGTTATGGATTATGTATCGTCACAGCTTTATAAACGTCTGAATTTCATATACTTTAAGCAGGTACCAGAACGAAGGCTTCATGTGTACTTGACTGACAACTATCTTGAGATTGACATTGGTTATGGCGCTTATACTAGCGCGGCTGCCTTTAGGAAGAACTGGAAAGTGCTCTTTGATAAATCTGGAACGGTTGACCAGGCAATGCGCATCTCTTGGGAGAGGATCAAAGCTAATACTTCTGATGGTCAAATTGCCGAGTGTGCAGACGCTGTCTGGCATAATTTAATGCACGCCGCAGTTGCCATTTAACGTAAGCAACATTGGCGGGCGGTTGCAGAAATAGAGCTGGCGCGTAGCTGGTTTATTAAGCTCCTTGGTTGCCGGTATGGGTTAGATATAGAACGATACCGTGAAGTAGATAAACTCTCTGTGGCTGAATTGGATATCCTTCAGAAAACCCTTATTTCTAGCTTGACTCCAGATGCACTCTGGTCTACTTTGATTACTTTAGTGGATGCGGTCTATACCGAGCTGGAATGCTATGGGGAGCGAATTAATATTTCTGTAAACCGTCAGCAGGTCAATGAGTACATCAATGCCTGCAGAAATCTATCCTGATTGAAAATTAAATCCCAGAGAACTTACCTTTTGTGGTGCTCTCTGGGCTTTCTTAGATTTAGATGTTCTGATTTAATGTCACACTACCTGAAAAATATAAAACTTGAGATACTCGGTTTCTGGAACATTCCACAGGATAGGATGGTCTGGTGCTTGCTGACGCGCTTCAATCTGCCTAAGGGAGACAGTGGCATCTTTGGCTGCGCTGGCTAATGTTTTACGGAACAACTCATCAGTCATGAAGTGACTACAGCTGCAGGTGGCTAAATAACCACCCCTAGGTAGTAACTTCATGGCCTTTAGGTTAATTTCCTTATATCCGCGGGCAGCGGATTGTACTGTCTTGCGGGATTTGGTAAAAGCTGGTGGATCAAGGATGATCAAATCATAACTTCTAGACTTCTGATCTGCCAGTCTTGTTAGCAAATCAAACACATCTTCGCACAGAAAATCCATTTTCCCATCCAATCCGTTGCGGATGGCATTCGCTTTAGCCATATCAATTGCTGACTGCGAGATGTCTACGCAGGTCACGTGCTCTGCACCGCCCAATGCTGCATTAAGTCCAAAAGAACCAGTATGGGTAAAGCAGTCAAGTACTCGTTTTCCTTTGGCAATTCTGGCGACAGCAGCACGATTGTATTTTTGATCCAGAAAGAAGCCGGTTTTTTGCCCGTTTTCTACATCTACCAAGTATTTCACACCATTTTCGCATATCTCTGTTACAGCAGATTAGGCCGCAGGAATTTCATCAGATCGATACCAACCTTTATACTCTGGTAGACCCTCTAGAGGACGCATCGCGGTGTCATTGCGCTCATAAATACCGGTAACAATCTCGCCCATTTCAGTGAGCACATCCCAAAGGGCTCGATATATTGTATCCTTGATGAGTTCCATACCAAGGCAAGTAATCTGTACTGATAGAATTGTGTTGAAGCGATCGACTGTAAGCCCTGGCAATTCATCAGCTTCACTATGAATTAATCGGCAGCAGGAAAAGTCAGTACCAGGCATTACAGTTTTACGATAACGAATAGCATATTCCACACGGCGCCGCCAGAAACGTGCATCGAAGACATCGTTTGCGTTGCGAGAAATAAGCCGAACAATGATTTTGCTATTGCTATTGTAAAAGCCTGTACCTAGAAAGGCATTTCCAGCAAATACATCAACTAACCCGCCATTGTGGGGTATACCTTCTGTTTTGATAATCTCTTCACCATATATCCATGGATGTCCATTTCTGACACTCCGTTCTGCCTTGGGGGTTATCATGACTTTGGGATACTGACGTAACTGTTTCATCTAGCGAGTCACCTTTCGCAACGAAATATCTGCGCTGATTTTAACATATTTAGCTTGCGCTTTCAACGTAGGTATAATCCTAACTTTTCAATGTCGCCTTGACCCCCTAATTTTGGAGATTATGCTACCAAAGATTTTGGTTTTATAGAATTACTTACAATCGCTTGATAATATTTTTGGGGAGCCATATTGTTTAGACTCCCATGACGGCGGCGATTATTGTAATAATCCATATACCAGGAAATCTGTTCATAGGCTTCCGCGTAGCTTGCGAATTGATGTCGGCTATAGCATTCATCTTCAAGAATTGAATGGAAAGCTTCAATATGGGCATTTAAGTTTGGGGTCTTTACCGGTATTCGTTCATGAACGATGCCAAGCTTCCGGCAGGCTGCAGCAAAAAGGTTAGCAATGAATTGAGGACCATTATCCGTTCTTAACCTCGGCATTTGCATTCCTGGTTTAATATCGCGCTTTTTTAAAGCATTGCGCAACACCCTGCAGGCGTCTTTGGCTGTACAGGTTAAACCTAAGTGGTAGTCAATTACACAGCGGTCGAATACATCGATAAGCGAGAGCTGAAAAAAGAATCTTTCTTCTCCGTGTATGTATCCGTATTTTACATCCATTTCCCAGAGTTGGTTAGGCCCGGTTACTTCAATGCGTTGAGCTAGCCGCCTTGGCTGCTTTGGTTTACAGATTCTTTGCGGCTTAAGAATATCCAGTTCCTTACATAGCCGGTAAACTTTTTTATGGTTGATGACAAGGCCATAGTCGTCTACTAAAGCCGCCGTAAGCTTCTTATAGCCATAAGGAAAACCATCTTGACAAACCAATTCACATAGCCATTCTTTAATCTGCTCATCGGCAACCTTCTTGCCATCCAGAGTATAAGAAAACTGCGTTTTGGGCCTGCCTACTTTAGCTTTAACTTGGTCATCAGCGGTTTTAGTCGGTTCTTTTTTGCCTGCATACGCGTAAAAGGTGGATGGCGCAAGGCCGACAAAGCCCAGAACGAGGTAGAGACTATATCCTTTCGCCACCCACCTTTTGGCAATTGCGACTTTGTCGGCTACTGAGGGTTTACTCGATCCCTCAATTCTCTTAAAATGGCCAGTTCTAGTTCTTTTTCCGCCACAAGTCTTTTTAGCCGGTCATTCTCTCTGGCTAAACTTTCTAGCCTGTTTTCTGCTTCTAAAAGCCTTTGGTTTACATCGCGTGGCAGAGGGATAACAGAACCATTCTTTTTCGTTGATTGAAGCCAGTTATATACCGTATTTTTGGAGAGTCCATGTCTTCTAGCAACTAACGCAATATTACCAACTTCCTGGCATTCTCTTACAACTTGCTCCTTAAATTCTTGGTCATAACGTTTCTTTTTCACTTTGCTACCCCCTAATTAACATTCTAACATTATCAAACTTTTTCTCCAATTCTATTAGGGG
>Ga0134105_1002129_pt1 | contig 11930 bp, 20 predicted proteins | sample 16_3_2metaG_FD_94457 | JGI IMG/M metagenome (GOLD analysis project Ga0134105, IMG submission 94457) | Switchgrass degrading microbial communities from high solid loading bioreactors in New Hampshire, USA - 16_60_3.3_214_A3 metaG | ecosystem: Engineered > Bioreactor > Semi-continuous > Anaerobic... | reverse complement strand
GGATGATGTGCTTGATGTTTGGAAAAGAATAAAATTTGAAGTGTTATGTTAACTATGACTTTTAATGGGTCGAACAGTGGCTTTGGTCACTGATTTAATACAAAATAATTGTACAAGGAAGGTGAAGTCCACATGTCAGCTTATAAACAAGCCAACAGACTAATCCATGAGAAATCCCCTTACCTGCTGCAGCATGCATATAACCCTGTAGACTGGTATCCCTGGTGTGATGAGGCATTTGAAAAAGCCAAACGGGAAAACAAGCCCATCTTCCTCTCCATAGGCTATTCCACCTGCCACTGGTGCCAAGTCTGTAATTAACAGCAAAATTTTATTCGCTGTCATGGCACCACCTCCTTTATACTCAAAATTATTCTTATAAATTATAGTATATCCAAATTTACTAAGTATAAAAGGCTACCGAGATTTATCGATAGCCTTTTATAGTGATTCTTTATGCTGTTTTTTCCACCTTTTTCGCACTGCTCAATTTCGTAATAGTGCCTGCAGCACTATAAGTGTCCTTCGTAATCGTTTGATAGATTACATGGCTTAAATTGGCTAGTGCAAGGGAAGATGGCTTGTTTAATTCTTTAACAACAAATGTTATTTTTGCCATCCCACAAGCACCTCCAATTTTTCTGTGTTTTTTTCATCTGTATATAACATAACACATTTTTGGATGAGGCTTTTTGGATTGGAATATAAGGTAAAGTAATGGTGGGTAAGAATACTTTATACATTTAGAAACTTTTTAGAAATTTTTATAAAAAAAATTTTAAAAGTGCGTAGTTGTCTTACCCATTTGCGAAAAAATTTAAAAAAAGATAAAGGGCTGTATATCTAACAATCCTTTATTTCTTTGCAAGTTCCTGTAAAGCCTCTTTGTTTTATTCTATGATTTCGTCCATCATTTTTTCGAGTTCGTTTTTCTCTTTTTCTTGCTTATCTTCTTTTATAAACATCACTTCCTCTGCAATAGATATTCTAAAAGATTATTACCAGAAATAAAACTGTTTCTTAATAAATTACATTAGAATAAAGTGTTTTATAACCGTTTCTGTATATTACAGGTATATAAAAAGTTCGTTTCTGTTTATTTTTTCTTTTTCATCTTCTATTGTAGGAAAGCATTTCTAAAAACTTATCAAAGAGTTATCAAAAGAGGCTGTCTAATATGACAGCCTTTTTTATTTAAAAAAATCCCCTCTTTTTCTAAAAAAAACTTGACATGAGTAAGTTAGATTTTATTAAATAGCAGCACAAAATAAAGAGGGGGTATGTATTATGAATAACTTATACGATGAGGATTATTTTGATTTAAAAGATTACGAATACAACTATGATGATTATAATAATATCCTTGAACTGCGAACACTTTCAAAAAGTGAGTTTAATAAATTAATAAAAACAATAGAAAAAACTATCAAAGAAGCCAAGAAAAACAAACAATAAGTATAGCCTATTACCATTTTTTATGGTATAATTATTATGTATCTTCGAGAGAGGGCTGGGCTGTTTGGTTATCCATAGTCCACCCAAAACAAAAGCACCAGATTTTTTCTGGTGCTTTTTGCTTATAATTAGGTAGTAATAAAGCAATCATAACCGTCCGCTTTAAGTTTATTTTGAAGATTTATAGCATTTTGTTTTACGCTAAATGCTCCACATTGTACACGATACAGTTTCTTGTTGTTAACATTCGCTGTTACAATATAAGTATCGTACCCACTCTTTTTAAGCCTTTCTTCCATTTTTTTTGCATTTTCATAGACTGCATAGGCTCCAACCTGAACACGATACAAGATATTTGATTTTTGAGGTTCTATATATTCTTTTAAATATGAACCTGAACAAAAGGCAGTTTGATTTTTATAAGTGAATTGATACCAATTGTTTTTTGTAACTCCAGTTACATTGATAATTTCATTTTGCTTTAAAGTCCCTAAAATTTTACCATTTGTGCTAGGCAGTGTCCTAACATTTAATTCTGTAGCAGTTACTTGCATTTTTTTATTAATTTTTTGTATATCTGTATCTACCAATCTTGCAAGAAAATCTTCCCATCTTTTCGGTTCACTTACGAATGGGGCAGGGCAGTTTTTTCCCGTAACATCATAATGACGTAAGATATTGCTCACAGGTATATTGTATTTTTTCATTAACATTTTTGTAAGTTCAATAGTTTTCTCTACGACTATTTCAGAAAGACTCCAATCCTTTTCTATACACATCTCAATACCGATACTGTTTGAATTTCGACACTCTGAGTGTTTATACGAATTCGCTCCAACGTGCCAGCCCCACCAGTTATCCTCTAAAATTTGTATAGTTTCTTTTTCATCTATGAAATAATGGGCACTGGCTCCTGTATAATCACGGTTTATATAAAGATAATGATTGTAAGCGGAAGCCCCTGGATTTGCTGTGTAATGGATGACGATAAAACGAGGGGTTATCTTTTTATCTTTTGTATAGTTCTTATCGACTAATAACTTTCTAATTTCCATATTGGTGTCACCCCCTTTATTACTGTGACTTATGGATAATTTCGTATAATCCAATACCGCTTGTGCTAATAAAAATAGAATTGGCAAATGTAGTCATTATCAGTTGCCCAGTTATGGTTTCTCCATCAAGCGCTAAAATTACTAAACGAAGAACAAAGCACAAAAAGAATACTAAATACATAGTGCTGAAAGTTGTCTTAAAGATTTTTGTTGTTAATTTATCGAAAGGCACTTTCACAAACTGAATAAGAAGCACAAGCATAGGAACAAATGTGGCGTATTCAAGTAGTTGTTCAAATGTCAAAAAGTTTGTAAGGTTTTCCATAGACTACACCCCCTTTTAAAAATTAGTGTCTATTGATAGTAACCTTAATCTCTTGCACATCATTTTTGATAGAATTTACGATTTCTAATTTTTCTGTAAGTTCTTTGATTATTTCCTGATTTTTTATAATCATCTGATTTGTTTCTGCTAAAAGTTTTTTAAACTCTTGTTCTCTTTGATTTATGTCTTCTCTCATCTCTTTTTCTCTCTTCTGATTCTCTTTTAAAATCCAAAATATTAAAAATAAAGAAAGTCCAAGATAGACACTTTCTTTTAATCCAACAGCAATTAATTGCTCCATAAAAATCCCCCCTTCTAATAAACGGACGTGTTGTATACTCACAGCAATATATATAAAGAAGAATTGCATTTTCAAGTTTTTTAAATAATAAACAATACAATATTTAAACATGCTGTAGTATAATAGGTAAAAGGGGGTAAGAGGAATGGATACAGTGGAAAATAAAAATATTGAAGATATAATTATTAAAGAACTTTTTTCCAGATTGGAATATAAGGAAGAAGAAAAGTATTGGCTTCTTACAAATTTTAATGAACATATAAGCAAAATATATAAAGAAATATATAATAAATTTATTAGCAAAGATGAAATCAGTAAAGTAATAGAGAATTTAAAAGAAAATAATATTATTGAAATTAAGGAAAATAAAGAAGAGAAGGTAAAATTTTATTCTTTAACTACAAAGGGTAGAGAATACGCTTTAGATAATGAGTACATAACTAATAATGAAATTACAAGATATTCAACAGATATATATTATAAATTATTAGGATACTTTGCTGATTTAGGTATGTCGCTAACTGAATCCAAAAAGGACATTATTAATCTGAATAATAATGTTAACGAAATAAAAGAAGTATTAATACCGTCTGTAAAAAAAGTCAAAGAACATGAAACAAATATAAAGTCTTTTTATAACAATATAATTTCGATAATGTCTATTTTGATTGCTGCATTTTCTATTATTGGTTTTAATATTGGTGGCATAAAATTTATAGTAGAAAACAAAGACTTAATTAAGCCTTGGGAATATGCTGGAAGTATAGGAGTTATAAATTTAGGTATAATTGTTTCTTTATATTTTTTATTTTATTTACTAAACAAAATTGTTAACCCCAACAACGAAGAAAGGCCAAAACCCAAAAAAATTAATATTTTCAATAATAAGGTTGCAATATTCTTGTTAATAGCATTTATTATCTTAGTATCAATTTGTTTTTTCATTGCATAAGAAAGACTATCCTAAATTTATAGGATAGTCTTTTTTTTTTACATAATACCAGAGTTCGCTAACAACATTCCAACTAGTAATCCATTTTCAAAACCTTTGCCTGGTTGCGCAGTTACAAAATAGCCATTTAGATATTCCAAAAGCCTGTCCGTATAAATAATTCCACCAACAGCGGGGAAGAAGTATTCTTCCAAATTCTGTAATTCATAAATCGTACCATATTTAATGCTGTTTGGATTAACGAAATAATAGTCTTCTAGTTTTTCCTGTAGAAAATAATCCGTGTATCTTACATTATCCTCTTTTCTTTGAGTATTAGCGTGTATCTTACATTATCCTCTTTTCTTTGAGTATTAGCGAGTTCTATATAAATGGTGTCTTTATAATTAATACCTTGGGTTGGTTTGAATGCTGCTCCTAAATCAATAGCCATAAAGCATCACCACCCTTATATTAGTAACAACGTAATAATACACCATTCCATAAACTATCTATTTTGCCATTAAGACTTCCTAAACCCACATAAACAACCCCATTAACAGAGTAGAATGAACCAATTGTGGTGCTATATGAGTTTGGCATTACAATAAGATTAGATATTTTTCCACGAATCCCCTGCGATGTTGTAAATGCATATAAATTATACAACGGAATTTTGTTGTTATAATAGTTTCTAGTGAAATTCGAATCATATAGACTGCCTACTCCACCTGCATCTGTTTTTAAATATGGCACAGTATTTGCGATATCTTCCACATCAAATGCTTTATTGTACGCATTGAGTCCTGGAAGCAAAGATATAAAGACATCTGTATCCGCAGCATTTGTTGGTGCATCTATTCTAATTACAAGCATTGTTGAATTTTCATTTAGCGAATAATATGACGTTATTCTAAATAAAAAATAATCCTGATTTTGTCCGATTAAAAAATTCACAACTACATCACTTGTATCATTTTTATTAAAACTATAATCTGTAAAACTTGCAACATGTGCTTCTGCTACTGTTACTAAGGGTAAATAAGTGCAATCTATAGTAATTTCTCTTGTATCATCAACTGTTTCAAAAGTAATTGTTCCATTCAGTCGATTTAATTTATATTTTTCTTCTGTTTCAACTCCGTTATTTTTCACTGTTACTGGTGTATTTAAAGCAATAACTTGTTTAAGTGAATCTGCGATTTGATATGTTTTATTATCTAAAGTAGTGGTAGGCAAGTTTGCCGCTACTACGCCTTGTCCACTTACCTTAATAACTACATCTTTTCCTGTTAAATTCATAACCATAACCCCCTTTACAAAAAGGTTTATATTTTACCCTGCTATTCTATCTAAATAACAGGGTAAAACATAATTTTAAACAGTTCGTGCTGGAAGCACCTCTATAGGTTCTCCCGCTGCTTGAAGTGATATAGAAATAGTTTGTTTGTCTCCTGCGTCAGCGCTATACTCTACTGATTCAACGATACAGAGAAGTTGTTTTCCAGGATTGGCTGATGTATTTGGATACATGCCAATGTAGACATAATCACCAGCATGAAGTTCTTCAGTAGATTCCTTGTAATTTCCGCTTATTGACGCACTTGCATCTTTTAATCCAGGGATTCTCTTTTTATATTCTGAACCAAATTCTGTTATTTCAAGTATATCAGCCGTTTCGGTTAAACTTGCATTATCCATTCCTTCAAGTTTTGTTCCTGTTGTACCATCCATTGGTGTAGTTCCTTTTAAAAACCAAACTTCATTTTTGTTGCCTGCTAATGCTAAAGACATAATGCATACCCCCTTAAAACTGAATTTATAAATAAATTAGATATTTCTTTGAACTTGTACAGCGAAATTCATTGAATAGTGAACTCTATTTTGATTGTCTCGTCCCATGTTGAGAATATCAGAAGAAAGAGTAACTAAAATGTAGTTGTTCCCATTAATAGTAAAATTACTTTTCCCATCAAGTAAATCTTTTATCTTATTACACCAATCTAATGCGTCTTTTCGATTTGTATGACGAACTCGAATTTGAATTGAAGGATTTTCTATTTGTCTTTCATTCCCAAAAAAATAACTTGGACGGCTACCCCCTGAATGATAGACAGTAATACAATTATCATTAATATTGTCATCAGGCATTTCATCAACGAAAACATTGTTTGTGATTACTTGTAATAGAGTGCTTATATCTTTTGCTATGTTCATTACTTTGTTGCGAAGCATTTTCAGCACCCCCTTGTTAATGTTAACTCTTATCTATTAGTTCCTGCACTTTATCTCTTACATATTCAACATATTTATCTGCATTTTCTTTCAAAGGTTGTTCAAGGAATTTTGCTTGCCCAACAGGGTGGTGGGCTTCAAGATTCTCATGCACATATATTGCGTATTCCTCTTCAAAGCCCACGACAACACTTGGATTTTTACCTTGTCTATCTGCTTCCGTAAACGCACTTGCCCGCAATGCCCCAGTATCGATAGGGGTGATGTCAACCGCCTTTTGTTGTAAATCATTACCACAATCTAACAAAGCGTTTTGAATTACATCTGAAATTTCAGAAATACTTTTATTTAGTTTTTTTGTAAGTTCTACAAAGCCTTCTAATTTAACTCCATTCATTAGATATACACCTCCCTGAATTCCACGTTGCCGTCTAAACCCACAATTTCGCTAATAGCAATAATTTTAAATTCTTTATCGTTATAAACAATGTAATCCGACAATTTCAAGTTTTCTTTTGTATACAAAGTCGCTGAACTTGTTACTTGCTGTCCTTCTGCATTTACAACAATTTTATGTTTAAATTGAAGCCTTCCTTTTATAGTTTTAATTTCAGTTTGAATATCTCCATATTCATCTTTGCCAAGAACTCTTTTAATTTTTACTTCTTGATTTGTATACACATCTAACATATCGCAACACTCCCCAATAGGTATCGTCTTAAATAGGAAAGTGCTTCTGGACATATAGTTTTTTGTGCTTCAGATAAATTATCAACAAAAGTTTCGCTTAAATCGCCGAGACTATAACTTTTTACCCCTTGTTTCTGTAATTCTTGTCGTTTACTCCCGCCTTGTAGTAAAAACAATGCTTGTTCACAAGTAGCGTATGCAACCGAATCTGGTATCCCATCAGTAAACTCCAATGCCGTGTTAGTTCTTGGAAATTCTAAATTCTGATATAAATCTAATTTTCTACCACTAAAAGGTAATCTATTTATCTGCCTTGTAGCAGTAATAAGTGCTTTTTCTTTGGTAGTTGTATCATATTTATTCCAATCTTCAAATTGAAGTGTATTAACAAAGTAAGAATCTGCTTCTTCTACAGTTACATAACTATTAACAAGTTTTACTAACATATAAATCGCCCCCCTTTTTTTTAATACTTGCTATATTTAATAGGAAAATACTTTTAATTTGCAAGTTTTTTTTAAAAAAAACTCGTTAAAGTAAGTTTTTCTTTTAAAAACAAAAATAGAGGAAGACAATTAAATGTCTTCCCCTGATTTTTTCTTTTTAGTAGTTTTCTTTGCTTTTTTCTCTTGAACTATCTCTTCAATTTGCTCTTTTGTTTTCTCTTTATCTTCCTTTTTAATAGGACATAATATTTGATGAATATCATAAACTTTGCTATTTGAAAATTTTGCATTACACTTTTCACACTTTATCATTTAAAACACCTCCATTTAAAAATAAAGGGAAGTAGATTATCCACCTCCCTCTATCTTTTTGCAATATTGTTATGCTGCTATAGAAACATAGATACCATTTTTCTTATTATCGAGTACCCAAGCGTCATGATATAAGCGATAATCAAATTTCCATGCGTGTGCTTCTTGGTTTTGTTCAGGCGTGAATACCCTTGGTAATGCAAGTTTTACAATTTGTACAACTGCTGATTTGCTAACAAGCATAAAGTTAATTGCTTTTGCATTAATATCAGGAGTAAATCCACCACTTTCTTGTCCTGCTGTTTTTCCATCATTGAATACATAAGCAGTCTTAAATCTTGTGCTAGGAACTTTTACAACCTGCATTCCATCGAATGTTTCAATTCTTCTGTCTACATTTCCGCTTCCAGTCTGAACATCAAATCTCTTTACAAGTTCATTTGTGCCTTTCATGAGATTGTATGCTGGAACGCTAACAAATAATACTCTATCACCTTCGGGAACTTCCGCATCGTCCAATGTACCAATCGCTGTATCGATTGCTGCAATTATATTATCTTTTGTAAGTGCTTCTTGTACACTGTTTTCTGCTTTTGAAGCATAAGTAGAGAAACGATAAGCGTCAAGTTCGGGAGCAACCTGTGTACGAATAAATTCTCCACTCAACGAAGCAAACGCTACCATTGCTGTTTCTTCATTATCCATTGCGTCAATCATAAAAGTTCTGCCTCTGTCTTGTGTAAATGTATGCGTTACCCATTCAAGCGTTACATTTCCTTTTATAAAGCCGTTTGTTCTATCATAATCCCCAAGCCCTTGTAGCACCATCTTTGGGATTAGTACACTCTTTGCATTTGCTGTTTCTCTTATCAAATCACTCTGAACATCTAAAACAGATGATTTTGACTCTGCTGCATATTTTGCATCCAAAAGAGGAACATATTTTTGAATAAGTTCAATATAATTAGCCATTCTAACCACCCCTTCTGTATGTTTTTAAATTAAAATAACTTTAGTGCTTTTTTAAACATTTCTTCCAATTTATCTGTTTTCTTGGAATCTAAAATAGGATTTGCACCACCATTAGATTGGTTACCTTTTATAATTTCAGGAAATTCTTTTTCTAAGTCTTTTAATGCTTCTTGTAATCCAGAAACGTTTCCACTGTCATCAACTGTAATTTTTGATTTATCTAACAGTTTATTGACAAGTTTCATATTATATTGTCCTTCATACTTTTTAAGTTCCGCTTGAAAAAGTAACTCTTTTACTTTTTCAAGTTGTTCTTGCTGTGTTTTCTGCAAATTCGTCTGATAAGAAGTTATTACTGTATCCCAATCTTCAACCGCCTCATCTTCATTGATTCCAAGAAGATTTTTTAGTTTTTTCTCAAAATTTTTTGCTTTTACTCTGTTTTCCGCTGCTTCACTTCGAAGTGCTTTTACATAGTCTTCGCTAAAAAGACGAGGTTCTGTGTTGTTATTATTATTAGTATTAGTGTTTGTGTTAGTGTTATTATCGTTTAAATTTTGATTTTGATTATTAATATCTGTGTTTTGTGGTAGACTCATTCTACATCACACTCCTTTAAGTTGGGACTCTTTCCCATGTTTTAAACTTGATACAATATAGTAAATGATTTTTATTGATTTCAAGTATTTTTTATAAAAATATCTTTCACAAACAATGCTTTGCAACAGAGCAATGTACCCCAAAAATTCCCCCCCTTGCGGGGAAATTTTGCATTACTTTGTTGTGAAGCATTACTTTGTTGCGAAGCATTACTTTGTTGCGAAGCATTACTTTGTTGCGAAGCATTGTTGTAATGAAACAAACCCCGTTATGTATAAAAAAATACTGGGTAAGAGGGTAAAAAAAATAAGTAGAAAAGCAAGAATAAGTACTGTTTTAACACCTTAAAAGTTATTTTTTTGGGTATTAAGTTAGGTAATTTAGATATTTTTTTATTTTTGATATGTATTTTTTAAATTTGTAAGTTTTTATTTCAGTTATTGCTTAACACGAGTTTTTCTTTTAGAAAAAACTTGATTATTTTTTTAATTTTTTATTTTATTTTTTGAGTTTTTGTTTTTTATTTTTAATTAATTTAATTTTTATTATTTTTTTGTGTAATTTCTTAACTTACTACCTTATTCTTAAATTTGTTTTAGTTTTTGGTGAAGTCGGAACACGGCTTCTTCTCCCCCCTGTTACAAGACTATAAGATGGTATAATACGATATAGCCTTGTAACAGGGGAAAAAGGATAACGGAATAGTTTTAGTTTTTGGAGCCAGCCGGTATCCGTATCCTCCTCGCTTATTCGATAGGTGTGTATCAGGTATCAACCTATCTATTAGCGACATCCTCTCGAACCCGCCCAGGCCCGATTACCGGGTGTGCCACCACAGCACTTGAGGAGCCCCCCATGACGGAACTGTACCACAACCTGCGTGTCTGGGAAAACAATAACGCTTTCCCATCTAACGGGGCATCCATACGGTGGTTAGCCGCAGAGTTGTTTTAAGGTGATTATGCTTTCAACACCCGAACACTTTAATTTGTTTATATGGCGCAGTACTCGTCTTCTGCCCCTATTCAATTGTCTGTTCTTAAAGCGTATACCTTATACTGAATCATTCTTTAAAAAGTCAAGTCTTTTTTTTAAAATTTTTCTTTTAAAAACATAAAAAAATAACGGCTCTTTTTCAGAACCGTTACTGTAAGGCTTTAAGCAACTATCGTATATATTCCATCTTTGTTTTTCCTGTAGATTTTATCTGATATTTTGTTGACATCATTATCAATTGTTATCAAATGTTTTAATATTTTAGAATAAGTATTAAATGTTGATTCTTGATATTTAGCACATATAAAAGTGGAAGATGAAGGCATACAAAAAAGAATATCATCGCCAACTTTTCTTTGTATTTGTTCTTGAACATATTTTGACAGGAACAAAGTTGCTGCATAATCAGTATTAAATCGCAAACTATAGATTGGCAGTGTTTTATCTAACTGTACTAATATATTAGTTATTTTATTGAGATTTTCAAAACTCTTCGTTTTTAAAGTATCTATATCAATATTACTGTTTGCTATGTCATCTTTTGTTATAAAGCGAAAAACCTCTCCCATATCTGCTACCCAAAACAATGAAAGATTACAGAACAATTTTTCACTTATAAAATCTTGTTGACTATCCTTTCCAAACTCACTTGATTTTACAAAAGGAAAAACATTATTTAAATCCAATTTAAATCGGTAGGTATTTAAAATATCATTTATAATTTGCATATAATTTTTAAAAGTTTGTTTATAGCCTGTAAATTGATATTCCTGATACATAGGTTTTAAGGGTATAGATACATTAGTAACATTTTTTGCAACATATATTCTGTCTTTGCTATCCATTCGTACTTCATCAAAATGTGGTTTTAAGTCTTTAATTATTTCATTTACAAACTCTTTAAAACGCATACTATCAACTCCTTTCTTAAAACAGTATAACGTTAAAAAACAAAAATGTCTTGTCCTCAAAACAATTATTATGAAAATTCACAGAAGAGAATAGAGAAGAGGAGGATGGAAGAGATAAAGAAAAAGGTGCTGATTTTAGCACCCTTTCTTTAAAGAATATTTAGGATATTAAACATAACAATTGCAACTATTAGTAAACATATTACTGTCAATACCTTATTTATTTTTTGTTGCTTTACAAATCCTTTAGGGTTTTCCAGTGCCTTCTTAAATTCTTTATCAAGCCACCTATCAATTACCTTCATAAAAACATCTCCTTTCAATTATCCTTTCAAATTGCAAACATGTTATAAGAAATCATTCTTTGCTGTGTCAAGTTTATTTTTTCTATAAAATAAGAAAAAATTTTCTAAAAAAGACTTGACATGAGAAAGTATCATTCTTTAAAATGCCTCAAACATCAACAAGAGGAAAGGGGATGGTTTTATGATTAAAGAACAATTAATCATGGATAATAGAGAAGTACAAGAGAAATTTTATAAGTATAAAGACACTGTGAGAGTTCTTTACCTATGGGAAATGTTAATGTCAATCAAAATTTAGGCCACTTACCGGGGTAAAATTAGGCCACCATTTCATAAAAAATCAGTCATTATTTGCCTGCTTGGAAAGAGCCTGCTTAAACCTGTAGCTTTCACCAT
>Ga0134105_1002125_pt1 | contig 11942 bp, 2 predicted proteins | sample 16_3_2metaG_FD_94457 | JGI IMG/M metagenome (GOLD analysis project Ga0134105, IMG submission 94457) | Switchgrass degrading microbial communities from high solid loading bioreactors in New Hampshire, USA - 16_60_3.3_214_A3 metaG | ecosystem: Engineered > Bioreactor > Semi-continuous > Anaerobic >... | reverse complement strand
GAATAGAGCAATTTCAGCTATTAGCGGATTTTTTACTTAAAAGTTTATAAATTATATTTTTTTGAAATAAGCTTATCATGCGACCTTGACGGGTTTTTAGACTACCTATAAGGAATTGAAACTACCCTAAGAGTTTTGCTAATTGTTCTTGAGATAGCCGTTTTTAGACTACCTATAAGGAATTGAAACTAGCATGTCAATATGTGCAATAGTGTGCAATGTTATGTTTTTAGACTACCTATAAGGAATTGAAACATAATTCTCACTATTTCGGCGGTATCGAATACCTTCATGGTTTTTAGACTACCTATAAGGAATTGAAACTGCTTTTCTTTCTGCCCATCCGATCAACTCCTTTCCATGTTTTTAGACTACCTATAAGGAATTGAAACTCAGCATAAAAAACACCATGAATGGCGCGCTAAAGTCGTTTTTAGACTACCTATAAGGAATTGAAACGAAAGGAGTGTGTGATTATGTACGAAATCCCGTGGTTCGTTTTTAGACTACCTATAAGGAATTGAAACTATGGTTTTCGATTTTCCATTTTTTCTATCCTCCCATGTTTTTAGACTACCTATAAGGAATTGAAACTTGGCTAACTCGTACAATTTTCCCTTCAGATTCATCAGTTTTTAGACTACCTATAAGGAATTGAAACACAATTACTTATCCTTGACATGCTCTATTACGTCCTCGTTTTTAGACTACCTATAAGGAATTGAAACTCGGATCGGGTGATCCGGATTTCCCCGTTCCGAACGGTTTTTAGACTACCTATAAGGAATTGAAACGAAAGAATGAGCACGTGAATACAAGCACGATAGACAGTTTTTAGACTACCTATAAGGAATTGAAACTCTCCACCGCCCGCCTTTCTCCGGATGTTTTTTGTGTTTTTAGACTACCTATAAGGAATTGAAACATGTGGTGTGCTATGGTCGCCAGCGTCTTCTTTCCGGTTTTTAGACTACCTATAAGGAATTGAAACCAACCAGCTTTGTAAGGTCAATAGTACCGTGCTGGTTCGTTTTTAGACTACCTATAAGGAATTGAAACCCTGTACTCTTGGCTTCAATGAGAGCTTTACGCCGTGTTTTTAGACTACCTATAAGGAATTGAAACCTAAGCGGCTAAAGAAAGAAGGTGAAAAAACGTGACGTTTTTAGACTACCTATAAGGAATTGAAACAAAATGTCACAATTTTGTCACAATGAACAGAGGAAGTTTTTAGACTACCTATAAGGAATTGAAACATTTTTCGGGCCGCTTCTTCAGACAGCCCGGCTTTCGTGGTTTTTAGACTACCTATAAGGAATTGAAACCAGGACACAAGCATTGGCAGGTGACTTCATGTCCCGGTGTTTTTAGACTACCTATAAGGAATTGAAACCCGGGGATAATCCCCGTCACTCTGCAGGATATATTTTCGTTTTTAGACTACCTATAAGGAATTGAAACTGCAATAACGCTGGTAAGCATGCGGTACGAATTTCATGTTTTTAGACTACCTATAAGGAATTGAAACGGTACAAGAAATTCAAACGACAAAACTCTTGTTAAGTTTTTAGACTACCTATAAGGAATTGAAACTTCGATATGCATCTTGTTTTGACATCGTTGATCTGCGTTTTTAGACTACCTATAAGGAATTGAAACACAAATAAATAAAATATAGATATATCAAGGCTTTACCGTTTTTAGACTACCTATAAGGAATTGAAACTTCCATCTTTTTGCAGCATCCCGTTCCAGAACATCATGGTTTTTAGACTACCTATAAGGAATTGAAACACATGACAAGTTGACAATTACTTATCCTTGACATGCTCGTTTTTAGACTACCTATAAGGAATTGAAACATGAATTGCCGGATAAGATTTCTTTAATATTTTCGCGTTTTTAGACTACCTATAAGGAATTGAAACCTGCAATAATGATTAAATTTGTTCAACCTTGATGCGTTTTTAGACTACCTATAAGGAATTGAAACAAATTGGCTTCAAGCCAAAAAACAAGGGAGGGTTTATCGTTTTTAGACTACCTATAAGGAATTGAAACACGTCGGAACGGTTTATGACAACATTCAGAAGTGCAGTTTTTAGACTACCTATAAGGAATTGAAACTAATTATGTCACCGTTTGAATAAGTGCATTTGACTGGTTTTTAGACTACCTATAAGGAATTGAAACTTCAAACGGTGACATAATTACAACGCGCTTCAACGGCGTTTTTAGACTACCTATAAGGAATTGAAACCTGTATGCCCCCAATTCTCCTATTTCAATTATCCATAGTGTTTTTAGACTACCTATAAGGAATTGAAACCTGTTTTCCCAAGGCCCATATCAAGAAACAAACCAAGGTTTTTAGACTACCTATAAGGAATTGAAACAAAAGAAAGAGGAAAACAAAAAACTATCTCCTACTAGTTTTTAGACTACCTATAAGGAATTGAAACCACTTCACGGATATGGCCGCGATACGGCCGATTTCTCTGTTTTTAGACTACCTATAAGGAATTGAAACGTACTTTATTCTCTGCACGAAAATTGAGAACATCCTGAAGTTTTTAGACTACCTATAAGGAATTGAAACAATTGTAGAACAAATGTTCGTTTTTGTGTTATAATAGTTTTTAGACTACCTATAAGGAATTGAAACACAAGTATTCTTCTATTATTCCAATCAATGTCTGAGCGTTTTTAGACTACCTATAAGGAATTGAAACACATTCCATCAAAGCAAGAAAAAGTACAAAAAACCCTTGTTTTTAGACTACCTATAAGGAATTGAAACCCGGTGTCCAGGGATTCACCTGGACAAAACAAATTGGAAGTTTTTAGACTACCTATAAGGAATTGAAACAAATACGATGGTTAGATTCAAAAAAGTCCATGAATTTCGTTTTTAGACTACCTATAAGGAATTGAAACTATGTGCAGAACAGGTATTCGCTATTCTGTGGGTGTGTTTTTAGACTACCTATAAGGAATTGAAACTCCTCCTCTCTTAAGATTCCGGCGAAAATCTGAACTGTTTTTAGACTACCTATAAGGAATTGAAACTGAACACTCGTTTCATGGTGTCGGAAACACTGGAATTTCGTTTTTAGACTACCTATAAGGAATTGAAACCCCGTTCCGACAACCCCTGGAATGAACCTGTAGATGGTTTTTAGACTACCTATAAGGAATTGAAACATCAGGGTGGCGACCAACGCCAGGAGGGTTTTAGAGTTTTTAGACTACCTATAAGGAATTGAAACGGATAATCCTTTCAACGCGTCAGTTCTCTGTGCCACGTTTTTAGACTACCTATAAGGAATTGAAACTGGCATAACCCGTGAAAACCTGCTCCGTACTCTTCCGTTTTTAGACTACCTATAAGGAATTGAAACTATGCTATAGCCATACGTCACAGCGACGGCCTGTCAGGTTTTTAGACTACCTATAAGGAATTGAAACTTCAGGGAATCAAGTTCGCAAAGAAAGCAGAACAAAGTTTTTAGACTACCTATAAGGAATTGAAACATACCGCTCTTACAAGGGCGGTTTTTTATTCGCTTTTTTGTTTTTAGACTACCTATAAGGAATTGAAACATTCCTGAAATGATAACAACGCTTTCTTCAATCCGGTTTTTAGACTACCTATAAGGAATTGAAACATGTAAAGGGGGTTGCGAATTGAAAAAAGCGGCTTTAGTTTTTAGACTACCTATAAGGAATTGAAACCAGCTTAACAAGAAAACGGCAATCAGACCCACAAGCGTTTTTAGACTACCTATAAGGAATTGAAACACTCCTCGGCCATGTTCCACTCACCCTCCGTCCTGGTTTTTAGACTACCTATAAGGAATTGAAACAAAGCCAGCTCGCAGAAAATAAAAAAGCGATTAAAAACGTTTTTAGACTACCTATAAGGAATTGAAACAAAGATGACAATACTCCTAATGCTTACGAGGGAGACGTTTTTAGACTACCTATAAGGAATTGAAACTATAATCGATACTGGGCACACTAAGATAAAGATATTTTGTTTTTAGACTACCTATAAGGAATTGAAACAAGAATTAGCTGAACGATATAACTATGAACCAATAGTTTTTAGACTACCTATAAGGAATTGAAACCCCTGGGACCGAGGTTGAAGAGTGGTTTGATTACGGCGTTTTTAGACTACCTATAAGGAATTGAAACCCGACAGGTACTGTGAGGGCACTGCTATCAATTATACCGTTTTTAGACTACCTATAAGGAATTGAAACAGCTGCAGCCCCATATTCTCCTGCAGGTAATTGTCGTTTTTAGACTACCTATAAGGAATTGAAACTTGAAATAGCAATAATGATCCTTGCAAAGTCCGGTAGTTTTTAGACTACCTATAAGGAATTGAAACAAAACCTGCTGGCCGCTATCGAAGCCGGTATAATAAGTTTTTAGACTACCTATAAGGAATTGAAACCGTTTAGCTCCGCTATCGCGGAGCTAACAGAACACAGTTTTTAGACTACCTATAAGGAATTGAAACTAAGGCAACATGCCGATAGATTGCAGAAGCAACTTAGCGTTTTTAGACTACCTATAAGGAATTGAAACTCAACCACATTAAAGAGGTTTGCCGGGCTTGTCAGTTTTTAGACTACCTATAAGGAATTGAAACTTGTTCAAATATAAACTAATAAATATAGGTGGTGGAGTTTTTAGACTACCTATAAGGAATTGAAACAGTCAAGCATCCTTGCATATTCTTCAGTGATAGGATGTTTTTAGACTACCTATAAGGAATTGAAACTGTACTCAAGGAAATAGATGGGGAGGGCAGAACGTGTTTTTAGACTACCTATAAGGAATTGAAACGGTCCTCGCCTGGGTTGTTCCCCGTACTTCGTGCCTCTGTGTTTTTAGACTACCTATAAGGAATTGAAACACCTAAGACGCAAACAGGTTAACGAAAAATAAAAGGTTTTTAGACTACCTATAAGGAATTGAAACTAATTTAAGCTGTAAGGTGAACATTGAAATATGAGATTGTTTTTAGACTACCTATAAGGAATTGAAACGAAATCCTATAGATCATAGCTTGTCCCACCTCCTTATTGTTTTTAGACTACCTATAAGGAATTGAAACAAAATTGAATATATACCAGCTCCGCTTGATGAGTCGTTTTTAGACTACCTATAAGGAATTGAAACTGGACTGGCAAATCGAACATGGCGGAGATGTCTATGTTTTTAGACTACCTATAAGGAATTGAAACAAAAAAATAAAAAAATAATACCGAAAAAGTTTTCGAGTTTTTAGACTACCTATAAGGAATTGAAACTTCAAGGGAGGTTTTGAATATGAAAAAGATGAATTTGTTTTTAGACTACCTATAAGGAATTGAAACAGGGATTTTCGTCAGATAGTTTGCTTACGTGGTGAAGTTTTTAGACTACCTATAAGGAATTGAAACTATAGATACAGGGGATTAAGAAATTCAACGCTTCATGTTTTTAGACTACCTATAAGGAATTGAAACTAGAATTCGTACTTATGTCGCTGATAAAGGTTGTCGATGGTTTTTAGACTACCTATAAGGAATTGAAACGACTTCTCCCAGCGTAGCACCGGGACGAACAGCAAGTTTTTAGACTACCTATAAGGAATTGAAACTTGCATAGATAGCCGCAGCCCTCCGGCTAAAGAGGGCAGGTTTTTAGACTACCTATAAGGAATTGAAACATGGAACATCATCAACATCCAAGCGGTAATCCTCTATGGTTTTTAGACTACCTATAAGGAATTGAAACTAAAGAGTATAACAAAAATGAATTTTACTTTTTAAAGTTTTTAGACTACCTATAAGGAATTGAAACATAATATGAAGGCAACTTAAGCCACGTTCCGTTGAGCCGTTTTTAGACTACCTATAAGGAATTGAAACGCAAAGGATATTTACAACAGAGATCCGCTCGAATTCAACGTTTTTAGACTACCTATAAGGAATTGAAACTGAAGTACGATTAGATTGTGATTGCGGGAGAGTTTAGTTTTTAGACTACCTATAAGGAATTGAAACATTCTTCTAGGTCTTCCAGTCCGTCTTCAATGCCATCGTTTTTAGACTACCTATAAGGAATTGAAACTGCAACCTGTCGTATACTTCCGGATCGTTTTCTGCGTTTTTAGACTACCTATAAGGAATTGAAACGGTCTTTTTCTACACGGAATAAAAACCGCGCTGTAGGTTTTTAGACTACCTATAAGGAATTGAAACAAAATCTATCTTTCATGTCAGCATCTATTCTGATGTCGTTTTTAGACTACCTATAAGGAATTGAAACCTTCAATTTCGCACCCATATAGATTAGCTATATATTGTTTTTAGACTACCTATAAGGAATTGAAACAAACAATGAAAGCTGTATATCAGCATTTAAGATTACGTTTTTAGACTACCTATAAGGAATTGAAACTGAGCTAACCAATCAAGCCCCCTGGGTGTCATAAAGTTTTTAGACTACCTATAAGGAATTGAAACACATACGTGACGTTCCATTTTTCTGTGCTTTGATTCAGTTTTTAGACTACCTATAAGGAATTGAAACAAATGGGGTGTGACAAAAGCGTGACATTTTCTGAAAAAGTTTTTAGACTACCTATAAGGAATTGAAACTTTCAGCTTTTGGACACGCTCTATATCTTCGGGTTTCAGTTTTTAGACTACCTATAAGGAATTGAAACATGAAAGAAGATGATGATATGGAAATTGTAAGAAGGTTTTTAGACTACCTATAAGGAATTGAAACTCACTATCAAATACTTGCTTGAGCTTTCTAGCTTTTGTTTTTAGACTACCTATAAGGAATTGAAACACTGCCTGAATCGGCCAAACAATTGATGGTTGAGGCGGGTTTTTAGACTACCTATAAGGAATTGAAACACATTGCCATGATTGCAAGCGCTTCTTGCCTTGTCAGTTTTTAGACTACCTATAAGGAATTGAAACTCTGATAAATCTATGCTTGCTATTACATCAGACCATGGTTTTTAGACTACCTATAAGGAATTGAAACCCCTCCCAGACTATTTGTTGAACCACTATGCCGTTGTTTTTAGACTACCTATAAGGAATTGAAACCATAAACGTTCATATTTTTAACCTCCTTCTGTAACCGTTTTTAGACTACCTATAAGGAATTGAAACCATAATGACTATTATCCACATAATTATTAATATTTACGTTTTTAGACTACCTATAAGGAATTGAAACTTTGTCTGATACACCTTATTATTTTTATTAATTATATGTTTTTAGACTACCTATAAGGAATTGAAACTAACGCTTGACACAAAAAATAATATAACAGGCATAGTTTTTAGACTACCTATAAGGAATTGAAACTTGTTTGGTAGGATGTGAATTTCTCCACCTAATGTAGTTTTTAGACTACCTATAAGGAATTGAAACTTAAAGAAGCTGTTTCATGGGAATGTGAATCATGTCGTTTTTAGACTACCTATAAGGAATTGAAACCTGCTTTTACTTTGCTGCAGCCTCCGTTGAACATTTCGTTTTTAGACTACCTATAAGGAATTGAAACTTATATTGTCAATATTAATTTGCAATTTTATATTACTGTTTTTAGACTACCTATAAGGAATTGAAACCTCCACTACTCTTCCATTCGGGAGAGTTCTCGTTACGTTTTTAGACTACCTATAAGGAATTGAAACTCCACATCCACCCATATTTCTATGTTACATCTGCCATCGTTTTTAGACTACCTATAAGGAATTGAAACTTTTTGCTTATATATAGAACATATGTTCTTATAAAAGTTTTTAGACTACCTATAAGGAATTGAAACTAGAAACTAATCCGTTTGTTCCAGCAGCCATTCCGGTTTTTAGACTACCTATAAGGAATTGAAACTCTGTATTGTATACCCGTTCAAGTTGCCTAATTATGGTTTTTAGACTACCTATAAGGAATTGAAACTTGAATAAGCAGGCATGTTATTCTCTTTAGCCCACTGTTTTTAGACTACCTATAAGGAATTGAAACGGGGCTAAAGCTCCCCTTCCTACGGTACTTGGCGGCGTTTTTAGACTACCTATAAGGAATTGAAACCTCGGGAAAAAATCGGGGATATCAATGGTATCCCGGGTTTTTAGACTACCTATAAGGAATTGAAACCTTAACCGAGAAAACCGGCAGCGGCAACAGGATCGGGTTTTTAGACTACCTATAAGGAATTGAAACGAATGTTATTCACTCCATGCAGCGCACTATTATATTGTTTTTAGACTACCTATAAGGAATTGAAACCTTCTGGATCCACATCAGACAAAACGTACTTATTACCAGGTTTTTAGACTACCTATAAGGAATTGAAACCTTGATTGTTTCCTTGTCTATTTGCAGGTTTTTCGCGTTTTTAGACTACCTATAAGGAATTGAAACTAATCCAGACACAAAAAAAGTAGTTGATTTTATAGGTTTTTAGACTACCTATAAGGAATTGAAACTGAAGCTCATACAAAAAGGTTTCCGGTGGACATACGGTTTTTAGACTACCTATAAGGAATTGAAACTGCTGTTTCAAGTAGTTTTTGATATGTTGATCCCATAGTGTTTTTAGACTACCTATAAGGAATTGAAACGACCACACTGCCAAGTTCAACCTCTTGGCTGTGGGTCCGTTTTTAGACTACCTATAAGGAATTGAAACTGAGGAGTGGGAAATAAAGAGGTTAGACGTTGCTAAGTTTTTAGACTACCTATAAGGAATTGAAACGCATACGGCCAGAAATAATGACCTTGGCCCCCATCGGGTTTTTAGACTACCTATAAGGAATTGAAACGTGTAATAATGAATATGAATAGTTGAAGCACAAAAAGTTTTTAGACTACCTATAAGGAATTGAAACTCTATCATACTCATATAATCTGCCCCAAACAAAGATGTTTTTAGACTACCTATAAGGAATTGAAACCGTACAACAGGGCAAAGGCAAAAAAGACCGTTACGTGCGTTTTTAGACTACCTATAAGGAATTGAAACTCGGTAAGGTTATCCGTTACCTGGGTTACCTGGATGTCAGTTTTTAGACTACCTATAAGGAATTGAAACCCATAAAAAATACCTCCCTGCCCGTTTTGCCGATAGCGTTTTTAGACTACCTATAAGGAATTGAAACCTGTTCACCTCCAAAGTAAGCAGCGAAGCCCTCGTCGTTTTTAGACTACCTATAAGGAATTGAAACCCACCATGACGTTTAACATAGTACATAATATCACCACCGTTTTTAGACTACCTATAAGGAATTGAAACTATTTACACCGGATCAGCTGCGTCGAGTGAAGGGGGGTTTTTAGACTACCTATAAGGAATTGAAACTTGTAGACGTCCACGATCGCGCTCACCTGTTGAGCGTTTTTAGACTACCTATAAGGAATTGAAACCTGTTCACCTCCAAAGTAAGCAGCGAAGCCCTCGTCCGTTTTTAGACTACCTATAAGGAATTGAAACCTGGCGTCCTCCATGGTCGTCGGAACGCTTTTGTAGTTTTTAGACTACCTATAAGGAATTGAAACCTCGCATCCACAGTCCTTTGCAAAAACCTCCCATTCCTCAGTTTTTAGACTACCTATAAGGAATTGAAACCTTTTACGCATGAAGGAAAAATATCCAAGGGTAAAAAGTTTTTAGACTACCTATAAGGAATTGAAACAAAAATGATTGATTTAAGTGGTGTGGATTTGGCAGCGTTTTTAGACTACCTATAAGGAATTGAAACTATCATGGCAAGACCTAAAAAAGCAAATCAAAACAATTCGTTTTTAGACTACCTATAAGGAATTGAAACCACTTAAACTCTTATCAAAATATGGAAAACTATTTGGTTTTTAGACTACCTATAAGGAATTGAAACGCTGTGCTATCGGCAAAACGGGCAAGGAGGTGCCAAGTTTTTAGACTACCTATAAGGAATTGAAACGATACCTCCCCAAACCGGGTCTGATTCACCGGGACGGTTTTTAGACTACCTATAAGGAATTGAAACTAGAACCTCAAGCTGTTGTTGCCGCCATTTCATATATGGTTTTTAGACTACCTATAAGGAATTGAAACTTTGAAATAGATGAAACTGATATTTGCAATCTTTTAGCGTTTTTAGACTACCTATAAGGAATTGAAACTGGCTAATAAATATTGTAATCTGCAAGGTATTCAGGTTTTTAGACTACCTATAAGGAATTGAAACCAATTAGTTCAAATAATCTTTTCATCGTTCGTCCTCCGTTTTTAGACTACCTATAAGGAATTGAAACTCTGGGACTGTATTTTTCTTGTAAGCACACAGGAAGGTTTTTAGACTACCTATAAGGAATTGAAACCCCGATCCGCAGCCGGATACCATTTTCGTGGTATCCGCGTTTTTAGACTACCTATAAGGAATTGAAACTTTCTCCTTTGTTTATACGGTTCATAATCTCCTTTGGTTTTTAGACTACCTATAAGGAATTGAAACTATATATGGTTTTGACTTTCGTTTCATGGCCCAGGGGGGGTTTTTAGACTACCTATAAGGAATTGAAACCTGAAAGATTTGAAACTGCGCTCATTTGTGCTTCCTCCGTTTTTAGACTACCTATAAGGAATTGAAACAAGAACTGATTGAGGTACTAAAAAATATTAGCGATGAAGTTTTTAGACTACCTATAAGGAATTGAAACTGAAGTTCTCTTTCAGAAGGGATGGAAGGGCTACAATGGTTTTTAGACTACCTATAAGGAATTGAAACTCGAGGAAAATCCATGTAAAAACATAAATGTAACCGAGTTTTTAGACTACCTATAAGGAATTGAAACTCGAGGAAAATCCATGTAAAAACATAAATGTAACCGGTTTTTAGACTACCTATAAGGAATTGAAACATTCTTTGATGTATGCAGATGGGCTTTTCTTCTTCAGTTTTTAGACTACCTATAAGGAATTGAAACATGATGTACAATAATAACTTTGATATTGCGAATGTGTTTTTAGACTACCTATAAGGAATTGAAACTGCGCAGGAAGAATTTATTATTACAAGGAAAAAGCTGTTTTTAGACTACCTATAAGGAATTGAAACTGAAGTTCTCTTTCAGAAGGGATGGAAGGGCTACAATGTTTTTAGACTACCTATAAGGAATTGAAACACAGGTGCAACCACAAATTTAGGTAATATTTCAGGAGTTTTTAGACTACCTATAAGGAATTGAAACTTTGAAATCAGTATGTTACGGGATATATTGAAATATAGGTTTTTAGACTACCTATAAGGAATTGAAACGCAGCAGAACTAAAGAGAATAAAAGAGAAGAACGAGTTTTTAGACTACCTATAAGGAATTGAAACAGTGCAGACACTACGTAGTTGTGAGTATCGAGCACTACGCGTTTTTAGACTACCTATAAGGAATTGAAACCTGTCTCGCTGGACCATCCACCGATATTGCCGCTCGCGTTTTTAGACTACCTATAAGGAATTGAAACCATAAAGTACTTGACTTTTTGGTACAATAATAGTACAGTTTTTAGACTACCTATAAGGAATTGAAACAAATACATCTTTTTCTTCCACCAAAGGCTTTGATTGTTTTTAGACTACCTATAAGGAATTGAAACCCAACAAGAAGAAGTACGTACTTGAAATCTCCAGAAGTTTTTAGACTACCTATAAGGAATTGAAACTCATCTACTCGGAATACTTCAAACAATCCGTATCTTAGTTTTTAGACTACCTATAAGGAATTGAAACTCAATGAAAAAATGGATTCTTGGTAAGCGTCAAACACAACCTCACATAGAACTATAGATGCAAATGAAGTACAATCACTTTGAAAAAGTTTAAAAAGTAGATAAAGTAGTAAAACTTTTTCAACTTATTAAACCAGAAACGGAGT